>Ga0302237_1001854_pt1 | contig 13854 bp, 12 predicted proteins | sample AAG_UR_Ala_MG_FD_193530 | JGI IMG/M metagenome (GOLD analysis project Ga0302237, IMG submission 193530) | Enriched activated sludge microbial communities from anaerobic digester in WTTP, New Holstein, Wisconsin, United States - AAG_UR_Ala | ecosystem: Engineered > Bioreactor > Anaerobic >... | reverse complement strand
ACCGCGGAGGCCATGATCATCAACAGCCCGGACCTGGCGGGCCTCAAACTGGATGCCTTCAGGAAATCCTATGCGGCGCTGAACAAGATAACTCGGGAGCTTCAGGAAACCGCCATGATGATACGGATGATCCCGCTGGAGGGGATCTTCTCCAAGATGAATCGCCTGGTCCGGGACCTCTCCCGGAAGTCCGGCAAGGGGGTGGACTTCCTCGTTTCCGGGGCCGACACGGAGATGGACAAAAACATCATCGAACAGATTTCGGACCCCCTGGTCCACATCATCCGCAACGCCATCGATCATGGTCTGGAATCCGCGGCGGAACGAACCGCGGCGGGGAAGAGCGAGAAGGGACGGCTCCGGCTGGAGGCCCGCTACGAAGGTTCGGAGATCTGGATCAGCCTGGAAGACGACGGCCGGGGGCTGGACCGGAACAGGATTCTGGCAAAAGCCTCCGCCCAGGGCCTTCTGCAGGGCGACGGCGCGGACCTGGAGGATCCGGAGGTCTGGCGGTTCATCTTCCGGCCGGGTTTTTCCACCGCTGAAACCGTTTCCGATATTTCCGGCCGGGGGGTGGGGATGGATGTGGTGTCCAAGAACCTGGAGAAGATCCGGGGCAGGGTGGATATCAAATCGGAACCGGGACGGGGTTCGCAGTTCATCCTCAAGATCCCCCTGACCATGGCCATCATCGAGGCTATCACGGTCCGGGTGGGAGACAATCTATACTCCATTCCCCAGGGGGACATCGTGGAGTTTTTCCGGGTCGCGCCGGATCAGATAGTCCTTACCGGAAAGGACGAGGAGGTGGTGAATCTGCGGGGCAATCTTATCCCCCTGGTGCGCCTGTTCGAAGTTTTCGGTCTCAAGCCCAAAGCCCGGAACGTGGAGGAGGGGATCCTCATCGTCACGGCCAGCGACGGACGGAAGGCCTGCTTGATGGTGGACGAGGTGGTGGGGAGCCATCAGATAGTCATCAAATCCCTGTCCGAATACCTGGGAGAGGTCACGGGCCTGTCGGGCTGCACCATCATGGGTGACGGCTCCGTCAGTTTCATCATCGATACCGCGGGACTCATGTCCCTGCGTTTGGAATAAAAATTTCTTTTTGGAGGGAAAAGGTGAAAATTCTGGCGAAACTGGTAACCGCCTTCCTGGCGGTGGCTCTTCTGGCCGGGATCGTGGGTGGGGTGGGAATTCTCCAGCTGAAGAATCTGGAGGGTTCCATCAATAGTCTGTCCAACGAAACGATCAAAAAACTGGATTACCTCACCGACATGGAGTCGGAGTTTCTGAAAATCAAGGTCGCGATCCGCTCCCTGGCCAACCCGAAGGCGGCGGAGGATGAGACTTTCATCAAAAGAAACCTGAAAAACATCGAAAAGGCCCGGGCGACCTACGCCGGGGCCAACGAGGCCTATCAGAAAATCCCCATGACCGCCGAGGAAAGCCGGCTCTACAAGAACTTCATGGATAATCTGGCGAAGGCCGCAGATTTCAACAACCGTCTCATGGCCCTGGTCGAAAAAGCCCGGGCATCCGACGGAAGCGACGAGGCGGGCGGGGCGGGCAGGGACCTGGCCTACGGCCAGGCGTACACCCTCATGGCCAGCGACGAGAGGCTGGCCTTCGACAATACGCTGGAAGAATTGGGAAAACTCCTCGAGTACGGAGACAAGTATTACGGCCAGGAACTCCCCGCGGCGGCCCTGCAATCCGCGAAAGCGGGGCTCCTGGTGGTCATCGGCGTCACCATCCTGGCCTTCATCGCTGCGGCGGTCCTGGGGATTGTCTTCGGTTCCTCCATCTCCCGTTCCCTGCGCAACACCGTGCGGATCCTGGGAAAAATCGCCGCCGGGGATGTCACGGAAAGGATGAAGGTCAAGACCCGGGACGAGTTCAAGGAACTGGAGAAGTCCATCAACCGTGTGGAGGAAAATGTGGGCGCACTGGTGGCGGACGCCGATATGATGGCGGACGCGGCGGCGGAAGGGCGGCTGTCCACCCGGGCGGACGCCTCGAAGCACCAGGGGGACTACCGGAAGGTGGTGGAGGGGATGAACCGGACCCTGGATATGATGCTGTCCCCGCTGAACGAAACCCTGGGCCTTCTGAAAAAGATGGCCGAAAGGGACCTCTCCAGCGAGATGACCGGGGAGTACAAGGGCGACTTCGTTACTCTGAAGAACTACTTCAACGACGGTCTCACGGCCCTGAACGAGATCCTGTCCCAGGTGAACATCGCCGTGGAGCAGGTCAATTCCGGGGCGGAGCAGGTCGCCCAGGCCAGTCAGTCCCTGTCCCAGGGCGCGACGGAGCAGGCCAGCTCCATGGAAGAGATCACCTCGTCGGTGACGGAGATCGCCGGGCAGACGCGGCAGAACACGGAAAACGCCATCCAGGTGAACGGTCTCGCCCGGGGTGCCCGGGCCAGCGCCGAGAGCGGAGACGCCCAGATGCGGGAGCTGGTGCAGGCCATGGCGGATGTCAACTCCAGCGCCGAGGAGATCAGGAAAATCGTCAAGACCATCGACGACATCGCCTTCCAGATCAACCTGCTTGCCCTGAACGCCAATGTGGAGGCCGCCCGGGCGGGCAAGTATGGAAAGGGCTTCGCGGTGGTGGCGGAGGAGGTGCGGAATCTGGCGGTGCATTCCGCCTCGTCGGTGCAGGACACCACCCGGAGGGTGGACGAGGCCATCGGGAACATAGCCCGGGGCAACTCACTGGTGGAAGCCACTGCCAGGCAGCTCCAGGAGATCGTCGATGGAGTGTCCAAGGTGGCGGACCTGGCGGAAGAGGTGGCCACGGCGAGCAAGGAGCAGTCCCAGGGGCTGGAGCAGGTATCCACCGGGCTGTCCCAGATCGACCAGGTCACCCAGGCCAACACCGCCAGCTCCGAACAGAGCGCTTCCGCGGCGGAAGAACTCTCGGCCCAGGCCCAGCAGCTCCGGGGAATGCTCCGGAAGTTCCGGGTGCGGGAGCTGAAGGAAGCCTCCCGGGGGACGGACCGGAACGAGGACATCCTCCAGCTTCTCCGGGCCGAACTGGCCCGCCAGGGTTTGTCGGCTCCCCAGAGGGGGAACGGAGACTCCCGGAAGACGGCGGTTTCCGTCCGGCCGGTGCGGCCCCAGGACGTGATAGCCCTGGACGACGGGGACTTCGGAAAGTTCTAAAGGAGGATGAGACATGTCGGATGCCTTGATTCATGATATGCACGACCTCATCGCCGAGGACGAAAACGAAGACACCCAGGCGGACAAGTACCTGTTCTTCAAGATCGGAAAGGAGTCCTACGGGATCGGGATAAAATACATCATCGAAATCATCGAACTGCAGAAGATCGCCGAAGTGCCGGACATGCCGCGCTACGTGAAGGGGGTCATCAATCTTCGGGGGAAGGTCATTCCCAACATAGATCTCCGGCTGCGGTTCGGCATGGAGGAGCGGGAGTACGACGACCGCACCTGCATCGTGGTGACGGAGATCGACGGGGTTTCCATCGGATTCATCGTGGATACGGTGGAGGAGGTGATGGAGATCACCCAGGACAACATCGAGGAAGCCCCTCCCTTCCAGACCCGCTCGGGGGAGGAGAAGTACATCTCCGGAATGGGAAAGGTGGGGGAGCAGGTGAAGATCCTGCTGGATGTGGAAAAACTCGTGCAGGACGAGCGGCTGAAAAAATGATGCTCAGCGATGCCGAGTTCACCGACATTGCGCAGTTCATCCACCGGGAATTCGGCATCCATCTTTCGGATCATAAAAAAGCGCTGGTGGCCGGGAGACTGGGAAAGAGGGTCCGGCAGCTCGGACTCTCTTCCTTTTCCTCCTATCTGCGGGCGGTTCAACAGGACGATTCAGGGGAAGAACTGACGGAACTGGTGAACCGGATAACCACCAATCATTCCTACTTCTTCCGGGAGAAAGCCCACTTCGATTTTCTGGAGAGGGAGGTCTTTCCCGCCCTGGCGCAGGATCTGAGGCGGCGGAGAAACAATCCGGTCCGGGTCTGGAGCGCGGGCTGCGCCGCCGGGGAGGAAGTGTATACCCTGGCGATGCTGTTCCGGGAATACTTCGGACCGTCGCTGGAGGACATGGATCTGGGGCTCCTGGCCACCGATCTGTCCCTCCAGGCCCTGGCCGCGGCCCGGGCCGGAGTCTACCCGGCCAACCGGCTGCAGGAGATTCCGGCCCGATACACGGGGGCGTATTTCAGAAGGCTGGACGCGGACTCCTTCGAGGTGTCGGACACGATCCGGAAAATGGTTCTGTTCAAGAAGCTCAACCTGATGGACCAGGATTTTCCCTTCAAGGGGGCTTTCGACATCATCTTCTGCCGGAATGTGATGATCTACTTCAACGAGGAGACCCGCCGTCGTCTGGTGGACAACCTGTATCGTTACACCCGTCCGGGGGGCTACCTGTTCATCGGCCACTCCGAGTCCCTGCGCCGGGAATCCTGTCCGTTCCGCTACATCCGTCCGGCGGTGTATCACAAACCCCTGGAGGTTCGGGCTTGAAAAAACCCATCCGCGTTCTCGTCGTGGACGATTCCGCATTGGTTCGGGACATTCTGGAAAGGGGGCTTTCCCGGGAGGAGGATATCCTGGTGGTGGGGAAGGCTCCGGACGTCTACATCGCCCGGGACAAGATCGTCTTTCTCAAACCTGATGTGGTGACCCTGGATGTGGAGATGCCCCGGATGGACGGGGTGGAGTTCCTGCGGCGTCTCATGCCCCAGCACCCCCTGCCGGTCATCATGGTTTCTTCCCTCACCGGGGAGGGGGGGAAGATCACCCTGGACGCCCTGGAGGCGGGAGCCCTGGACTTCGTGACCAAACCCCGATCCAATGTCTCCCAGGGCCTGATGGGGATGATCGGAGAGCTGGCGGATAAGATCCGGGTGGCCGCCCGGACGGATATCTCGACGTGGCGGGCCGTAGCCTCCGGGGCTCTTCCCGCCGCAGGGCGGCCCCTTTCCGCCGGGATCCTGGCGGGCGGGACCGACAAGGTCGTGGCCATCGGAGCTTCCACGGGAGGGACGGTGGCCCTGCGCCGGATCATCTCCTCCTTTCCGCCGGACATGCCCGGGACCGTGGTGGTGCAGCACATGCCTCCGGTGTTCACCCGGATGTTCGCCGAGTCGCTGGACAAGGATTCTGCTGTGGAGGTGAAGGAGGCGGAAACGGGGGACCGGATCATCAGGGGGAGGGTGCTCATCGCTCCCGGAGACTTCCACCTGAGGGTGGCAAGGTCCGGAGGCCAGTACATCGTTTCCTGCGACAGAGGGGAAAAGGTGAACGGGCACTGCCCTTCGGTGGATGTCCTCTTTCGATCCCTGGCGGTCCATGCCGGAGAAAACGCGGTGGGAGTGGTCCTCACGGGGATGGGGGCCGACGGCGCCGCGGGCTTGCGGGAGATGCGTCTGTCCGGGGCCCGGTGTTTCGCCCAGGACGAGAAGACCTCGGTGGTGTTCGGGATGCCCCGGGAGGCCTTCGCTCTGGGGGGGGCGGAGAAGCTGGTCCCCCTGGAAAGCGTTACCCGGGAAATTCTGGGCGCCCTGGCCGGGGCGGGGTGAGGGAGCCGTGGACGACCTTATACTGGGGATCGGGGACTGGGCTGTGTCCTCCCGCCCCGGTGACACCCTCAAGACCTTCGCCCTGGGATCCTGTGTGGCGGTCCTGATTTACGACCGGGTTCTGAAAATCGCGGGGATGATCCACATCGCCCTCCCCGAATCGGCGGTGGATCCGAAAAAGGCGGAAACCCTGCCCGGGTACTTCGCCGACACCGGCCTTCCGCTGATGATCGAGGAAATGAAAAAGCTCGGGTCGGTGCGCCGGAACGTCTGGGTCAAGCTGGCGGGGGGCGCCACGGTGGGGGAAGCGGGGGAGTTTTTCGACATCGGACGGCGGAACATCCTGATGGTCAAGAAAATCCTCTGGAAGAGTTCCCTGGGGCCCGTTGCCGAAGACACCGGCGGGACCCTTTCCCGGACGGTGTCCTTCGCGGTGGAAACGGGGGAGATCACCGTCACCACTCCCCGGGGGAGTCGAATGCTGTGAGGAGAGATGGAATGGGTTTGCACACGGTCCTGATCGTGGATGATTCCTCCACGTCCCGGATGATCATCCGGCGCTGTTTCGAGATGGCGGGGTACACCGCGGAGAAATTCCTCTTCGCCGCAAGCGGCCGGGAGGGGCTGGAAACGGCGATGAAGGAGAGGGATATCGGGCTGATCATCACCGACATCAACATGCCCGAAATGGACGGCCCCACTTTCATCAGAAAGTTGAAAGAGGAACGGGGAGACCGGGCCATTCCGGTCTGCGTGGTGTCCAGCATCGGGGACGGGACGGAGCTGCGGGGTCTTCAGGCGCATGATATCCTGGGGGTCGTCAAAAAACCGGTGACTCCGGAGAAATTCCGCCATCTTCTGGGAGAGCGGTATGAATGAGCCCGGCGGGATGGAAAAAGCCCGGGCCGCCCTTTTCGGCGCGGTCAGGGACGCTTTCGCCGATATGGCCTTTCTGGATGTCGCTCCCGGGGTTGCCCGGCCGCTGTCGGGAGATACGTTCAGCGGCGCCGTGGATTTACTCCTGCCGCCGCCGGTGAGCATCCTCTGTATCTTCCCCGCCGCGCTGGCGGACAAGATCGCCGATTCCCTCTTCACCGATCGAAAGACGGCCCTGGAGGACAGGATCGACTGCCTCCTGGAAATTCTGAATGTGGTGGCGGGGAACTTCCTGACGTGCCGCTTCGGCGGGGGCTACTCGGCAAGGCCGGGGCTCCCCCGGATCGTCGCCGAAGGAGGGGGTCCCGGGGGCGTCCTCCTGGCCGCCCTGGACCTGGATGCGGAGGGGATCCCTTTCCGGGTGGAGCTGCGCTCCCGCCGCTGATTCTTCGAAGACTGTCCCTGCATGGCCGGGCCGCCGGGAAACGTCTCCGCCGGCCCCGCGTCGTGAGCCCGTCCTTGACCATCGATTTTCCCCCCGGTATACTGCGCACCGACGTCATATTACAGGACAAGGCGGCACAATGAGCGTACGGGTGCGCTACGCTCCCTCCCCGACGGGGCTGCAGCACATCGGGGGGGTGAGGACGGCGCTGTTCAACTATTTTTTCGCCCGGGCCATGGGCGGGGTTTTCATCCTCCGCATCGAGGACACCGACCAGGAACGCTACGACCCCCGGGCTCTCCAGGACATTTACGACACCTACGACTGGCTGGGCATCTCCTGGGACGAAGGACCCCGGGTGGGAGGCCCCCGGGGACCCTATTTCCAGTCCCAGAGGACGGAGCTGTACCGGGAGTACGCGCAGAAGCTCGTGGACTCCGGCGAGGGGTACCACTGTTTCTGCACCGCCGAAAGGCTGGAATCCCTGCGGTCCGGTCAGGAAGCCCGGGGGGAGGGGCAGGGCTACGACCGCCTCTGCCGGGGAATTCCCCCGGAAGAGGCCCGGGCCCGAAAGGCGGCGGGGGAGAAGAGCGTGGTCCGTCTGAAGGTCCCGCTGGAAGGCTCCACGAGCTTTCACGACCGGCTCATCGGCGACATCGAAAGGGCCAACAGGGACATCAACCCCGACCCGGTGCTGCTGAAATCCGACGGCTTTCCCACCTACCATCTGGCCAACGTGGTGGACGATCACTTCATGGGAATCACCCACATACTCCGGGCCCAGGAATGGATACCCTCGGGTCCGCTGCATATCCTCCTCTACCGGGCCTTCGGCTGGACTCCGCCGGAGTACTGCCACCTGCCCATGGTGATGGGGGAGGACGGGAAAAAACTCTCCAAGCGGCACGGGTCCACCAGCCTGGTGGAATTCCGGGATCAGGGCTACCTCCCGGAGGCGATCATCAACTATGTGTCCCTCCTGGGCTGGTCCTACGACGACACCCGTCAGATGTTCTCCAGGGCGGATCTGGAAAGGCTTTTCTCCCTGGATCGGCTGAACAAGGCGGCGGCGGTCTTCGACTACAAGAAGCTGGAGTGGTTCAACGGGGTCTACATCCGGGAAAAGCCCGATGCGGCTCTGAAGGATGAGCTTCTCCCCTTCATGCGACGGGCGGGGCTGGTGGAGGACCCGGCGACGCCGGAACAGGAGGCCGTCCTTCTGGCGGCGGCGCCCCTGGTCAGGGAGAGGCTGCGGTTTCTCGGCGACGCGCCGGAGCTTCTGCGCTTCCTTTTCCGGGACCCGCCTCCCTATTCCCGGGAGGAGCTTCTGCCGAAGAAAACCGAACCGGAGGAGATCCTGCGGTATCTGGGGGAGATCCGGAGCCTCATGGAGGGGTTCTTCCACCGATCGGACCCGGAGAACGAGGAAGAGTTCCGCCTTCTGGCGGAGCGTCTGCACACCAGGCTGGGCAGCCTGCTGATGCCCCTCCGGGTGGCGGTGACGGGCTCCAAGGTGTCCCCGCCGCTTTTCGAATCGATACGGATTCTGGGAAAGGAAAAAACCGTCGCCCGCCTGGTTGCGGCGATGGAAATGCTTGCTGCTCGAGAATGAGGGAGAAACGAATATGGCGGAACTTACCATGGAAACCCTGGTTTCGCTGTGCAAACAGCGGGGCTTCGTTTTCCAATCCAGCGAGATCTACGGAGGGCTTTCCTCGGCCTGGGACTACGGGCCCCTGGGGGTGGAGCTGAAGAACCGGATCCAGCGCTTCTGGTGGAGGGAGATGACCCAGCTCCAGGACAACATCGTGGGACTGGACGCGGCGATCATGATGCACCCCCGGGTCTGGGAGGCCTCGGGGCACGTGGAGAGCTTCACCGACCCCCTGGTGGACTGCAAGAGCTGCAAACAGCGCTTCCGGGAGGACCTCATTCCCGAAGACAATCTCAAAAACCGGACCTGCCCCGAATGCGGGGGGCCCCTCACCGAAACCCGAAAGTTCAATCTCATGTTCAGAACCCATATCGGGCCGGTGGAGAACGAGGGCTCCATCATCTATCTCCGCCCCGAGACCGCCCAGGGGATCTACGTCAACTACCGGAACTGCATGCAGTCCAGCCGCCTGAAGATCCCCTTCGGCATCGCCCAGGTGGGCAAGGCCTTCCGGAACGAGATCGTCACCAAGAACTTCATCTTCCGGACCTGCGAGTTCGAACAGCTGGAGATGCAGTTCTTCGTCAAGCCCGGGGAAGACGAGAAATGGTTCAACTTCTGGAGGGAGAAGCGGATGGAGTACTACCCCAAGATGGGCATCCGCCCCTCCAAGCTCCGGTGGCACCGGCACGGGAAGGACGAGCTGGCCCACTACGCCAAGGACGCCTATGACATTCAGTACGAGTTCCCCATGGGATGGCGGGAACTGGAAGGGGTGCACAACCGCACCGATTACGACCTGCGCCGCCATGGGGAGTACTCCGGCAAGGACCTGAGCTACCTGGATGAAGAAACCAGGGAGAGGTACATCCCCTACATCGTGGAGACCTCCGCGGGGCTCACCCGGAGCGTCCTCATGGTTCTCTCCGACGCCTACGAGGAGGAGACCCTGGAGGGGGGCGAGGTCCGCTCGGTGCTACGCTTCCATCCCCTCCTGGCGCCCATCACCGTGGGGGTCTTTCCGCTGGTAAAGAAGGACGGCCTGGCGGAGATCGCCCGGAAGGTCGAGGAGGATCTGCGGGAGGAGTTCACCACCTTCTACGACCAGAGCGGCTCCATCGGCCGCAGGTACCGCAGGCAGGACGAGGTGGGGACCCCCTTCTGCGTCACCGTGGATTACGAGACCAAGGAGAACGACACCGTCACCCTCCGCAATCGGGACAGCATGGAGCAGCTGAGGGTTAAGACGGCGGATCTGGTTTCGGTGATCAGGAAAGGCATCCGGGATTACCGGAGGCCTGGGCTTTGAGACCTCCGGCGGGGAGGCTCTCCCCCGCCGGCCGTGCCTGCCCATGCCCGGGTTTCCCCGCTGTATGCGGCCGGGGAACCGAATCCTCCGGCGGGTCGCGCATCCGGCGGGGGCCTCCACCGCCCGCCCTGTTTCCCGGAGCTGCTCCGCCGCCCCGCCGGCCCTTTTGCCGGGGCCTCCACCGCCCGCCCCGTTTCCCGGAGCTGCTCCGCCGCCCCGCCGGCCCTTTTGCCGGGACGCACCCCCCGCATCCGCCGGGCGGGCCCCGCATCCGCCGGCCGGGGTCTTCCCGCCACGCCCCTCCTTGAGCAATGAGCCCCGGGCTGATATAATTTTCTTCGTATCATGCAACACAGGACGGACGACATGAACGCTGCGCTACAGGTGCTCCAGGAACGGGGCTTCATCCAGCAATGCACCGATCTGGACGGACTCTCCCGGGCCATGGACCAGGGCCCGGTCACCCTCTACGTGGGCTGCGACCCCACCGGCTCCAGCCTCCACATCGGCCACATGGTGCCCTTTTTCGCCCTCCGGCACCTCCACGAGGCGGGGCACGTGGTCATCGCCCTCATCGGGGCAGGCACCGCCCGGATCGGCGACCCCTCGGGGAAGACCGAGGCCCGGAAGATGCTCTCCTACGAGCAGATCGACCGGAACGGTCTGAGCATCGCCTCCCAGCTGGACCGCTTCATCGGCTTCGACGGCCGCACCGCCTTCACCGCCAACAACAAGGACTGGCTGGCGTCGCTGAACTACATCGATTTTCTCCGGGACATCGGCATCCATTTCTCGGTGAACCGGATGCTCTCCTTCGAGGCCTACAAAAAGAGGCTGGAGACGGGGCTCACCTTCATCGAGTTCAACTACCAGCTCCTGCAGAGCTACGATTTTCTGGAGCTGTACCGGCGTTACGGCTGCCGGATGCAGATCGGCGGGGACGACCAGTGGGGCAACATCGTGGCGGGGATGGAACTGATCCGCCGGGTGGAAGGTGTGGAGGTCTTCGGCCTCACCTTTCCGCTGGTGACCATGGCGGACGGGAGCAAGATGGGAAAGACCGAGAAGGGGGCCCTCTTCCTGGACCCCGAGATGGTGTCCCCCTACGAGTTCTTCCAGTACTGGCGGAACATTCCGGACCAGGATCTGACGCGCTTCCTTCTGATGTTCACCTTCCTGCCGGTGGACCAGTGCCGCCGCCTGGGGGAGGGGAAGGAGGGGGGGATCAACGCCGGGAAGGAGAGGCTCGCCCATGAGGTCACCCGGCTGATCCACGGCCTGGAGGAGGCGGACAAGGCCCGGGCCGCCGCCCGGGCGGTTTTCGGCGGCGAAGGGATGGACCGGACCGCCGTCCCGTCCCGGGGAATCCCGGCGGTGGACCTGACAAAGGGGATCCCCGCGGTGGAACTTTTCGCCATGACGGACCTCTGCTCCTCCAAGGGGGAAGCCCGGAGGCTGATCGGCCAGGGGGGAGCCATGGTGAACGACCGGCGGATCGACGACCTGGAAACCCTGGTGGACGCCTCCTGGCTCCGGGAGGGGGAGCTGCTCCTCAAGGCGGGGAAGAAGAGATTTTTCCGGGTCCTTCCGGAATGAGAAAGGGAGAAAGGCGGATGAAAAAGACCCTCGCCTTCGTTCTTGCTGCCGTCCTGGGCGCTGCCTCGGGCCCGGCTCCGGCCTTCGCCCGGGGAGCGGTCGAAGAGCCCGCCGCCCCGATGACTCTCCAGGTGGCGGCCCTCAAAGGGCCCACGGGCCTGGGGATGATCAGGCTTTTCCGGGACCCTCCGGACCTGGGAGCCGGCGTCTCGGCGGAAATCACCGCCCTGGGGTCCCCGGAGGTCCTCCTTCCCCGGCTTCTCACCGGTGAGGTGGACATGGCGGTCCTCCCCACCAATCTGGCGGCCAACCTGTACAACCGGGGCGCCCCGTACCGCCTCGCCGCGGTGGTGGGAAACGGGGTGCTGTACCTGGTGACCACCGACCCCGGGCGGGTCTCGCTGGAATCCTTCCGGGGAGGCGTTCTGCAGAATGTGGCCAGGGGCTCCACCCCGGAGTTCGTCCTCCGGCACCTTCTGGAGCTGAAGGGCCTGGACCGGGAGGTGGAGCTGCGGTTCAAGTACGGCATCGTCGAACTGGCCCAGATGATCATCGCCGGCAGAGAGACCTCCGGGGTCCTTCCCGAACCCTTCGCCACCAAGGTCCTCCTGGCGGCCCCCCGGGCGCGCATCGCCGTGGACATCCAGAAGGAGTGGGCGGCGGGCCACCCGGAGCTTCCCACCTTTCCCATGTCAGCCCTGGTGGTGAAAAAATCGCTGCTGGAGGGCCGCCCCCAGGTGGTGGCCCGTTTCCTCCGGGAGTACCGGGAGTCCCAGGAATGGGTCCTCCGGGAGCCCCGGGCGGCGGGGGAACTGGCGGAAAAACTCGCCTTCGGCATCGGCGCCGCTGAGGCCGGGGACGCCATCCCCCGCTGCGGCCTGACCGTCGTCCCCGCCGGAGAGGCCCGGCCGTCGGTGGAGGGCTTTCTGTCGGTCTTCCTCAAATTCGCCCCCGAGGCGGTGGGGGGAAAACTTCCCGATGACGGTTTCTACGCCGCGCCTTAAATCCGCCGGCATCGGCGCCGCCTCCCTGGCCCTGTTCCTGGGGGTCTGGAAGGCGGGCTCTCTTTTCATGGGAAGTTCCATAATTCTTCCGTCCCCGGAGGAGACCCTAAGGGAAGCCCTGCGGCTGACGGCCGGAAAGGCCTTCTGGCTCTCCCTGGGGGCCACCCTGCTCCGGGGGACGGCGGGCTTCGCCCTGTCCTTCGCTGCGGGACTTCTCCTGGGCTACCCCGCCGGGCGGTCACCGCTGTTCCGCCGTTTTCTCCAGCCCTATCTGACGGTGATCCACTCCACCCCGGTCCTGGCCATCATCCTCATCGCGCTGGTCTGGTTCCGCACCGAAGTGGTCCCCGTTTTCGTGGCCTTCCTGATGGCCTTCCCGGTGATAATCGGCAACGTGGTGCAGGGGATCGGCGCCGTTGACGAGGGGCTCGTGGCCATGGCAAGGGTCTACCGGGTGGGCCGCCGGAAGAGAATCCTGGGGCTCTATCTGCCCTCGGTCCTCCCCTTCATCGCCTCCGGGGCCTCGGCGGCCCTGGGTCTGTCCTGGCGGGTGGTGGTGGCGGCGGAGGTCCTGAGCCAGCCCGTTCTGGGGATCGGCACGGGACTCCAGGAGGCCAAGATCCGCCTGGAGACTCCCCGGGTCTTCGCCTGGACCGCCGCGGCCCTTCTGGTGAGCCGGCTCACCGAAGGGGCCTTTTCCCGGCTGATGCGCCGCCTCCGGAACCGGAGGGGCGCATGAGCCTCGTTCTGCAGGGGGTGACCAAAACCTTCCCCGACGTGACGGTTTTCCGGGACCTCTCGGCGGTCTTTCCCGCCGGGAGGGTCAGCGTCCTTCTGGGCCCCTCGGGGAGCGGCAAAACCACCATCCTGAATCTCCTCTCGGGTCTGCTGGAGGCCGACGCCGGACAGGTCCTTCTGGGGGACAGGAGTCCCGTGGAGGCGCGGGTGAGCTATCTTTTTCAGGAGCCCCGTCTTCTTCCCTGGCTGACGGTGGAGAAGAACCTGGATTTCGTCCTTCCCCCGGGGCTGCCCCGAAGCTGCAGAAAGGAACTCATCGCCGCCCGCCTGGAGGAGGTTTCCCTGACGGGAGCGGCCCGGAAGTATCCGTCGGAGCTCTCCGGCGGGATGGCCCGGCGGGCCGCCATGGCCCGGGCCTTCATCTTCGAATCCCAGGCCCTGCTGATGGACGAGCCCTTCCAGGGCCTGGACCTGCCGCTGAAGCTGTCCTTGATCCGGACCTTCGAGGCGGCCCTGGAGGCCAACCCCAAGACCGTCCTGTTCGTCACCCACAACATGGAGGAGGCCCTCCTTCTGGGAGACGAGATCTTCGTGCTGTCCCAGCCTCCGGCCCGGGTCTGCCTCCATCTCTCCCACCCCGTCCCCCGGGGT
>Ga0302237_1001848_pt1 | contig 13886 bp, 9 predicted proteins | sample AAG_UR_Ala_MG_FD_193530 | JGI IMG/M metagenome (GOLD analysis project Ga0302237, IMG submission 193530) | Enriched activated sludge microbial communities from anaerobic digester in WTTP, New Holstein, Wisconsin, United States - AAG_UR_Ala | ecosystem: Engineered > Bioreactor > Anaerobic >... | reverse complement strand
CCCGCCCCGGCGATACGAGAACAGGATCTTCCGGCCGTCGTAGTGGACGTGCGGATCGCGGATTCCGCCTTGCGGATCGTCCAGCAGCACGGTCAGCTTGCCGGTCCGCAGGTGGAAGCGGCAGAGTCGTCCGCCGTCGCCGAAGGCGTATTTGAAGTACTCGACCGAGTCGGGCGTCGAGGGCGGCGCGTAGTGGCCCGCGTGGCCGTCAGAGTAATGTCCGAAATTGCCGTACCAGTGGTCGTTCCCCGGCACACGCTGGGCAAAAATGATCTCTTCGCAGCCAGCCAGCGGTCCAGCCAGTGCGCGATCACGCAACTCGAAAGGCTCGGCAGCAGATGCCGCCTCCAGGCTCGGAAACAGGCACGAGACGCCGACACCGACAAATAATACAGCCCAAGAAGAAAGACCTTGGCCCTTGACAGTCGGAGCGGACGTTCGATTCACGATTGGGGGAGACTCCTCGCAATGTACTCGTATCGTGCCGGTTCCAGAAGAAGGCGACTCGACGCGGCGGAAACTGAACCTATGCTAGTCCACGGGACGAAGGCCGTCACCCCCACTGCCGGTCGTGATCGACGGCGCGACGAACTAGCGGCGTTGCTCCGCGCGGGCGCGGTCTTCCTGGATGCGTCCACATTGCTGGTGGATCGACACCGGCCCGTGGTTGCAGGGTGCGTGAGTTCTCAGAACGGGAGGTCGCCCGGTTGCGGCGAGGCTGCAGATGGGGGGGCCGTGGCGCAGGTTCTTTTGCCGTAGACGTTTGAGTTGACTTGACCGCTCCGATCGGCACGTAAATCTTGACGCTGATTGACTTTTCTTTTCCTTGGCGGTTTACACAGCCCCGTCTGCGTCACTAGAATTAAGGGCGGCGCAGGACAGAGTCCTGTGGATGGAAGTTGTCGTTCCCCAGTCGAGACCGCACGCAACACCCCGTTTACATCACCACACGCGATAAGCCGACGCGAAGCATGCCGGCAGCTGGCGTGACGCGCCGTGAAAACGATAAGCGTCCTGAAGAACTCACGCCCTTTGAATTACGCCAGAAGTCTCGATGAGTTACGCAAGGAAATACGCACGGCGGCAGACCGTTGTCGCCGAAACGGTCCGCCTGTTGGACTCGCCCGAGGAAGACCTCCGCGGGGACGAACCGAACTCGCCGGCGCCGGCCCCCGCGCCGGCATCCCGACAGGGCGCCTCTTCGTTCACCGCCGACGAGTCGGCACCGTGGTGGCGCCAGTGGCTGTTGTGGGGAGTGCTGGCGGCCGGCCTCGTCGGCGTCGGGGCAGTTGGCTTGCGCTGGTTTCGCCAGGGGACGCTCGAACCGAGCCAACCCTTGATCTACCACACGGTGGCTACGGGCGACCTGCCGATTACGGTCACCGAGCGCGGGAACCTGGAAAGCCAGAGCAATGTCGAGATCATCTGCGAGGTGGACGATATCGAAGGCGACGGCGTCGTAGGCACGCAAGTCCTGTTCATCGTGCCCAACGGGACGTCGGTCAAGAAGGGCGATCTGCTGGTCGAGTTCGACTCGGCGCAGCACCGGGAACGCTTGGACCGTCAGATCCTGAGCACGGAGTCCGCGCGCGCCGTGCAGATCCAGGCCCAGGCCAAGTACGACAATCAGATCACGCAAAACGAGACGCTGCTCGCCGACGCCCTGCTGAGCGTCTCATTGGCGAAGCTCGAACAGGAGATGTTTGTCGACCAGGAGAGAGGAACCTACAAACTGGAGGTCGAGGCGATTGAGCGGCTGGTGGAGGACATCAACAACGAAATCCTCAACGCCAAAGGGACGCTGGAGTTGAAGCGGAACGAGCAACGCGGCATCGAGGCCCTGTTCAAGCTCGGCTACGCCGGCCAGCACCAGCGGGACCAAAGCGTTCTGGATCTGCTACAAGCGGAAAGCCAGTATACGGCCAAGATCAACAAGCTAAAGACGCAATTGGCCACGCTGAAGAAGAAGCAGACCTACGAGCGGGAGATGGAGGAGTTGAAACTGCAGGGGAAAAAGGACACCTCAGAGCGCCAGGTGGAACAGGTCAAGCGGAACGCCGAGGCATTGTTGGCTCAAGCCAAGGCCGCGCTGGACGCGGCCAACCAACAGCTGAAAAAGGAAGAGGAGCGCCTGGTGCGGTACACGGAACAGATCGACAAGTGCAAGATCTCCGCGCCCCAGGACGGAATGGTGGCCTATGCGGTCCCGGACCGGTACTACGGCGAGGAGATCCGCGAAGGTGCGACGATTCGCCCCCGGCAGAAGATCCTCTCGCTGCCGAACCTGTCGCAGATGCAGGTCAAGACCTCGGTCCACGAGTCCGTGCTGGACCAGGTCAAACCGGAATTGTCGGCCAGCGTGCGCGTCGATGCCTTTCCGGAACGCCTCTATCGCGGCACCGTCAAGTCGGTCGCCGTGCTGCCGGACCAGGGCGGCTGGTACGGCTCGGACACCAAGGTCTACCAAACCATCGTCACGATCGACGAACCGGTGCAGCGTCTGAAGCCCGGCATGACGGCCATCGCCGAGATCCACGTCGATCGCCTGAACAGCGTGTTGACGGTTCCCGTCCAAGCCATCGTTCAAGTCGGCAAAGACACCGCCTGTTACATCGCAGGACAGCCGGCGCCCCAGCGGCGGGCCGTCAAGCTCGGACGCACCAACGACAAGCTGGTGCAGATTCTGGACGGCGTACAAGCCGGCGACCGCGTGGTGCTGAACCCCATGGCGATCGCCGCAGAAGCAGAGAGGCCGGCGGGCGAGGGAACGGAACGGGCCGAGAACGCCCAGGAGCAGATCTCCGCCGCGCCGAGCACGCAGCCGGTGGCCGCCGCGCCGCCCACCGCCCGCGAGCCGCGCCGCGCCGCGGCTGCCCCAAAGACGGCGAAGGCTTCGTGAGCCATGTGGCTGAAGATCGTCGAACTGTCCGTCCGCAACCTGATGCTGAACAAGCTGCGCAGCTTGTTGACCATGCTGGGGACGATCCTGGGCGTCAGCTCGGTGATCGCGATGCTCGCCATCGGCGAGGGCTCGAAGCGAAAAGCGGTGGAGCAGATTCGCCAGCTCGGCGCGGCCAACGTCATCGTCCGCAGCGTCAAGCCGGGCGAAGACGACCGCCGCGACGCATCGGCCGGCAACAGCAGTCAGCGCCAGGTCAGCCGCGTGGCAGAATACGGACTGAAGTACGCCGACTTCGATGTCCTGCAAGCCACTCTGCCGACCGTGCGACGCGCGGTCCCCGTGGCGATGATCCGCAAGAATGCCCAGTGCGGACGCCGCCGTATGGCCAACGCACGGGTCTTGGGTACCACGCCGGAATACCTCGAAATCAAACACCTGGTGGTCCGGCGAGGGCGGTTCCTGACCCCCACCGACTTGGCCACCACGGCCAACGTGGCCGTGCTGGCCGCGGGCGCCGCCGAACGCCTGTACTCTTACGAGGACCCGCTCGGCCGCCCGCTGCTGCTGGGCAACGGCGCCTATGTCGTGGTCGGAGTGTTGGAGCCGCAGGACAGCGGCAGCGCGGTGCCCGGCGCGGTCAACTCGTCGGACTTGAACAACGACATCTATATCCCGCTGACCTCCGCCCGCAGCCGTTTCGGCGAAATGCAGCTAATCTTGCGGTCCGGCGGCCGCGATTTCGAGAAGACCCAATTGAGCGAGATCACCCTGACGCTGCACGATGAAAACATGGTCAGTCCGACGGCTGCCATGGTCCGCAAGCTGCTGCAGCAACGGCACCCGAACAAAGAGGACTTCGAGATCCAGGTCCCGCTGGAACTGCTGCGGCAAGCCGAGCGCGAAAAACGGGTTTGGAACCTGGTGCTCGGTTCGATCGCCGGCATTTCGTTGCTGGTCGGCGGCATCGGCATCATGAACATCATGCTGGCGACAGTCTCCGAACGGACCAAAGAGATCGGCATCCGGCGAGCCTTGGGCGCCACCCGCAGCCATATCGTCACGCAGTTCATGGTGGAGAGCATGGTGTTGGCCGCCAGCGGCGGCTTGTTCGGCATCTTCCTGGGCGTCGCGATCCCCGTGGGCGTTTCCCGCTTGTCGGAAATCGAGACCGCGATCAGCTGGTGGGCGATCATCGTCGCCTTCAGCACGTCGGTGATGACCGGCGTCGTGTTCGGCGTCTACCCCGCCCGCCGCGCCGCGATGATGAATCCCATCGAAGCCCTGCGGCACGAGTGACACCGCAGCCTGCGGCCGCAGCCAGTCGCGGCTTTTTTCCAGCGGGAACGAATAGTGAATACGGAATAGAGAATAGGGAATTCAGAAGGATCGGACATCGAGGCATGCCGCATTCACGCCTCGCTGTTCCAGGTCGGCTGTCAGTTCGGTTGCATTGGTGAACAGGACGGCGTCGAAACCGGCGCGGCGGGCGCCTTCCACGTGTTCTGGGCGGTCATCGGCGAAGAAGATGTCCGCCGAGGCGACGCCCGCCAACCGGGCCGCGCCTTGGAAAATGGCCAGATCGGGCTTCATGGCCCGCAACTCGTAACTGAGCGCCGCCACTTCGAACAGCTGCTGCAGAATCGGAAACCGCCGATCGCAGACGAACCGCCAATGAGCTTCGCACGTGTTGGACAAGACCCCCGTGCGGTGGCCGGACCGGCGCAGCCCCAAGATCAGATCGGCGACCGCCTGATCCAACCGGAACATGTCGCTGGAAGCGACGAGCAAATCGCCCCACTCCGGACGCTTCCCGATCCGCCCGCAGAACGCCTCGTAGAACTGCTCCGTCGTCATGTCTCCCCGTTCGTACGCCGTTTCCAGACCGCTGTCGAACACGACTTCCTGGATCACTTCCGGAGGCACCCCCGCCACGTCAGCCATTTGGCGGACCGCAACCTGGTAATCAAAAGGCAGCACGACGTTGCCCAGATCAAAATAGAAGAATTTCGGCGGCAGCATTCGCGTCGAAGCCTCCCTTCCGTGCAGCTGGCATTGCGGATGTCGCCAAGAGTATACCTGCCATTGGCGCTTTTCAAAAGACGGCTCGCGGAAGGCCGTAGATGGGATCGCTGCTTCTTCAAGCGGGGGTTGTGGTTGACACGCCCGCCGTCGGATACACTGGCGGCGTGGGAGGACGTGGCCATGTCGGTACGATCGCCGGAACATGGCCATTCCTTGGAGCGATCGTCGGGGTAGACCCGCCACAACGCTGGAGACATGACCCATGATTCCTGCCCGTAGAATCCTGCTTGCACTGTTGGCCCTCATCTCGTGCTGCCCATCCGCATCCGCTCGCGCTGCGGACGCCGCTGGCGAGCGCGTCGCAACGGCCATCCAAACCGCCCAGAACTGGAAGGACACCGATTCGGCCGATGCGCTGAACTTCCTCGCGGGCGAAGTCGTCAAGGCCGCCGCCGACCCGGCAGCCCGGGCCGGCATGGAATTGCGGATGATCGAAGGCTTGGCCGGAGCCCAAACCCGCGGCGGCCGCAGTTTCTTCTGCCGCCAGCTGGTGATGATCGGCACGGAAGCCTCGGTGCCGGTCTTGGCCCAGCTGCTGATCGACCCCGAATCGTCGCACATCGCCCGCTATGCCCTGGCTCGGATTCCCGGCCCGCAGGCGGATGCGGCGCTGCTGGAGGCGTTGGGCAAGGTGGACGAGAAACTGAAAATCGGCATGGTCAACTCGCTGGGCGACCGTGGATGCCGCGAGGCGGTTGACAAAATCGCCGCGCTGGCCGATAGCTCGAACGAGGAGCTTGCTCGCGCCGCCCTGGCCGCGCTCGGCCGCATCGACTCCGAGGCGGCGGTCGCGGCGGTCGCGAAGGCCCGCGCCAGCGTGCCCGCCAAGCTGAAACTCGCCGCCTCGGACGCCTATCTGGATTGTGCGGCGAGGATGCTCAAACAGAACAAGAACGAAGCTGCAGTGGCGATCTACCGGCAGTTGTACGCCCCGAACGAGCCGGCGCTGTGCCGCGTCGCCGCGCTGAACGGCTTGATCGCGGCGCAAAAGGACCAGTCGATCTCGCTGGTCATCGCCGCGCTGGGAGATAAGGACGCCGGCGTGCGTCGCGTCGCCGTGCCGGCGCTGCGGAACGTGCCGGGCGAAGCGGCGACGCAAGCCGTCGTGGCTGAACTGGCACGCCAGAGCGAGGAAATCCAGGCCCAGTTGTTGGGGGTCCTGGCCGACCGCGGCGACCCAACGGCCCTGCCCGCCGTGGTCAAAGCGGCGGAAGCCGGGTCGCCGGCGGTCCGCGTCGCGGCGCTGGACGCGCTGGCCGCATTGGGTGACTCGTCCGTCGTGGCACTGCTCGCACAACGGGCCGCCGAGGCACAGGGAGCCGGCGAACAGCAGGCCGCCCGCAACAGCTTGAACCTGCTCCGCGCCGACGGCACGAATGCGGTGATCGCCAAGCAACTGTCGGCGGACAAACCCGGCGTACGGGCCGAAGCGGCCAAGGCGCTGGCCGCACGCAGCGCGGTGGATCAGGTGGCCGCGCTGCTGGGCGCTGCCCAGGACCAAGAGCCGGCAGTGGCGGCCGAGGTCTTTAAGGCGATCCGCGTGATCGCCCGATCGGAACACGTGCCGCCGCTGGTGCGGCTGCTGGTCGGCGCCAAGGACGGCGGCGTGCGAGGCGAAGCGGAAAACGCCGTGGTGGCCGCTGCCGCGACGACCGCAGCCGGCAGGAATCCGGCCGAAGCGGTGCTGGCGGCTTTGCCCAGCGCGCCCTCGCCGCAAGTCCGCGCGTCGCTGCTGCGCGTGTTGGGGCGAATCGCGCACGCCTCCGCCTTGCTCGTCCTGTACCAGTCCGCTCAGGACGCCGAGGCGGACGTCAAAGATGCGGCGATCCGCGCGCTGGCCGAATGGCCGACGGGCGAGCCCGCACAGGTGTTGTTCGGGATTGCCGGCGACGCATCCGCCTCGCAAGTTCATCGCGTATTGGCGCTGCGGGGTTACGTCAACATGATTCCCAAGCAGCCGGACGCGACCGACGACCAGATCCTGGACAACTATGCCAAATCGTTGCAGATGGCCGGCAGAAACGAGGAAAAGCAATTGGTCTTGTCCAAGCTGGGCCTGGTGCGGCACCGCCGGGCGCTGGAGATGGCTCGGCAGCAAGCGGGCGATCCGGCCCTGAAGCAATCCGCCGAAGCGGCCGCGCAGAACATCGAAAAACTGCTGGCCGCGCCGGCTCGCGTAACCGCGTCCCATAACCCGGACAAAGCGAGCAACGCCATCGACAAAGACCCCAAGACGCGCTGGGATACGGGCGGCGCCCAGCAGGGCGGCGAATGGTTCCGCATCGAGCTGGACGAGGATTGTTTGATCAAGGGTTTGGTGCTGGACAGCAGCGGTTCGGGCGGCGATTACCCGCGCGGGTACGAAATCTACGTTTCGCCCAGCAGCCTGGGCGACGGACAACTGGTCCTGAAAGGCCAAGGCAATCAGGCGATCACCAAAATCGTCTTCCCGCAAGGAGTCCGCGGCCGGGCCATCAAGATTGTACAGACCGGCCGGGCCGAGGGATTGTTCTGGTCGATTCACGAACTGACCGTCGATTCCCAGCCGGCCGGAAAGTAGGCGGCAACGGTCATTGTCGTTCCATCACCTGCGTTGTTTGGCCACGTCCGACAATCACGGTGTCCGCCAGGCCGACAAACAGGCCGTGATCGACCACGCCGGGCATGGCGTCCAGGCGAGCGGCGAGGGCGGCGGGATCGTCGATGCGGCCGAACGCACAGTCCAGGATGTAGTTCCCCTCGTCGGTCAAAAACGGAGGCCCCTCTCGGCTTGGCCGCAAAATGGGCGTCGCGCCCAAATCGCCCAACCGCTGGGCCAGCGGCTGCCAGGCGAACGGAACGACCTCGACCGGCAGCGGAAACGCACCCAAATGCGGAACCTGCTTGTGCGAATCGACGATGATCACCACGCGGCGGCTCAAGGACGCCACGATCTTTTCCCGCAGCAACGCTCCGCCCCCGCCCTTGACCAGGTTGAACTGCGGGTCGACTTCGTCAGCGCCGTCAATCGTCAGATCCAGACGGAAGACCTCGTCGAGGCTGACCATCGGGATCCCGGCGAGTTCGGCCAGCTGCCGGCTGGTCTCGGAAGTCGGTACGCCGCGAACGCGGAGCCCCGAGCGCACTCGCTGGCCCAGCAGTTCCAGCATGATCGCCGCCGTCGAGCCGGACCCCAACCCCAGGCACATTCCGTCGCGGACATAATCCAGGCTGCGTTCCGCCGCCAATCGCTTTTCTTCGTTGATTCCTGCCATCGTCACCGGCGGCCTCTCGTTTCTCAGGCGTTCAAGCGTCCCCACGGAACCTACGATGATAGCGGCCCGCCATTGCGTTGCAAGCGGTCGCAGACTTGGCGATGAGCGTCCGGGCTTGACATCGGCACCAGACTGCCGATGTTGGGAACCCATGGCGGATCGTTTTGGCGTCCTGGAACTGTTTTGTGGCATCGGCGGCTGTGCCGCGGCACTCGGCGAGCGCGCGGAAATCGTGGCCGCGGTGGACATCAATCAAGTTGCCTTGTCTGTGTACCGGCACAATTTCCGGCATCCGGTCCAGGTCCGCGCGATCGAAAGCCTGCCCGCGCAGGTCTGCCGCGAGTACGTGGCGGACTTGTGGTGGATGTCCCCGCCCTGCCAGCCGTACACGGTCCGCGGCCGGCGACTGGACGTGCATGATCCGCGTGCGGAATCGCTGTTGACGGTAATCGAACGGATCGCACAGATCCGTCCGCGCTACGTGGCGCTGGAGAACGTTCCCGGCTTTGGCGGCTCCCGCGCGCACCAGCGACTGCGGGCCACGTTGGACGCCCACGGCTACGAGGTGCAAGAGCAAATCCTGTGTCCGACCCAACTGGGCGTTCCCAATCGGCGGCGCCGGTTTTACCTGATAGCGGGACGTAGCGGCAGCCTGTGCGAACCAAGGCCGGGCGATTGGCCCGCGGCCGGGGATGCAGCGAGCGGACGTTGCTCCCGCGCGCCGGCGTCCGCTGAGCCCAGACGGCCTTGGCAATTCACCGTGCGGCAAATCTTGGACGCGGACCCGCCGGACCAGCTGTGGATGCCCGGCGAGTTCCTCGACCGGTATCGGACGGCGGTGCACGTGCTGGACCCGGAAGACGCGTACGCGGAATCGCATTGTTTCGCGTCCGGTTACGGCCAGAGCATCGCCCACAGCGGTTCCTACCTGGCGACCCCGCGCGGCGTGCGGCGGTTCTCGCCCCGGGAGATACTGCGCTTGCTCTGTTTCCCGCCCGGCTTCTGCGTGCCGGGGTCGCTGACCTTGCGCAAAGCGTGGGAATTGGCCGGCAACAGCCTGTCCGTGGCCCCCGTCCGGCATGTGCTGGCCGCGATCCCCGAACTGGCGACACTGGCGGCGGGACCTACCAGCGGCACAAACCGATAGCGTAAGACGCCTCGCAGCCTGACCTCCATCTGTTCCCCGCATCGCGAATTTCCTTTCTTGGGGCGACTTGCTATGCTGATCCGGCTGAAGAACTTCCTCCCCGGACTTTGCCAGCTTACGAGGAGCAACGCAATGACCAAGTACGTGCTCGGTTTGGACCAAGGGACCACCTCCAGCCGCGCGATCGTGTTCGGGCACGACGGGCGGGCGGTGGGGTCGGCACAGCAGGAGTTTGAGCAACTGTTGCCGCAGCCGGGACATGTGGAACATGATCCCGAAGCCATTTGGGATTCGCAGTTGGCGGTGGCGAAACAGGCGCTGGCGGCGGCGGGCGTTTCCCCGGCAGACCTGGCGGCGGTCGGCGTCACCAACCAGCGGGAAACAACCGTCCTGTGGGAACGCGACACCGGCCAACCCGTGGCCAACGCGATGGTTTGGCAGAGCCGCGCCAGTGCGGAGATCTGCGAACGGCTGAAAGCCGACGGCCTGGAGCCGGTGTTCCGCGACAAGACCGGGCTGGTGATCGACGCTTACTTTTCCGGTACGAAGATCAAGTACTTGCTGGACCAGATCGACGGCGTGCGAGCGCGGGCCGAGCGTGGTGAAATCCTGTTCGGCACGGTGGATACGTTCCTGATCTGGCGACTGACCCAGGGCCGGCGGCACGTGACGGACTTGAGCAACGCCAGCCGGACGCTGATCTTCAACATCCACACGCTTGATTGGGATGACGAGTTGCTGCGAGTGTTGGGCATTCCGCGGGCGATGCTGCCCGAAGTGCTGCCGTCCAGCCACAACTACGGGGAAATGGCGGCGGATTGGCTGGGCGCGGCGGTGCCCATCGGCGGCGCCGCCGGCGATCAGCAGGCGGCCATGTTTGGCCAGGCGTGTTTTGCGCCGGGCGAAGCCAAGAACACCTACGGCACTGGCTGCTTCATGCTGATGAACACGGGGGATCAGCCGCGGCGATCGCAGAACAACCTGCTGACCACGATCGGCTGGGGCTTGGACGGGCGGGTCACCTACTGCCTGGAAGGCTCGGTGTTCATCGCCGGCGCGGTGGTCCAGTGGCTGCGCGACGGATTGGGCCTGATCCGCACTTCGGCGGAAATCGAGCGCCTGGCATCCTCCGTTCCCGACAGCGGCGGGGTGGTGATTGTGCCGGCGTTTACGGGATTGGGCGCTCCGCATTGGGATCCCTATGCCCGCGGGGCCGTGTTCGGCATCACGCGCGGCACCACCGCCGGACACCTAGCGCGGGCGGCGTTGGAATCGATGACGTTTCAGACCCGCGACCTGTTGGACGCCATGCAGCGCGACGCGGGCATCCGGCTGGACATGCTCAAGGTTGACGGCGGCGCGTCGGTAAACGACCTGTTGATGCAATTCCAGGCGGACATCCTGGACACGGCGGTCCGCCGCCCGGTGGTCGCCGAGACGACGGCGCTGGGCGCGGCCTATCTCGCCGGCTTGGCGGTGGGCTATTGGAACGGTTTGGACGACATTGCCCGCAACTGGGCCTTGGACTGCGAATTTCGCCCACAGATGGCGGCCGAGGATCGCCAGCGGCGGTACGCCCGCTGGACCCGCGCGGTGGCCAGAGCATTGGATTGGGAAGAGCGCGAGACCTAGGCTGTTTCCCGCGAAAGTTCGAGGATGAATCGCCGGCGTTGCCCAACACGGCGGAATTGTGGCCCTTGCGCAGTTGAAGGCGGAATAGTGAACACTGAAGGGGGAATGCTGAAGGCAGAATGGAAGGCTGGGGGCCTTCACTCACTGTTCACTATTCAGTCTTCAGTCTTCGCTATTCAGTGCTCACCACACGATCCTCGCCGCGTCGAACACGGGGCCTTCGACGCAGGTGCGTTTGTAGTCCCATTGTCCGCCGGCGTCTTTGACCTTGACCACGCAGCTGAAGCAGATGCCGATACCGCAGGCCATGGGCGTTTCCAACGAGACTTCGCAAGGCACCTCGTGCGCCGCGGCTAGCTTGGCGACCGCCTGCAGCATGACTTCGGGGCCACAGCAAGCGATCCGGCACGGCGTCGTGCGCGTGGCCAGCGATTGGCTCAGCAAGTCCGTCACCAGCCCGCGATGTCCACGGCTGCCGTCTTCCGTGCTGATGCGGACATCGACGCCCAACGCTTGGAAGTCCTCGACGCCCGCCAGACAATCGGCGGACCGCGCTCCGTAGCACAGCGTGACTTTCGCTGCCGGCGTCACCGTGCGCGGCGGATCGCCGTAGCAGCGTCTGCCCAGCGACTCGGCCGCCAAAGCCAGGAACGGGGTCTGGCCGATGCCGCCGGCGACCAGGATCAGGTGATCCGTCATCTGGACGGGGAAGCCGTTTCCCAGTGGTCCCCAGACCGTCAATCGCGTGCCCGGCGGGCAATCCGCCAACCGCCGAGTGAACTTGCCTTTCGCCAGGTAGACCACATCGATTCCCCAGGGCGCTCCGGACGAGGTCCGCACCGTGTCGTACAAAGCCAGCGCGCGGGCGAGGAGCGGATCGTTCACGTCCGCCAGCCGGAGCATGAGAAACTGGCCGGGCAGGGCGCTGCGCGCGATCGGAGGGCACTCGAAGCGGAGCCGGTAGGTATCGCGTGCGGTCCGCACGTTCTCGACGATCGCGACCGTCTGCTGCACCGCGTGATCGGCGTAGTACGAAGCGTGAAGCGGGTTGCTCATCGGTGCTTCTTCCTCCAGGGCTTTTTCCCGGTTCGAGGCGGTCGCCGAGACTCGTCCGAAGAAGTCCGGGCTTCGAGTCCCGCCGGTTTCCCCGGGCGGTCGGCCCGGCCACCGTGCCGCTTCCGTCCGGAGGCCGCTCGCGGTCCGCGATCGGCCGCGGCTCCCTTGCGTCCAGCCTTGGCGGCCCTCCGCGATTGGCCCTCCGCCCGTGCCGTCGCCCGCTCCAACATCTGGACCTCTTCGCGCGTCAACGGCCGGCACGCCCCCACCGGCAAGTCGCCGAGCCGCAGCGGCCCGACGGCGATGCGCTTCAATTGGAGCACTTTGTGGCCGATTCGCGCCAGAATCCGGCGGATCTCGCGGTTCCGGCCCTCGTTCAGCACGATTTCCAGTTCAGCCGTTTCACGTTGGCGGCGTTTGACGCGCACGGAAGCGACGCGAGCGAACCCCTCCGCAAGGTGAATGCCGGTCCGCAGCCGGTCCAATTCTTGCAACGACGGACAGCCCGCGACGCGGGCGAGATAAGTCTTGTCGACGCCGTACCGCGGGTGGGTCAACCGGTTGGCCAACGCGCCGTCGTTGGTGACCAGAATCAGCCCCTCGCTGGTCCGGTCCAATCTGCCGACGGGAAACAGCCGCTCGTCGCTGCGGACCAGGTCGACCACGCGCATTCGCGCGGCGGGATCCCAATTGGTCGAAACGACGCCCGGCGGCTTGTTCACGGCAAAGTACAATCGTTTCGGAGAAGTCAACGGCGTCCCGTCCACGCGGATCTGCTGCCGCAGCGGATCGACTCGCGTACCAAGTTCGGCGACGGTCCGGCGATCGACCTCGACGCGCCCGGCCAGAATCAACTCCTCGCACTCGCGCCGGCTGCCGATACCGGCGGCGGCCAGCACCTTCTGCAAACGCTCGCCGCGCGGCATTTCTTCTTGCGAGTGACTGTCAATACCCGGGGATGGAGGCGGTGGGGGCCGTCGCTTCATGAATCAGTGCCAATCTTGCGGGAATCAAGTTCGCTCGAAGCCCAACTCTTTCCGGAAAGCCGGGCTTCTTTGGCCGCGATCTTGGGCAGCGCCAATAGAAGATGATACCCGTTGCCGGCAAATCGTCCCAGACGCCGTGCGCGAAGAGTCTGCCCCGAAGGAACGAAGAAAAGCCATCGCGGTCTCGCAAGGCGGCGCCTTGCAGCCAACTTGGAAAGGCGAATTAGCGCGGTGCCGGCTGTACGGATGGCTGGCCCCACGCACTGCTGGTCCACGACCGGCTGCGATCCGCCTCGGACCAAGGCTTCTGGTAATCGCGGGGCCGGCCACCTACGACCTCTGGGCCCGCAGCATTGTCGGCGTAGGGATCATGCACGGAAGCGTTCAGCCGCTGTTGCTGGATCGTCCCCGGAGGAGCGAACGGCGAGTAGCCACGGCAGCCATTGAATACGAGCAGCAAACAAGTCAGTAGGAACAGGCGATAGCGATTCATGCCGCGTGGTAGCCTTTGCTGCTAGCAGAGTGAAACCGGTAAAGCTGCGGAAGTCAGACGGCGAAGGGGCCGCGGATTATAGGTTTTCGTCTCGGACGGCTAAAGGGGGATTTACCCACTGTTTTTCTAGCCCATGTTTGACATATCGCGTTGTAAGTCCTTGCGGCGCAAGGGGCGGAATTCTTGTTGGTCACTACGTTGTGGTTGAATCACCCTTGGGCGGGGATGGCGGACATAGGTCCGTGATGCCCAGGGCCTTGAGCACCTGGCGGGCGCGGGGGGAGCCGGGGGTGACCCCCGTGCGATGTTCGCCTTGGACGCGGAACGTCACGTG
>Ga0302237_1001843_pt1 | contig 13903 bp, 11 predicted proteins | sample AAG_UR_Ala_MG_FD_193530 | JGI IMG/M metagenome (GOLD analysis project Ga0302237, IMG submission 193530) | Enriched activated sludge microbial communities from anaerobic digester in WTTP, New Holstein, Wisconsin, United States - AAG_UR_Ala | ecosystem: Engineered > Bioreactor > Anaerobic >... | reverse complement strand
CCAGGTCCGCCTCCTTCAGGGTCCCGGTCACCAGGTCCCGGAGGCGCAGGTTGAACTTCCGGTCCGAGAGGTGGTAGCCCGGGGTGTCGATGAAGATGATCTGGCCCCTCTCCTCGGTGAGGATACCCCGGATCCGGTTCCGGGTGGTCTGGGGAACCGGGGCGGTAATGGAAACTTTGTGGCCGGTAATGCGGTTGATGAGGGTGGATTTTCCCGCTCCGGGCCGGCCGACGACGGCGACGGACGCGCTTTTCATTTCAGGCCTCCCGGCTGTGTCGCGGAACCTGCCGGCCCGGGCCGATCTGCCGGCCCGGGCCGATCTGTCGGCCCGGGCCTTCCCCCCACTGCGACGGACGCGCTTTTCATTCTTTACCCTCCACCCTTCTCTTGGTATATTACATGGGTATTCATCCCGTGAAAATAGCACGACAAGGAGTGTTTCATGTTCCGTTACGGCGACGATGACGATGCCGACCGGGGAGCGCGCCCTCCCGAGTCGGACATGGTTTTCCAGCGGCTTCTGAAAACCCGCACCCTTCTCCTCTCCGGCGAGGTGGACAAGACCCTGGCGGAGAGGACCATCCGGGGCCTTCTGCTCCTGGAGGCGGAGGGTGACGATCCCATCAAAATTTTCATCGACTCCCCCGGAGGGGATGTGGACGCGGGGTACGCCATCATCGACATGATGCGCTTCGTGAAGCCCGATGTCTACACCGTCGGCATGGGCCTGGTGGCCTCCGCCGGGGCCCTGATCCTGCTGGGTTCCCCCAAAGACAGGCGCTTCGGCCTGCCCAACTCCCACTACCTCATCCACCAGCCTCTGAGCGGGATGCGGGGAGTGGCCACGGACATCGAGATCCACTCCCGGGAGCTGGAGAAGGTCCGGGAGAGGATCAACGGGTTCATCGCCGAGGAGACCGGAAAACCCCGGGAGCAGGTGGAGAAGGACACGGACCGGGATTTCTGGATGAGCGCCGAGGAAGCCCTGCAGTACGGCCTGGTTTCCAGGATCATCACCCGCCGCGGGGAGCTGCCGGTCTAGCCCATGATCGAAAACTGCTTCTCCGGCTTCGCTCCCGGGGACCTTCCCCCGGGCGTCCCCCTGTACAGCGGCAAGGTCCGGGATGTTCTGGACCTGGGAGACCGGCTCCTCATCACCGTGACGGACCGGATCTCCGCCTTCGACCGGGTCCTTTCCACTATCCCCTTCAAGGGGGAGGTCCTGTCCCGGATCAGCGCCGGGTGGTTCGCCCTCACCGGGGACATCATCCCCAACCATGTGGTCGAGGCCCTTTCGCCCCGGACCACGGTGGTCCGCAAGGCCGAGGTCCTTCCGGTGGAGGTGGTGGTCCGGGGTCATCTCACCGGTTCGGCCTGGCGGGATTACCAGGCGGGCCGTCCGGTGTCGGGAATACGCCTTCCCGGAGGCATGCGGAAAAACCAGGCCTTTGACCGGCCTCTCCTGACCCCCTCCACCAAGGCGGGGGCGGGGGAGCACGACGAGCCCGTTTCGGAGGAGGAGATCGTCCGACGGGGCCTGGTTCCGGCGGAGCTCTGGGAGAAGGTCCGCTTCGCCGCCCTGGCCCTGTTCCGGCGGGGCCGGGAGATTTCCCGGAGCCGGGGGCTCATCCTGGTGGACACCAAATACGAGTTCGGCCTCCTACCCGATGGGGGGCTCATCCTGGTGGACGAGATCCACACCCCCGACTCCTCCCGGTACTGGCACGCCGACAGCTGGGACGGGAAGTCCCAGTCCGGAGAGGAGCCCCGGGGCCTGGACAAGGAGTATTTCCGCGGCTGGCTGCTGGAACGGGGGTACTCCGGGGACGGCGCGCCGCCGCAGATACCCGACGAGGTCCGGCTCGAAGTCTCCCGGCGCTACATCGAAGCCTTCGAGGCCGTCTCGGGGGAGAAGTTCGCCCCCTCCGCGGGGGACGGCGAAGCGGAGAAGAAAATCATCCTGTCCTATATAGCGGAACACCGCGGGTGAGGGTCCTCCTCCGGTGATCCCCGGAGGTTGGAACCGTGCAGAAACCATTGTCATGCCCCGCTCTTTTTACCCTTGTCCTGTCGGCGGTCCTGTTACTCCCCGGCTGTCCCCTGGGGCCCGGCCCGGAGGGGCCGGTCGGCGAGGTGGTTCTTCTCTCGTACAATGTGTGCAATCTCTTCGACGACCGGGAGGACGGCACGGAGTACCCCGAGTTCGTCCCCGGCGGGGCCTGGACCTCCGGGGACTACCGAAGACGGCTGGAGGCGGTGGGGAAGGTGATCCGGGAGACCGTTCCGGGGGGGCCGGATTTCGTCGCCCTGATGGAGGTGGAGAACAGCCGGGTCCTGACCGATCTGCGGAACGGCCCGCTCCGGAGCCTGGGGTATCGGGTCATCCTGACGCCCCCGCCGGAGGGTCTCGCCGTCCGGGTGGGGGTCCTGACCCGTCTGCCGGTGGCGGAGGCCCGCAGCCATCTGCCCGCCCAGGCGGGGCACCGGCAGCGGCCGATCCTGGAAGTGCGGCTGGAGCGGGAGGGAACGGGCCTCACCGTCTTCGTCTGCCATTTCAAATCCAAGACCCAGGGAGCGGCGAAGACCGAGGAGAGCCGGGTTCTGGCGGCCGCGGCGGTGGGGAAGAGGATGGCCGAACTCCTCCGGGAGGACCCCGGGGCGGACATCGTCGTGCTGGGGGATCTGAACGAAAACGCCGACGAGTACGCCAGGACCGGCGGCGCCTACGCCACGGCCCTGATGCCCCCGGGGGCGGCCCATCCCGTCAGGGGTTTTCTGGTGACGGGAATTCCGCCTCCGCTTCCGCCGGAGGGAGGGAAGGTCCTTCTCTATTCCCCCTGGCTGGACGATCCCCCCGCCCCCGGGTCCTATCTGCACCGGGGAGTCTGGGAAACCATCGACCACGCGCTCCTGTCTCCGGGGCTCTTCGATCCCCGGGGAGCCTTTTTCCGGCGTTTCTCCGTTGGGGGGCCTGATTTCCTGTTCCAGGACGACGGCTCTCCGAACCGGGACTACTCGGACCACCTTCCCCTTACGGTGGCTCTGGACTGGGGGGAGGCTCCTTCAGCGGCAGGCCGTCGTTGAGTTCGTCTATGACGGCCCGCTCGTGCCGGTTGACCATGTCGATGTTGTCCGCGAAAAGACGGGCCAGAACGGGATCGAAGAATCTGTGGAAGCTGTGGTTCTCCACCGCCCGGAAGCCCCGGCGGATCTTGTGGGGCGACCCGGCTCCGGGGTCGAAGCTCCGGATGCCCTGGTCGATGGCCCACCGGATAGGGGTGTAGTAGCAGGTCTGGAAGTGCAGGTCCCGGATGTCCTGATCGGCGCCCCAGTACCGGCCCCAGAGCCGGTCGCCCTTGCGCACCAGCATCGCCAGGGCCAGGGGCCCCTCTCCGGGGCGGCGGGCTTCCACGAAGGCCAGCCGTTCCCGGAAACCGCGGCCCAGGATCCGGAAAAACTCTTCGTTGACGAAGCGGGCGTCCCAGGGGACGAACTTGTCGTTGGTGCGGCTGTAGAGCTCGAACATCCGGGGGAAAAAATCCTCCGGGGCCTCCCGCCCCGGAACTGCCCGGACGGCGATGCCCTGCTCCTCCGCCCGGCCCGCCTCCTTCCGGATGTTCTTCCGCTGGTTCTTCGAGAAGACGGCGAGGTAATCGGTGAAACCGGAGAAGCCCGGATTTTCCCAGAGATAGTGGTGGTGGACCCAGCGGGGATAGTCCCGCCGGGCGGGCCCGGCCCACCGGGGGTCGGCGAAGAGAATGTGCAGGCCGACGATTCCGTTGGCCCGGCAGACGGTTTCCGCGGCGTCGAAGAGGATCCGGTCCAGCTCCTCCCGGTCCTCCCCCGGGCGGTGCAGAAACCGGTAACCCTCCGCGGGGGTGGCGGGCACCACGCCCACCAGCTTCGGGTAATAGGGCCGGCCCAGCGACTGCGCCGCCTCCGCCCAGATATGGTCGAAAACGAACTCCCCCATGCTGTGGGTCTTCAGATACAGCGGCGCCGCAGCCAGAAGCCCGCCGGCGGAGTTCCGCAGGGTGAGGTGCAGCGGAAACCATCCCGTTTCCGGCGCGATGCTGCCGGATTCCTCCAGGGCCGCGAGCCAGTCCCACTCCAGGAAGGGGAGGTCCTCCCGGGAGACCAGTGAGTTCCATTCCTCCCGGGGGATTTCTCCGATGGATCGGGCGACATGTATCTTCATGACCGGTTAAAAATACACATTCCCGGGAAAAAAAGGAAAGCCGCCGGCGCCATTCCATCTCCCGGGGAAAACGCTTGCCTTTCCCGATAAATGTTATGAGATTAGTATCATTAAGCTTTCAGTGGAAAGCCCATGTCTAGAAAAAGGAGACCCCCATGTCTTTCACCCTGCCCCCCCTTCCGTATGCACCCGAGGCCCTGGAGCCCCACATCGACCGTAAAACCATGAGCATCCATCACGAGAAGCACCACGGCGCCTATGTGGCGAATCTGAACAAGGCCGTGGAAGGGACCGAGTACGCGGCCTGGCCTCTGGAGCAGCTGCTGGTCCGCCTCCCGGAACTTCCGGAGGCCATCAGGACCGCAGTCCGCAACAACGGCGGAGGCCATGCGAACCATTCGCTGTTCTGGACGATTCTGAGCCCCCGGGGAGGGGGCCAGGCCGGCGGGAAGCTGGCGGAGGCCCTGAAGGCCGGGTTCGGTGACTTCGCGGGCTTCAGGGAGAAGCTCTCCGCCGCCGCCATGGGCCGCTTCGGGAGCGGCTGGGCCTGGCTCGTGGTGGGGCGGGACAAAAAACTGGCGGTCCTGTCCACCCCCAACCAGGACAGCCCGCTGACGGACGGGAACATCCCGATCCTCGGCCTGGATGTCTGGGAGCACGCCTACTACCTCCAGTACCAGAACCGCCGGGCCGACTACGTCGCGGCTTTCTTCAACCTCATACACTGGCCGGAGGTGGAAAAGCGCTATCGGGAAGCCGCGTCCTTCTAGAGCGGACTCTCCCCCGGGGGCGTCAGACCCAGGCGGGAGGCGAGACGGCCGGTGAACATCAGGGCGATTCCTCCGGCGGCGATGAGTCCGGCGGACAGGAGCATCCAGCTCCGGAAGGCCGCGGCGGTGTGGCCCAGGGCGTCCAGATACAGGCCTCCCGCCAGGGGGCCCAGGGCGCCGATCCCCATGATGGCGGTGACGAAAACACCGAAGACCAGGCCCCGGGTGCGGGGATTGGTGAAGTCCGTGACCAGGGCCTCCATGACGGGGACGGAGGCGGTGGAAGCGGCTCCCATCAGCATGTAGGGGAGGAAAAGAAGCCTCCCCGGAACGAAGGCCAGGGAGGCGACGGCGGCCCCGTAAAACAGGAAGGCCGCCGTCACGAGCCTTCCCCTGCCCACCCGGTCGGACAGCGCCCCCGCCAGAGGCTGGACGAAGACCCCGGGAAGGTACATGAGGAAGAGGAACCAGGCGGTTCCGGGGCCGCCGGGGAACGACACTTTAAGAAAAAAGTCGGAAATATCCAGGATCGTCCACATGCCGATTTCCCGGGTTCCGGTGATGACGACGATGAAGAGAAGGAAAACCCAGAGCCGGTAAGAAAGACCGAAGAGGCCCGCTCCGGGGCCGGCTCCCGCCGGGGAGAGTCCGGCCGGCGCCGGAACAGCCCCCGGGGGGATCCCTCCGCCCGCCGCCCTGTCCGAGGCCGCCCTCGGGGCCGCCGCCCGGGGAGTCCGGGGAATCAGAAGGAAGGCGGCGGCGCCGACGGCGAGCCCCAGCCCGCCGAAGACCAGGGAGATGTCCCGCCAGGAAAGGCCGATGACCCCGGACAGGAACCCCGTCAGAAGGGGGCCGAAGGCGTACCCGATTCCGGCGCCCATGCCGGTTATCCCCAGGGCCCAGCCCTTGCGGAGGGGGTAGAGCCGGGTTATGAAGGCATTGGCCACCGGGTGGTAGACCCCGCCCCCCAGGGCGGCGACGATCCACAGCAGGTACATCAGACCCACCCCCGTGGGGGGGACGAAGCGGAACAGGACCACCGCCAGGGCGTTGACGATCATCCCCAGGCCCAGAACTTCCCGGGCGGGGAGGCGGTTGGTCAGCGCGCCGAAGAGGAGATTGCTCCCGGCGTAGACGACGAGGTAGACGGTTTTGAAGGCCGTCACCGTGGCGATGCTGGTGAGGCCGAAGTATCCCGCGATTTCCGCGTTCAGGGGACTCAGGAAGAGTCCCAGGGTGTGGATCGTCCCGTGAAGAGCCGCGGTGGTTCCCAGACCCACCAGGGCGCGGGACGCATCCCGAGGCGCGTTTGTGTCCATGGGCTCGAGGTATATCCGAAAGGGAGAAAAAAATCTACTTGACATTTTCGACAAGGAAACGGAGAATGATCCACTTCATATAAAATGCCAAAAACCTGAAATAGTCGGTTGCCGAAGGAGTCCAAATTGCGGCAGAGGGGATGGAAAATATTGGCGGCGGCGAGTCTGGCTTTTTTTATGGCCCTCTCCGCCCATGGCAGGCCCGGCGGGAAGGCCGACGGGGCATTTATCATCCAGGACGTGACCTTCCGGATCACCGGGCGGACCTGGGAGCGGGCGCTGGAGAAGAAGATCGATATCCACAAGGGGCGGACCTTCGCCACCATCCAGGAGGTGGAGGCCTACCTGAAGGATCGGGAACAGCTGGTGCGGAACCAGAGGGTGCTGTCGGAGGGGAAGATCACCTACACCACCAGCGCCCTTCCGGACGGGAAGACCGCCGTACATGTGACGGTGGAGACCAGGGACACCTGGAACGTGGTCCTCCTGCCCTACTTCAAGTACGACTCCAACTCGGGCCTCCTTCTCAGCATCCGGGCCCGGGACTTCAATTTTCTGGGCTCCATGGAAGCTCTGAAGCTGAACCTGGACTACACCTTCACCGACACCGGGGACAACGAGTTCGGCAACGAACTCACCTTCACCGTGCCCTTCCGGCTGGTGGACAAGGACTGGCGCTTCGGCCTGAGCCAGGGCCTGACCTACAACGCCGGGACTGGGGATTACATCTTCAACCTCACCACCTCCATGGCCGTGGATTTCCCGGTGAAGCGGAGGGACTGGACCCTGGAGTTTTCCCAAAGCTACCTCTACGACGACACCGACTCCTACGGGGACCATCAGTACCATCAGAGCAAGATCGCCTTCGATACGGATTTCGACCTCCCCTGGACCCTGGGGCGCCTGGGCAATCTCCGGTACGGGCCGGGGGTCTTCGCCCAGGTGAAGTACCGTTTCGACCGCAGTCTCAGCGACCGGCGCCGGGGAGTGGAGCCGGGCTTCACCCATTCGGTTTTCGTGGAACGGGTGGACTGGCACGGCAATTTCCGTGACGGCGCCGCCCTCTCCCTGGGAAACACGCTGATCTACAATCCCGTGGAAGACCTGTGGAGAAACTCCATCGACTGGAGCGCCGCGGGGCACAAGGCCTTCTCCTGGGTGGGCTTCTCCGGGAGGTTCTCCGGCTTTTTCCAGTTCGACCGGGAGCGGGGTCCCGCGGACAGCGACGCCGTGGGAGCCCCCATCCGGGGGATCCTGGATGACCGCCTGAAGGGAGACTCGGGACTCTTCGTCAACACCGATATCGACGTGAAAATGTGGATGTGGTTCCTGGACCCCTATTTTGAAGTGCAGGCCGGCCCCTTCCTGGATCTGGCGCTGGTCAAAAGAAGGGGGGAGTCCTTCAACCCCGGGGAGATGTATTACGGCGGCGGGGTGCAGGTGGTGGTTTTTCCGAAGTTCGCCCGGAGCCTGTATCTGCGGGCGTCCCTGGGTTTCGACCTGGAGGCGGTGCTGGACGACTATCGGATAAAAGGCTTTGCCCCCCGGGAGGACGACGACGGCAAACGCTGGAAGAGATGGGAGGCTTTCATAGGGTTCGGCCACCATTACTGAACATGTCCGGGGGGCCTTGACAGTCCGGGCCCTTCCGATTATCATGGCCGAAGACTTCGGGGGTGTAGCTCAGCTGGCTAGAGTACTTGAATGGCATTCAAGGGGTCACGGGTTCGACTCCCGTCACCTCCATACGAAGAGGTAATGAGCAGGGATCAGTCTTCTGTGGGCAGTAAGTTCTCCGGCGAAGTCGATCCGGAAATAGCCGGTCTCATGGGGATAGAGACCCCGGAGCTGGCGGACCGGGGCGACGAGCCCGAGTTCCTCGAACTTTTCGAAGAAGACGCCGCCCCCGATGGGGATCTTCCGGGGTCTCCCGAGGGGGCGGATACCGCATCCCGGGCTTTCCGGCGGCCGGAAAAAATCGAAGAAGCGGCGAAGCCTTTCTTTCAGGACCGGGAGTTCTACAAGACCGTCCTCTCCGGCGAGGGCGATGTTTCAAAAAAACTGCACAGTTTTTTCAGCTCCTTCATGACGGTCCAGGACCCCCAGGAGCGCTCTGTCTTCCGCGGCCGCCTGATTCCGGTGTATTGGGAACTCCTGGGCCGTCTGTCGGTCAAGATGACCCGGAATCTGCCCATGCCCAAAAGGCTCTTCGCCCGATACGCCGTCCTCCTCCCCACGGCCATTTCGACGGAGCAGCGGGACATGCTGGCCCGGATCGTCTGGGACAACGGTCTGGGAGAGCCGATCTATTACCTGGACGAATGGATTTCCGCGGTCATCCGGGGACAGGTGAGTCCGTCGGTCCAGGACGAGACCAAGCAGGCCCGCCGGGACGACAAACAGAAAATGCAGGTCCTTCTGGAGCGCACCCGGGGGAGGTTCGAGGCGCAGGTCGGCCTCATCCGGAACCGGATGGGGGAGATGGACGAATTGGAGGAGCGCCTCCGGGAACGGGTCCGGTACCTCACGGAACACGAAACCGCATCGGACCTGCCGGGCCTGAAGCTTCCCTATTCGGAGGCCCAGCGGAGCGCCCTGAACGAAATCGGGGAGGTCCTCCGACGTCTGGGCAACGTCAACCGTGACCAGGCGCGCTATTACTCCGAGCTGGACGGCATCCGGAATCAGCTGGAGGATCTGAAGCGCAAGGATCAGGAGCTGGGGGCCGGCCCCTCGGTGGACAACAAGACCATTCTCGACGAACTCAACACCCTCCGCCAGATGGCCAAGATGTGCGTGGGCCGTCAGGGCAACCATTTTCCCATCCTTCTGAAGCAGTACATCCGGGGCAATATCCTGGACATCGGCACCCGGGAGAACCTGGTCAACATCATGGCCGACGTGGAGTACCTGGACCCGGGGCTCTTCCTGCGCAGCTTCCGTCAGCAGACCAACCGGATCGTCCCGAACATCATCATTCTGCCCTGCTACGGGGACGCGGGAATCTGCTGGGAACCCTTCGAGAGGTACAACCGGGCGACCGGGAGGGGACGGGTGGCCATACCTCTGTACCCCAAGGAGATCAGAACCGCGGTCATCGCGGCGATGGCGGACCTGCGCTGGCAGGTGGCCAAGGAGAAGGCCCAGCACTACTGGATGGAAGAGGGCCTGACGGGCTGGTACTATCAGTGGTTCTCCGAGCGCAAGATGAAGGGCGATGTCCGGGAGTCCTTCATTCAGGACTACATTCTCTGGATCTCCAAGGAGAGCGAGGGCACCCAGAAGCTGGACCGGGAGGTCCGGGGCATCTTCTGGCGATACCTGCCCTTTCCCCAGGACGTGAAGGACAAGCTGAAAACCCGGGGCTTCGTCTACGCGGAACTCTACAAAAAAGACCAGAACCGGGCCATGTCCGACGGCTACTGAGCCTGGGCCTGCTTTGACTGTGGCCGGCCTTGAGCCCGGCCTTGAGCCCGGGCCGGTCCTGAGCCCGGGCCTGAGTCTGGCCTTGAGCCCGGGCCTGAGTCCGGCCCGGCCTTGAGCCCGGCCCAGACCCCGGTTCCGGGCAGGGTTACGCCCTGCCCGGGCTTACGCCCGGGTCATTTCTTCTTCGATCTGAAAATCGGGTGAAAGTATTTCTCGAAATCCATCTTCCGGGACATCAGAGTCACCAGCTTGTGGTACAGGAAGTAGGTCCCCAGGATCGACGCCGTGAACAGGACGATGATCACCCCGGTGTGGATCGCCGGGGAAACCCGTGCGGCGGCGAAGATTCCGTAGACCGCGAAGAGGGCGAGAAAGAGGCCCACCATCAGGAACATGTTGACCAGGGTGGCTCCCAGGACGAAGAGCAGGGTATTGACCTTTTTATTCATGGGTTCTTCTCCCGTGGGTCAGAATGGTGAGGGCCAGGAGGGAGCCGAAGACCACCACCGAGGAGTCGGCGATATTGAAGGTGGGCCACCGATCCAGGCCGAAGATCCCGAAGAACTCGACATCGATGAAGTCCACCACCCCTTCGGGGCGGAAGATCCGGTCCACCAGGTTTCCCGCCCCCCCGCCGATGATCCCCGCCACCGCCCAGCGCTGGATCGGGGAAAAATCATCGGACCGGAAGTAATGCAGCCCCAGCGCCGCCAGAACCAGGATGGGCAGCAGGGTGAAAAAGACCCCCCGCAGGGGATCCGGAAGATCCCTCCCCAGACTGAAGGCTATTCCGGGGTTCCGGGCGTGGATGAAACGGATGAAGCCGCCGAAAAACTCGGCGCCCACGGTCAGCCGGGGGATGCGCTCCACCACCAGCCATTTGGAGAGCTGATCCAGGACGAGGATCACCGCCGCCAGCGAAAAGGGAAGGATTTTTTTCTCCCGGGACGGGGAACTCAGGGAAGGAGATGCGGCGGCCATGGGTTAGAGTCCCGTGGGTATGTCGAAAAACCGGGTGTCCAGGCCCGTGTCCCGGAAGGTCCGATCCGCCAGAAGGCGGACGCCCCAGGTTTCGGTCCGGTAATGGCCGCCGAAAATCACGTTGAGCCCCTCCTCCTGGGCGAGATGGTACATCCCATGGGCGCTTTCGCCGGTGATGTACAGATCCAGCCCCCGTTCGACGGCCTGATAGGCCTCATGGGGCGCCCCGCCGGAAACGATGCCCACCGTTTCCACCCGATCCTTTCCGAAAGCCAGTCCCGGGACCGGATCCGGCGCCCCGCCGCCGAACAGGAGGGCATGCACCTCCCCGAGGGTCAGGGGACGGGGAAGCCGGCCCTGAATCCCGATATTCACCCCCTTGTAGATACCGAAGGGTTGGGTGTCCACCAGACCGAGGGTGGCGGCCATTCCGGCGTTGTTGCCCACCTCGGGATGCATATCCAGGGGAAGGTGGGCGGCGTAGAGACAGAGGTCATGGTCCAGAAGATGTTTGAGCCTCTCCCGGTGGGAACCGGTGACTCGCAGGTCCCTGCCCCAGAACAGTCCGTGATGGACGAAAAGAAGTTCGGCCCCCCATCGGGAGGCGAGCCGGAAGCTGTCCATGCAGGCATCCACGGCGAAGGCGATCCTGGCGACCTCCTGCTCCGGGCGGCCCACCTGAAGGCCGTTCAGGGATGAATCGACCCGGGACAGGCCGTCGATGTCGAGGATGGAGCGAAAGTAGGCGTCCAGTTCACGAATCCGCATGGCTGCATTATACGGGAGGGCCATGGAGGGGGCAAGTACCGCCTCCCCGCCGTTTCTTGACACTGAGACGGGAGGCTCCTATTATGGCCCTGTGATGAACGTCAATTCCCACGAGCTGAGTTACGAAGACATCCGGTTCGGCATCGAGGACCGGGAAATATCCGCCCTGGAGGCCGCGACGGCCCCCGTGGAGAGCCCCATCATCGGCCAGGAGAGGGCGATCCGGGCGCTGTCCATCGGAACCGCGATCCGGGCGAAGGGCTACAACCTCATCGTCACGGGGCTGCCGGGCACGGGCAAACGCTCCACGGTGATGCAGATTCTGGAAAAAAGCCGGACCGACACCTCCCGCCTCCGGGACATCGTTTTTGTCTACAACTTCGACCGGCCGGAGAACCCCCGGGTCCTGTATTTCGAAGCCGGCGGGGGACGGAGGTTCAAGAAGGACCTGCACGGGCTGGTGGAGAGCCTGAAGACCCTGATACCCTCCCGGCAGGAGGGGGGAGTCTTCAAGAAGAAACGGGACAGACTCGTGGAGGCCCTGGAGGGGGAGGAGAACCGGAGACTGGCGGAATTCGAGAGCGCCGCCTCCGCCCAGGGTTTCCGGATCGTCCAGGTGGGCAGCGAGGAGGAGAAGGTTTCCGACCTTCTCCCCCTGCACCGGGGGGAGGCGCTGAGCTTCGACGAACTGCAGCTCCGGGTGGGGGCCGGGGAAATCACCCAGCAGCAGTGGAACGAGACCCGGGAGAAGTATCACCGCCACATGGACGAGCTGAAAGCGCTCTTCATGGATCTGCGCCGCCGGCGGATCAGAATGGAGGAGGAGCTGCAGAGCCTCCGGGTCCAGGCCGTGGAGGGGGATATCCGGCGGGAGATCGGCCGCCTGGAGAAGGAATACCCGGCGGAAAAGACGCGGGATTTTCTGGCCCGGATGGAGGGGGACATCAAGTCCAATCTGTTCCTCTTTTCCGACGACGCGCCGCCCCGGGACCCCGCGGGGGACCCGGCGCTCATCCGCTACGGGGTCAACATCATTGTGGACAACGCCGAAGCGGACGCCGCCCCGGTGATTTTCGAGACCCGCCCGGATTACGCGGCGCTCTTCGGCAGCCAGGAGGCCATCGTCGACATGGCCGGGGAGACCCGGACCAACTTCATGATGATCCGCCCGGGAGCCCTGATCCGCGCCTCCGGCGGCTTTCTCGTTCTCCGGGCCGAGGACATCCTGAAGGAGGAAGGGGCCTGGAACAGCCTGAAGAGGGCCCTGGAGGACGGCAGGACCGAGATCCGGAACCCTCCGAACCCCTTTTTCACCCCCGTTCCGGGCCTGAAGCCCGAACCGGTGGAGATCGACACCAAGACCATCATCATGGGCGGCGAGCATGTCTACGATTTCCTGTACGGCACCGACGAGGATTTCTCCAAACTCTTCAAGGTTCCGGCGGAGTTCGATTCGGTGATGGATCGGAACGAGAAGGGGACCCGGGAGTACATCGATTTCATCCGCAAGATATCGGCGGAAGAGAAACTGCTGAACTTCGACGCCTCCGGCATCGCCGCGGTGGTGGAGTACGGGGTGCGGGTCGGAGAGTTCCGGAACAAGCTCACCACCCGTTTTTCCCTCATCGCCGACCTGCTCCGGGAAGGAGACCATTGGTCCCGGCGGGCGGGAAAGAACATGGTGGACCGGGATTCCATCCTGCGGGCCCTGGAGGAGAGAAAATTCCTCCACAGCCTGCCGGAGGAAAAAATCGACGAGCAGATCCTCTCCGGCGAGATCCTGATGGCCCTCTCGGGGAGCACCGTGGGCCGGGTGAACGGGCTGGCCATTCAGGACAGGGGCTATTACGCCTTCGGCAGGCCCATCGTCATCACCGCCCGCACCGCCCCGGGAAACGACGGGGTCATCAACATCGAGCGGGAATCGGGTCTGTCCGGGGAGATCCACGACAAGGGGGTGATGATAATCGAAGGTTACCTCCAGGCCATGTACGCCCGGGACTTCCCCCTGTCCATGCGGGCCACCATCTGCCTGGAACAGAGCTACATCGAGGTGGACGGGGATTCCGCCTCCTCGGCGGAGATATACGCCCTGCTGTCCTCGGTGTCGGAGGTCCCGCTGCGGCAGGACATCGCCGTCACCGGATCGGTGAACCAGATGGGGGACATACAGCCGGTGGGAAGCGTGTCGGAGAAGATCGAAGGCTTCTTCGAGGTCTGCAAAAAAACCGGCCTGACCGGCGCCCAGGGCGTGATGATCCCCCGGCTGAACATTCCCAACCTGATCCTGTCTTCCGAGACCCAGGAGGCCGTCCGCAGCGGGAGCTTTCATATTTACGCGGTATCCACGGTGGACGAAGGCCTGGAAATACTCACCGGGGTGTCTTCCGGGGCCCGGGGAATCCGCGGAGGCTTCCCGCCGGGGAGCATGAACGGCCGGG
>Ga0302237_1001836_pt1 | contig 13932 bp, 10 predicted proteins | sample AAG_UR_Ala_MG_FD_193530 | JGI IMG/M metagenome (GOLD analysis project Ga0302237, IMG submission 193530) | Enriched activated sludge microbial communities from anaerobic digester in WTTP, New Holstein, Wisconsin, United States - AAG_UR_Ala | ecosystem: Engineered > Bioreactor > Anaerobic >... | reverse complement strand
TGGCGCTCAACGACAACGTCGTGACGATCAACAACGCCATCGAGATCGACCTCTACGGCCAGGTCTGCTCCGAGTCCTCGGGCTTCCGGCAGATCACGGGGACGGGCGGCCAGCTCGACTTCGTGCTCGCGGGCTACGAGTCCAGGGGCGGGAAGTCCATCGTCTGCCTGCCCTCGAGCTACAAGGACAAGGAGGGCAAGATCCGCTCGCGGATCGTCCCCTACCTGCCTCCCGGCGGCATCGTCACCGTCTCGAGGACGATCAACCACATCGTCGTCACCGAGTTCGGCAAGGTGAACATGAAGGGAAAGAACACCTGGCAGCGCGCCGAGGGGCTCATCGGCATCGCCCACCCCGACACGCGCGACGAGCTGATCAAGGCGGCCGAAGTTCAGGGCATCTGGCGCAACAGCAACAGGCGCGACGGGTGACGGCGATCAACCATGGCCCCGGCGCGAAGCGAGAAGACCTCCCGCCGCGCCGGGTCGACAAGAAAGGAGATAGGAGATGAACTTCGAACTGTCCGAAGAACTCAAGATGTTGAGGGAGATGGCCTACAAGTTTGCCGTGGCGGAGTTCACGCCCCACATCCGGGAGTGCGACGAGCACGAGACGTACACCCCCGAGATCCGCAGGAAAGCCGCCGCGAACGGCCTCGTCGGGGCTTGGATCCCCGAACAGTACGGCGGCCCCGGCGCGGGCTTCCTCGGCAACGCCATCATCACCGAGGAGCTCTCCCGCGTGGACATGGGGATCGGCCTCAACGTGATCGCGGCCCCCTTCGGCTGCGAGGCGATCTTCCAGAACGGCACGGAGGAGCAGAAGCAGAAGTATCTTCCCCCCGTCTGCAGGGGCGAGTGGGTCGCCGCGGGGGCCTACACGGAGCCCAACGCGGGCACCGACGTGGCGGGCTACAAGACACGCGCCGTCCGCGACGGCAACGACTTCGTCATCAACGGCAACAAGATGTTCATCACCAACGGCACCGTCTGCGACTTCATGGTCGTGCAGGCCATCACGAAGCCCGAGGAGAAGAAGCACAACAGCTTCAGCATGATCATCGTTGACGCCAAATCCAAGGGCATCACGCGCAACAAGCTCAAAGGGAAGATGGGCATCCGCGCGAGCGACACTGCCGAGATCTCCTTCGAGGACGTGCGGGTTCCCCAGTCGAACCTGCTGGGCAAGGAGGGCCGCGGGTTCTACCAGCTCATGCACTTCTTCGACACGACGCGCTCCATGATCGCCGGCCAGGCCCTGGGCCTGTCCATCGCCTGCCTCGAAGCAAGCGTGAAGTACTGCAAGGAACGCACGGCCTTCGGGGCGCCGCTGGGCTCGTACCAGCTCACACAGAAGAAGCTCGCCGAGATGGCGATCCATATCGAGGCCTTGCGGACCCTGACCTACCGGGCGGCCTGGACCTTCGACATCGGCAAACCCGATTACACCCTGTCGGCCATGGCCAAGTTCCTGGGCGGCCAGACGGCCGTCTTCTGCGCCAACTACGCCGTCGAGCTCCACGGGGGCTACGGCTACATGGACGAGTACGTCGTCCAGAAGTATTACCGCGACGCCAAGATCCTCGAGCTCTACGAGGGAACGAAGGAAGCGGAGATCATGACGATCGGCCGCGTGCTGCAGTCGAAGTAGGTCCCGGCAGAAAAATCCCCCTCGGTCCCCCTTTGCAAAAGGGGGATGAAGGGGGATTTGCAGTTTCCCCGATCATCCCGTGACTGCTGCGAAGCCGCCATGGGGAAAGAGGGGGATTTTTTTATTCGCGTCTACTTCGCGAAGACCTTCCTGAGCAGCTCCGTCGTGCGTGCGGCGGGGTTGGTCCGGATCTTCGTCTCCTCCTGCCCCACCATGTAAAACAGGCCGTCGAGGGACTTGTTGGTCACATAGCGGTCGAGGTCGAGGGATTCCACCTTCGCGAAGGGCACCATCGACGTGTACCGGTCCGTCATCGCCTTGTAGGCCCGCGTCACGCCGACCTCGCTCATGCTCTTCGAGATGTCGGGCTTGAAGGCGTCGAAGAGCTGCGTCGAGGTTTTCGATTTGAAGTATTCCGTGGCCGCCGTGTTGCCGCCGCCGAGGATTTTCTGCGCATCGGTGATGGACATCTCGCGGATGGCCCCGGCAAAGATGTCGGCCGCCCTGGGAGCCGCCTTTTCCGCCGCCCGGTTCATGCTGAGGACAAAGGCGTCCACCTCCTTCTGGTAGCCCGCCATCCGCAGGGCGTCGCCCAGGCGGCGCACGTTCTCCGGCAGGAGGATCTTGACGGCCTCGTTGGCAAAGTACCCGTCCTTGCCGGACAGCAGGCCGACGGCGTTCTTCGTCCCCACGGACAGGGCCTCTTTCAGGCCCGAGGCGACGGTTCCCGAATCCTGCGCCGGCCCCGTCGCGGCGGGCAGCGGGATCGACTTGAGCAGATCCGTCACGTCGGCCGCATGAGCCGCGGGAATCCCGAGACAAAACGCCAGGCATAAGGCAATCCATATCCGTCTCATGTTTCGTCACCCTCCTTCTTTCTGCCGGTCATTTCCGTGAACGGATGGCCGCCATCACCTCCCCGGCGGTCATGACGGCGACCCCGATATGGCGGATCTCCTCGATTCCCCGCTCGTAGAGGCCCGAGACGCCGTCGCGGACCATGACGACCCGGAAATCGCGCTCCGTCGCCTCGTAGATCGTCGCCCGGGGGCAGTTGGGGAAATTGAACCCGCAGACGGCGAGGGTCGTCACGCCCTGCGCCCGCAGGTGCCCCTCCAGCGGCGTGGAGTAGAAGGCCCCCCAGCGCGGCTTGTAGATCACCCACTCCCGCGGCGTCCAGGACTGGATGCCCCCGGTCAGGAGCGTCTCCGCGTCGAGCCCCGATGCGACGGACGGCTTGAGCGCCGAGACGATTTCGGCCCCGCCGGTGCCGGGCTCCACGACACGGTGCCCCGACTCGATCCGCTGCCTGCGGCAGGCATCGGCGTTGGAGCCGTCGGGCCGGTAGAGCCTCACGATGTGCACGACGGGAAGGCCCTCCCTGCGAAACAGATCGGCCAGGCCGGCCGTCACGGAAACGGCATGGTCCTTGTCCGGGCTCCACGTGGCGGAGCCGGGACGCAGGAAATCCTCCTGGACATCGATCGTGAGAAGGGCAGCCCGTTCCCACTGCGGCGCGGTGTATCGATCGGACATTGCCGGATTCAACGCTTTAGGGTATCCTGTGCGTGATTTTCGACCCCTCCGAAGGGCAAAATACCATGGACGGCACGACCTCGAAAAGAAAAAATCTCCAGGATCTCCTCTTCCGCCGGCGAGGCCCTCAAGCGCCACGGTCTCATGCCGGCCGGGGGACACCTGGGGCAAGAGATGACGTGAGGAAGGGCGGACGGGCGAACAATGCAGAAACACCTCAATGATGGGACTGAGACGCGAAAGGGAGTTTCCATGGGCAAGGCGAAGATCGCGAGGACGGTGGCGCTGCTGTTCGCGGCGCTCGCGACCCTCATGGCCATCCGTCGCACCTTCAACCCCTGTGCCCTGCCTTCTGTACCCTGTGCCCGATCATGAAGATCATCCCGTACAAGGACACCTGCGACCCGACGCTGCTTCAACCTGTTCCCAGGGGCCCCCATCGCCGGGAGCTCGGGATCGGGGAATCCCTGCCCTTCACGGGCGCCGACATCTGGACGGCCTACGAGCTGTCGTGGCTCGACCCGAACGGCAAGCCCCGGGTGGCCATGGCCACCTTCATCGTGCCCGCCGATTCGCCGGACCTCGTGGAGTCGAAGTCCTTCAAGCTCTACCTCAACTCCTTCAATCAGACCCCGCTCGCCTCTCCGGAGGCTCTTCGGGAACGCCTGTGCGGAGACATCGGCAACGCATGCGGCTCCGCCGTCGGAGTAGAGATCCGGCTGCCCGCGGATTTCGACGACGAGCGGATCGAGGAACTGGACGGAGAACTCATTGACGGGATCGACGCGGAGATACGGGACTACAGCCCCAACCCGTCCCATCTCGAGGCGGGGAGATCCGCCGTCGAGGAAACGCTCGTCTCGAATCTTCTGAAGACCAACTGCCCCCTGACGGGCCAGCCGGACTGGGCAAGCGTCCAGATCCGATACCGGGGGCCGCGGATCGACCGGGCCGGTCTGCTGAAGTACCTCGTGTCCTTCCGGAAGCACGGCGGCTTTCACGAGCACTGCGTCGAGCGCATCTTCATGGACATCCTGCAGCGCTGCCGGCCCGAGGGGCTTACGGTGTACGCACGCTACACCCGGCGCGGCGGCCTAGACATCAACCCCTTCCGGACGAATTGCGGCGAGAAACTGCCCCGCAACGTCAGAACGGCGAGACAGTGAAAAGACCCGAATCCAGCGATAAACCAGGTCATCGCGAGCGAAGCGTGGCGATCTCGCCGCTTCCATGAGATTGCCGCGCACCCTGCGGGTACTCGCAATGACCGTTTCTAACCGTATTTATGCTTCTTATCGCTGGATTGGGGAAAGAGCAAAGTCTCGAGCCGGGAAGCGAAGACGACAGGAACGATCAGAGGAATCATGCCTCTACCCGATCACAAGACGAAGATCATCTGCACCATCGGCCCCGCCTCGGAGTCCCCCGAAATGCTGGAACGGATGACCCGGGCGGGGATGGACGTGGCGAGGCTTAACTTCTCCCACGGCGATGCCGACCGGCATCGCCGCGTCATCGGGAACATCCGCGCCGCCGCAAAGGCCGCGGGAAAGCGCGTCGCCATCCTCGGGGACATGCCGGGCCCGAAGATCCGCATCGGAAAGCTGGAGCGGGAACCCGTCGAACTCAGCGCGGGTAACGCATTCACCCTGACCACCCGGGCCGCAACCGGCGATGAAGCGCGGGCCTCCACATCTTTCACCCGCCTGCCTGACGTCGTGAAGCGGGGGGACACGCTCTTTCTCAACGACGGGATCGTCCAGCTGGAAGTGCAGGAGGTCAGCGGGCCGGAGGTCCGGTGCAGGGTCGCCGTGGGCGGCGAGATCCGATCCCGCGTGGGATTGAACCTTCCGGGCATCGACCTCGGGATCGGCGTCTTCACCGGCGAGGACCGCCGGTGGCTTCGTTTTGCAGCGGCAGAGGGGCTCGATGCCGTCAGCCAGTCCTTCGTCGAGAGCGAGAGCGACGTCGCCGCGGTCCGCGAAGCGGCGCGTTCCATGGCCTACCACCCGCTGATCGTCGCCAAGATCGAGCGCGCTCGGGCCCTGGAGCGGATCGACGCGATCCTCGAGGCGGCCGACGGCGTGATGATCGCCCGGGGGGACCTGGGCGTGGAGATTCCCATCGAGCGGATCGCGCTGGTCCAGAAGACCATCATGCGCAAGGCCAACCTTCTCGGCAAGCCCGTCATCACCGCAACCCAGATGCTCGAGTCCATGACGGCAAGCCGGCGGCCCACCCGGGCCGAAGCGACGGACGCAGCCAACGCCATCCTCGACGGGACGGACTGCGTCATGCTTTCGGGCGAGTCCGCCATCGGCCGCTACCCCGTGGAGGCGACGGCCATGCTGGCGAGGATCGCCGCCGCAACGGAGCCGGCCCTGTCCGGTTATGCCGTGGCCGACCTGCTGAGCTCACAGCGCCGCGAGGACGCGCTGCGGCTCACCGACCTCATCTCGATGAGCGTCCGGACGACAGTGGACCGCGTGACGCCCGCTGCCGTGTTCGTGCCGACGCGCAGCGGCGCCACGGCCCGGATCGTTGCCCGCTTCCGCCTGCCCGTCTGGGTCGTTGCCGTGAGCGCCCTCGAGGCCACCTGCCAGCGGTTGCAGTTCACGTGGGGCGTGCACGGCGTCTACGAACCGGACCACCCCGAGGACTGGAAGGGCTACATCGGCCGGTGGCTCGCCGAGCGCGGGGTTCCCGGCGACCTGGCCGTGCTCACGGAAGGCCCGTCCTCCAGGCACCCCGAGGCGAACCACCGCATGGAAATCGTTGACCTGTCGTCCCCAAACAGGCTATAACCAACCCGAAAATCCGAGACTGCGAGGGGCCCCATGCACAAGCTCGTTCTGATCCGGCACGGCGAGAGCACCTGGAACCGGGAGAACCGATTCACGGGATGGACGGACGTGGGGCTCTCCGACAGGGGGATCGAGGAAGCCCACCAGGGCGGCCGGATCCTTGCGAAGGAGGGCTACGTCTTCGACGTCGCCTTCACCTCCGTTCTCAAGCGAGCGGTCAAGACCCTCTGGATCGTCCTCGAGGAGATGGACCTCATGTGGATCCCCGTCCATAACAGCTGGCGGCTCAACGAGCGCCACTACGGGGCCCTCCAGGGGCTCAACAAGAAGGAGACGGCCGAGAAGCACGGCGAGAGGCAGGTAAAGATCTGGCGCCGCAGCTACGACATCCGCCCACCGGCCCTGACGGCGGACGACCCCCGCTGGAACGGCAGGGACCCCCGCTACAGGGACCTCAAACCCGAAGAAATCCCCCTGACGGAGTGCCTCAAGGACACGGTGGATCGCTTTCTGCCCTACTGGCACGAAACGATCGCGCCGACCATCCGGGAGGGCAGGCGCGTCGTCATCGCCGCCCACGGCAACAGCCTGAGGGCGCTGGTCAAGTACCTGGACAACATCCCCGAAAGCGAGATCGTGGAGCTCAACATCCCTACGGGAATCCCTCTCGTGTACGAGTTGAACGACGATTTGACCCCCACCCGCAGCTACTATCTCGGAGACCCCGAGGCAATCGCCAGGGCCACCCAGGCCGTGGCGAACCAGCTGAAGAAAGGCTGACTACAGGGCGCAGGCTCCGACAAGAAAGAGGGATGCTCCGCGCGGGGCACCCCTCTTTGTGTGATCTGGATCTGGTACGATTTATCCTCTGAATTTTCTTCGCACAGCGGCCAGCCCGGCAAGACCCAGCCCGATGAGGATGATGGAGGAGGGCTCCGGCACGGCGCTTCCGTCGACCACGGAGCCGCGCACAAGGAGGCTCACGTCAAAGGCTCCGCGGTAACCGCCGGCGTTGTACCCGAAGGCATGCAGCGTGATCGTTTCGGAGAAGGTGCCCAGGCTGTCCGTGTTCATCGCGATGATGAGCCCGTCGAGGCCCTGACCGGCCCCCAGGCCCGTGAAGCTGTTGAACCCGCTCAACCCGAACAGAGCAACATCGAAGGTGAAGGACCCTTCGAGCAGGTCGGCAGGCCCCACGACGGAATTCAGCAGCCGCAGGGTCGTCGTCCCGGCAGCCGCATTCTGCACGACCTCGCCGAAATCCAGGGTGTAGCTCAACCCGCCGCCGCTGAGGGTGCCGTCACCCGTCACACGGTTGTAGACCGGGTTGGCGTAATTGTTCACGGTGGCGCTGAGCGCGACGGCCGTCGTGGCAAGCGGCAGATCCGCCATATCCGCGTTGTGGCTCGAGAGCGCCAGGTTGGCGGCACCGTTGTAAATTCCCGCGATGCTGGTATTCAGCTGCACGTTGAGCGAGGTGTTGTTCGTCTGCCCCGCACCCAGACCGGAACCGAGATCGCCTGCCGCGCTGAAGGAAGAGGAACCGCCCGTGTTGATTGTACCCACCAGGACATCGTTCAGGGCCGTGGCCGTCGCGGCGTTGGTGACCGCCACATTCCTTGCGGCAACCACGTCGCCCACGTGCACGATGCCGAAGTCGACGGGGGTCGTGTTGACACTGGCCACCGCGGGCGTGTAGACCCTGCCCGCGAGGGTGACGGAACCACTGCCGACGGAGACATCCGGCGACGACGTGGTGCCGGCCCCCGTGGAGACGTAGGCCAGCGCCTGCGTACCCGAGAAGCTGCCCGCCGTGCCGGTATTGAGGGCTACCTGGATCGCATTCAAGCTGCTGGTCTGGCCGGCGGCCAGATTGCCGATGCCGCCCGAAGACGTGAATCCCGCTGCGGTTGCGCCGCGTGTGACATTGAGGCCCTCTGTGTAGACATCGGGCGAGCTGTTGGTGAGGCCGATCGAGGCGGTGGGGCCGGCATCCCCGACACGCGCCGCCAGCGTCACGCTCGGCGTGTTCAGCGCCGGGTTGGCCAGCCGGTAGACGTTGCCCGTGACCTGCACGTTCTGCGACGGCAGGGCCGTGATCCCCAGCCCGCTCGTCCCCGTGCCGTCGGACTGGAAGGTGATGGTGGCCGCCCCGCCCCGGTTCCCCGCCACCGAGGTGTCGAGCCCCACCTGGATCGCCGTGCTGTTGACCCCCTGCGGGGCCAGCAGGGTGAAGGAACCGCCGGCGGTCACCCCGCCCGTGGTCCCGTTGGCGCTCGCGTTGAGCCGCTCCGAGTAGCCGTCGTTCGGCGCGCTGTTCAGGATCGAAAGGGCCCGGGGGGTTACCGCCGTGCCGATCCGGACATTGCCGAAGTTGACCGGCTGCGCCGTCTGGATGACCGGGCTGGCCAGCCGGTAAACGCCGCCCTCGATCGTCGCGGTCACCGTCACGCTCTGCGACGGCAGGACCGTGATGCCCAGCCCGCTCGTCCCCGTGCCGTCGGAGGCGAAGTTCACCGTGGCCATGCCGTTGACAGCGCCCGCCGCCGCGGTGTTGACCCCGAGCACCATGCTGCTCGCATTGGTGGCCCCCGCCGCCAGCTGCGCGATGCTGCCGCTGGTGGTGATGCGCCCGTCCGTGGCGCCGCCGAAGCCCGCGTTGAGCCGCTCCGAGTAGCCGTCATTGGCCGCGCTGTTGGTGATGGAGAGCGCCTGCTGCACCGTGTCGCCCACGTGGACGTTGCCGAAGCTGAACGTCCCCGCATTGTTGATCACGGCGTTGGCCAGGCGGTAGACGCTGCCCGAGACGTTCACGGTCTGCGGGGCCAGCGTCAGTTCCGTCAGGCCGCTCGTCCCCGTGCCGTTGGAGGCCAGGGCGAGGGTCGCCGTGCCGCTCTTGGCCCCCGCCGTCGACGTGTCGATCCCCACCGCCAGGGCCGTGCTGCTCGCGCCCTGCGCCAGGTTGACGATCGTGCCGCTCCCCGTGATCCCGGACGAGGCGCCGCTGAAGCTCGCGTTCAGCCCTTCCTGGTACCCCGCCAGGGCGGCGCTCGTGTTGGTCATCGTCAGCGACTGCGTCGCCGCATCCCCCACGTGCCGATTGGTGAAGGCGATGTTGCTCGACGTCAGCGTCGGCTGCGCAACCTGGTACACATGGCCGGAAACGTTGATCGTCTGGGACGTCAGTTCCGTGACGCCGAGGCCGCTCGTGCCGGTGCCGTCGGAGACGTAATGCAAGGTCACGCTGCCCGTCTTCGCTCCTGCGGCGGATGTGTCGAGACGCACACCCATCGTGCCCGAGTCGCTGGCGCCGCCCGCGAGCCGGATGATCGGGCCGCCGACATTCTGAGCGGCTCCCGCCGCCGTACCGAAGTTCGCGCTGAGCCCTTCCGTGTAAGACCCCGCCGGGGCCGCGTTCGTTACGATAAGCGCCTGCGTTGCCGTCCCGCCCACCCGCTGGTTGGCAAAGTCCAGGCGTGACGGGGTCGCACTGCCGATGGCAAGGTTATAGGCAGCGCCGGTCACCGTGACGGTCTTGCCGGGAACATTGTCGAAGTTGGTGACCACGTTGAAGGTCTGTCCGGACAGAACACCGCCTGCCGCCGGGGTGTAGGTATAACTGACCGTCTCCGAGCCGCCAAGCGCGACAGGTCCATAGTTCTGTGCCGTTACGCCAAGGCCGGGTACCGTGATGCCGGTATTCTGAACGGCGCCACGCAGTACCGGGCCGGTTGTGCCGGTGTTGTTGATGTTGAAGGACCCGCTGCTGGCGACCCCTGCGTGCACGTTGCCGAGCGCGAGGGTCGGAGTTGCAGTCGTCCCCCCGCTGATTCCCGCCCCGCTCAAACTGAGGCCGACATCGCCGCTGGCCAGAATCAGGCCGGTGCCCAGAACATTGGCGCGCGCACGGAAGCTGTTGCCCGCGCCGAAATTGGCGTTCCGGTAGTCGGTGTACACCGTGATGCCGGAACTCGAGAGCGACAGACTGCCGTTATTGATCAGGGTTCCGGCGGAAGCCGGGCCCAGGACCTGAAGCGTCGCGCCGGGGTTTGACTGAACGGTGCCGCCGTTTCCCGAAATCTGAGAAACCGCCAGCGTTCCGCCATCTGCGATCATGGAGCCGGCATTGCCGACCAGCAGAGGATCCAGTGTGCCGAAACCATTGATGCTTCCGCTGTTGGTCAGCTGATAACCCGAAGCCGTGAAAACACCGCCGCGCAGCTGCAACTCACCGGTGTTCGTGAACACGCCATTGGCGGTGAAGAGGCTCAGGTCGCCGATGGTCACCACGCCGGCATTGCTGAAGGCTCCGGCTGTGGCGATGTTCCTGCCGTTCCGGATGGTGAAGCGGCCGGTTGCCGCGTTTACGGCAAAATTAGCCAGTGCATCCGTCCCATTATCATACCGGTTGAGAATCGCGTTCGACCCGTCCAGAACGATCGTCGCCGCGTTCGTGACGATGTTGGCGTTGGCGAGGCTCATGGTCCCGAGGTTGCCCACCGAGCCATATACGATATACGTGCCGCCCGTCAGGGTCGTGCCGCTGAAATTGGTCAAGCCGTCCGTCACCTGCAGCGTGCTGCCCGCGTTGACCTGCAGCGTGCCGGTGTTGGTCACCCCGTTCGAGCCGGGATCGATCACCAGCGGCGTGGGCTGATTCGCAACGATCAGCCCCTCATTGGTGATCGCGATGTAGTTCACCCCGATCTGACCGGCGCCCTCGATCCTGTGACCCGCCGAGTTGGTCAGACGGCTGTTGGCGCCGCCCCAGATGCGGTTGCCGAGGTTATTGCTGAGCGTCATCACGCCGCTGCCTGCCAGGGTGGCATCGCCGCCGAGGTAGAAGTCGGCCGCCGGGCCCGTCGAGGCGAGCGCCATCGTGCCGTTGTTGGTGATCGTGCCGAGCAGGATGGTCTGGCTGTTGTCGGCGCCGACGAACCGGCTGCCGGCGGCTATCGTCACACCGTTGAGCGTGGCCGCATTCTGCACGGCGCCGCCGCTGGGCGTCGTGATCACCCCGCTGCCCGACGTCGTCAGCGTGCCGTTGAGGATCACGGCCCCGCTGACCAATTGCACTGTCGAACCGCTCTGCGCCTCGATCGTGCCGCCGGTGTTGTCAACGTTGCGGCCGTACAATTGCAGCGTCGCGCCGTTGGCCGCCCGCAGCGTTCCCGTGTTGATCATTCCCCCCGAGCCCGGGTAAATCACCAGCGGCGTGGGCTGATTCGCAACGATCAGCCCCTCATTGGTGATCGCGATGTAGTTCACCCCGATCTGACCGGCGCCCTCGATCCTGTGACCCGCCGAGTTGGTCAGACGGCTGTTGGCGCCGCCCCAGATGCGGTTGCCGAGGTTATTGCTGAGCGTCATCACGCCGCTGCCTGCCAGGGTGGCATCGCCGCCGAGGTAGAAGTCGGCCGCCGGGCCCGTCGAGGCGAGCGCCATCGTGCCGTTGTTGGTGATCGTGCCGAGCAGGATGGTCTGGCTGTTGTCGGCGCCGACGAACCGGCTGCCGGCGGCTATCGTCACACCGTTGAGCGTGGCCGCATTCTGCACGGCGCCGCCGCTGGGCGTCGTGATCACCCCGCTGCCCGACGTCGTCAGCGTGCCGTTGAGGATCACGGCCCCGCTGACCAATTGCACTGTCGAACCGCTCTGCGCCTCGATCGTGCCGCCGGTGTTGTCAACGTTGCGGCCGTACAATTGCAGCGTCGCGCCGTTGGCCGCCCGCAGCGTTCCCGTGTTGATCATTCCCCCCGAGCCCGGGTAAATCACCAGCGGCGTGGGCTGATTCGCAACGATCAGCCCCTCATTGGTGATCGCGATGTAGTTCACCCCGATCTGACCGGCGCCCTCGATCCTGTGACCCGCCGAGTTGGTCAGACGGCTGTTGGCGCCGCCCCAGATGCGGTTGCCGAGGTTATTGCTGAGCGTCATCACGCCGCTGCCTGCCAGGGTGGCATCGCCGCCGAGGTAGAAGTCGGCCGCCGGGCCCGTCGAGGCGAGCGCCATCGTGCCGTTGTTGGTGATCGTGCCGAGCAGGATGGTCTGGCTGTTGTCGGCGCCGACGAACCGGCTGCCGGCGGCTATCGTCACACCGTTGAGCGTGGCCGCATTCTGCACGGCGCCGCCGCTGGGCGTCGTGATCACCCCGCTGCCCGACGTCGTCAGCGTACCGTTAAGGATTGTCACCCCGCTCAGGGAAACGACTCCGCTGTCGCCCGCCGCTAGAGTTCCCCCCGTATTGGTCAGGGTCCCGCCGTTCAGGTGCAACGTTCCTGCCGACAACCCGCCGGCCTGAATCGTACCGGTGTTCGTCCCCCCTGCGCTGATCGCAAGTGAACTCCCGCCGTTCACCACAACGGTTTCGGCGTTGCTGAGGGTGTGGATGGTGTCGGTACCGGTGTTGTGCGTGATGACGGCTGTGGGGCCGGCAATGCCGTCCGTGATGACCACGTCATCGACCGCGCCGGGCAACGTGTTCGGATTCCAGTTTGCCGGCACATTCCACGACCCCGTACCGTCGTTCCAGGTGATGGTTGCACTGACGGCAAACACTGCGGCCAGGGCAATCAAAACCAGACCGGCCAGACCGGCACCGACGAATCGACGAGAGTGGCTTTTCATTTCGATCCCCCTTCACTCACGGCAGTAACGCACCCCGATTCACTTCGACTGCGCCTTGGCCTCCTGTGCCTTGGCCTCCTTGATCAGTTTCCCCACCTGGGACTCGGCCGACACGGGCTCGATCATGAGAATATTCCGGGCGTTGATGTACATGAAGTCCGGCCCGTGCAGCTCCCTGCCCCTCTTGACGAGGACATTGGTCACCTGCTTCGTGCCCTGCTCCACCCCGCTCTGGATGTAATACACGTCCTTGAGAAGCGGATATTCCGAGCCCGCGCCCTCGAGCTTGCCGATGAAGGCCTGGCCGTTGGTCAGAAACACGACCTGGTAATCCGACTTGAGGTCAATCTTTCCGCATCCGGACAGGAACAGAAGCGTCAGAAGTATCGCAAAAAAGAGTGCGAGCGCCGAAGTGTGCTTTTTCATGGAAACCCTCCACCGGTATGGCCATTTTGTCATGAGAAGATTGTATGTATTCGAAAAATAACTCTATTATTCCAGATCATCAGGAAAGGAGCCCGTTAACGTGATGAACGAGTAAGGAAGGTTAACAACAACAGAAAAAGGTAAAACTGGATAAATATGTAGCAAAAGAAATACCATTTTGTATCACCTTGATATCATTCAATATATTCACCTTGGGGGCTGTGGATGGCGGGATTTTCCGTAAAATGTCTTTACAGTTCAAACGGCCGGCGTCGGCCGGTGTCAGCAATTCTGCATAGAATACAATATGATAGAAGGATATGCCCCACTGTAAGATTATTCGACGATCTGGGATCAAAGAGCGGATCCTTTGCACAGCGGGTCCGGGTTGCAGCATGAAAATCGGGTTCGCCAGGTGAATTTTCTTTCCCGGCGTCGTGGACAGGTTTATCGTCAAGAGACGGGGAACGGCAGGGTGTTGCCATCTTACCCTGATCCCGTGGGTTCCTTCCCTCGCAGCCCTCCCATTGCGTCTATATATACGGTAATGAGCGCGCGCGCCTCGTCGCAGGGCCCGGGCATGCGGGATGCGTAGGCCGCCCCTGCCTCTCCCAGGCGTCGCCGAAGTCCCGCGTCGTCGATGAGATTCAGGGCCTTGCCCACGAAATCGTCCGTTCGGGAATGTTCGAAGAGAAGCCCCATGGGCGCATCGCCCTGATCGCCCAGCACGGGCCAGCGGTTCCCGGGGACGTCCGAGACAAGAAGCGGTCTGCCGGCAGCCTTCCCCTCGACCAGCACGTTGGAAAGCCCCTCGGAGAAGGAACCGTTCAGGACCACATCCGCGGAGGCATAGGCAGACCGCATGGCCGCCGGCGCAATCGGCGGGATC
>Ga0302237_1001834_pt1 | contig 13943 bp, 11 predicted proteins | sample AAG_UR_Ala_MG_FD_193530 | JGI IMG/M metagenome (GOLD analysis project Ga0302237, IMG submission 193530) | Enriched activated sludge microbial communities from anaerobic digester in WTTP, New Holstein, Wisconsin, United States - AAG_UR_Ala | ecosystem: Engineered > Bioreactor > Anaerobic >... | reverse complement strand
TGGGCCTTGTGCCCGTACAGCACGCAGGTGGTGCGGAAATTCAGACCCATGGCGCGGCCGCCCAACTCCTCGATCTGCCGCGACAGCGACTCGTTGATTTCCCCCGCCAGCACGCGTTCGACGATTTCCAGCGAGCGCTGATCGGTAAAGCGGCGGCCTTGGATGAATTGGGGCTGAATGCCCGCCGCGTCCATCGCCCGGCTGATCGCCGCTCCGCCGCCGTGGACGACCACCGGCCGCATGCCGACGGTCTCCATGAAAACAATGTCGACCAGCACGTGGAGCAGCGAATCCGGCTTCTCCATCAGGCTGCCGCCCAGTTTGATGACGGTCACCTTGTCGCGAAAACGGCGGATCCAGCCCAAAGCCTCGATCAGCGTATCCGCTTTTGCTATCGCCTCTTGCAAGGGTATACTCCACACGGTTCAGGGAGAGGGCTCGGGGGAAACCCATTATTTTGCGCATCGCCTCGCGCCGTGTCAACGCAACCCGCCTCCCGCATCCCGCATCCCTCATCCCGCCCGCTGCCGCAGCGCCTCGTACAGCAGAACCGCCGCCGTCGTCGCCACGTTCAGGCTATCGGCGACGCCTTTCATCGGCAGCGACACCGCCGTCACATCCGGACCCCGCCACACGTCCGAAAGTCCGTCCGCTTCGCTGCCCAACGCGATCGCCGTCGGCAGGCGGTACGAGACCCGAGTGTAGGGCAGCGCCGCGTCGACCCGCGCGGCCACGATCTGGAACCGGCGTTGCCGCAGCCAAGCCGCAGTTTCCACGCTGCCGGCCGCACAGACGGGCACCGCGAAGATCGTGCCCAGACTCGCGCGGATGGCGTTCGGATTGTACAGGTCCGTCGCTCCGCCGGCGACGATCACGGCCGACGCCCCCACCGCATCCGCCGTCCGGACGATCGCTCCCACATTTCCCGGCTTCTCCACGCCTTCCAAGACGATCACCAGGGCGTCTCGAGGCAGCGCCAGCCCGCTCAACGCCGGCTGGGGCGCCCGCGCGACGGCCACCACGCCTTGCTCGCGATCCCCGTAGGCCAACCGGGCAAAGACGCTGGCGCTGACCCGCAGGACCGGCACACCGGCAGCCTCCCAAGCCGCCAGCGTCTGTTCGCCCGGTTCGTCGTCCGGCCCCGGACAAGCAAACACCTCGGACACCTCGACGTCCGCCTGCAGCGCCCGCTGGACTTCGCGCCAACCGTCGATCAAAATCCGCCCCTGCCGGGTTCGGCCTCGTCCGCTCCGCAGCTTGACCGCGTCCTTGACGCGCGGATTGTGCAGGCTGGTGATCCTCTCGGCCATCGCTCAGTTCACTCCCGCCAATACGCGACCAAACCGCTGGACAACTTGCGTCCGCCGGCCGTCCGCAGGTACAGCCTCTGCGCTCGGACCGCCTCGGCAGCCACGCCTGCAAAGCTGCCGGCCAGACGCTGGCGGAGGCCGTCGAGCCGGATGCTCGGCGAGTGGCATGTGAGCAGCAGGAGTGCGGGCGGGCCGGTCATCAATGCCGCGCAGTGCAACAACAGATCATCCAAATGCCGTTCAATTTTCCAGGCCTCCCCCTTCGGTCCGTGGCCGTAGCTGGGAGGATCCAGAATCACGGCATCGTAACGGTTCCCCCGGCGCACTTCGCGCTGGACAAATTTCGCCGCGTCTTCCACGATCCAGCGGATCGGCGCGCCGCTCAACTGCGATAGCGCCGCGTTGCGCCGCGCCCACGCCAGCACGGTTTTGGCCGCGTCGACATGGACGACCTCCGCGCCCGCTGCTGCCGCCGCCAGCGTCGCCCCGCCCGTGTAGGCGAACAGGTTCAAGACCTTCAGCGATCGTCCGAGGCGTCGCAACTGGCGTTCGATCCAGTCCCAGTTCTCCGCCTGTTCGGGAAACACCCCGACTTGACCCAACGGAGTCGGCCGCAATTCCAGCTGCATCCAGCCGTGCCGGATGGACCAGCCTTCCGGACGGCGCCCCGGCTGACTCCACCGGCCCTCGCCGCCCGAATCCCGTTCGTAGCGGAGGTCGGTCCGGTCCCAAGCCGCTGGCGTGCAGCGCGACAACCCGGCCGCAGCCGGACACGGACGATCGACAAGCACCCCCTGGAATCGCTCCAACCGGCGACCCTCTCCGAAGTCGATCAGTTCATACTCTTCCCGCGTGAACACGACACGCAATCTACGCTGATTCCGCGACGCGGTCCAGTTGGTCTCGGACAGAAGTTCCCCCCTCATATCCCCCACCAGCGATTGACAGAAGGGGTTACGGTTGGGCAAGATAGAGGCACAGAGCCTGCAGCGCGACCGATCATTTGTGATGGCTTGTCTGGCCGTTGGTCCGTAGAACCGTACTTTCCTCGATTTTGGCGAGGGGAATGCCCATGGCAAAGGGTGGCGATTTCACTGAAGTTCTGCTCCGTAGCGGCGTCATCAGCCCGGAACAGCTGGCGGAAGCCCAGCAATTGGCCTCCGAACAGAAAAAAACCGTCGCAGAATGTCTCGTCCATCTGGACTACGCGACCGGCGAGGATGTGGTCCAGGCCATGGCCGCACATCTCGGCATGCGATATGTGGACCTGACGGGCGTCACGATTCCTGAGAGTATCATCGAGCTGGTACCGGAACCTGTGGCGCGGGAAAACTCGGTCATTCCGGTGGCGGATGAGGACAACGTCCTGACCGTTGTCGTCAGCGACCCCTTCGATATGGAAACCATCGAGAAGCTCCGCTTTATTCTCAACCGGCGAATTGAAACCGCCCTGGCCCCCAAAGAAGCCATCCAAGGAGCCATCAACCGCCATTACGGACAAATCGAGGGCGAAAGCGCTGACTCGATGCTGCAGGAATTCACCGATACGGCCATCGACTTTACCGAGACCACCGAGGATTTTTCCGGCGGAGAAGCGGTGGACGAGAACAGCGCTCCGGTGGTGCGGTTGGTCCAGTTGCTGATCTCCGAAGCGGTCCAGCTCCGCGCTTCCGACATTCACGTCGAGCCGTTCGAGAACCGGATCCGCATCCGATATCGAATTGACGGCATGCTCATGGAACGAGACAGTCCGCCTCGCCGGCTCCTGGGAGCCATCACGTCCAGAATCAAAATCCTCGCCAAGATGGATATCGCCGAACGACGCCGACCCCAGGACGGACGTATCAAGGTGACGGTGGGCGAAAAGGAACTGGACCTGCGTGTCAGTATCTTGCCTACGAATCACGGGCAAGCGACCGTTCTGCGAATTCTGGATAAAGATAATATCAAGATCGGTGTCCGACAGTTGGGACTTTCCGAAGGCAACTACAAGAAATTCCAGAACCTCATTCGCCGCCCCAACGGGATCATTCTCGTGACCGGGCCGACGGGATCCGGAAAGACGACCACCCTGTACGCCGCGCTGAACTACCTGAACCGCCCCGACCGGAAGATCATCACCGCCGAAGACCCCGTCGAGTACTACCTGCCGGGGATCAACCAATGCGAAGTAAAACACAGCATAGGACTAGACTTTGCTCGGATCATTCGCGCCATGATGCGGCAGGCGCCAAATGTGATTCTCGTGGGCGAGATGCGGGATCAGGAGACGGCATCCATGGGAATCCAAGCTTCTTTGACTGGACACTTGGTATTCAGTACACTGCACACGAACGATGCGCCCACTGCTATTACACGTATGGTTGACATGGGAGTTCCCAACTATTTGGTGGCCAGCACCGTGATTGCGGTGCTCGGTCAGCGGTTGATTCGCACGATCTGTCCCAAGTGCAAGCAGACGTATGTACCCCGCGAAAGCGAACTGCACGAGGCCGGGATTCCGGACGAGGTGGTCAAGACGGCGAACTTTATGAAAGGCAAGGGCTGCGGATACTGTCAGAAAGGCGGTTTTCGCGGCCGGCTTGGGATTCACGAATTGATGCTCGTTACTGCCAAGATCCGCGAGATGATCTTTGCGAACAAGAACACCGTCGAACTCCGCGAGCAGGCGATTCAACAGGGCATGGCGACCTTGTATCTGGACGGGCTGCTGAAAGTCATCAAGGGCATCACCACGCTGGAGGAGATCTTTCGCGTGGCCAAGCGGACGGAGCAGGACCGGAACTTGGATTTCAACCTGATTGCCCAGTAATGCACAAACGATTTGCGTCACAGGGGCGAAGCCCGAATAATCGGCTGTCGCCCGGGAAGTCCCCGGAGGTGAACTATTCATGGCAACGATTCTGATCGACAAGCTGTTGCAAGCGTGTGTCAAGCAAGGCGCTAGCGATATCCACATCGCCGTGGGGCAACCTCCGGTGTTTCGGCTGCACGGCCGCTTGCGGAGGTTGGAGACCAAGGTCTTGGAGCCGGAAGATACGGTGGCGCTGATGAAAAGCATCACGCCGGAACGTTGCCAGCGCGAACTGCAGGAGCAGGGCGGCTGTGACTTCGGCTTCGCGTTTGGCGATCAGGCCCGGTTTCGGGTGTCCGTGTTCAAGCAGCGGGGCAACATCGGGTTGGTGTTGCGGCAGATCCCGACCACGATGCTCAGTCCGGAGCAGTTGGGCCTGCCGGACGTGGTCACCAAGCTGGTCCTCAAGCCGCGCGGTCTGATGTTGGTCACCGGCCCGACGGGTTCGGGCAAGAGTACGACGCTGGCCAGCCTGGTGAACTATATCAACGAGAACGTGGACCACCACATCATCACGATCGAGGATCCGATCGAATTCTATCACTACCACAAGAAATCGACGGTGAACCAGCGCGAGGTGGGCGTCGACGTGCCCAGCTTTGCCGAAGCGATCCGCCGCGCTTTGCGCCAGGACCCGGACGTGATCCTGGTCGGTGAATTGCGTGACTTGGAGACCATCGAGGCGGCCATCACGGCGGCCGAAACCGGGCACGTGGTGTTCGGCACGCTGCACACCAACAGCGCTCAGGGCACGGTCAACCGTATCATTGATGCCTTTCCTGGTAATTTGCAGGACCAGATCCGCACCCAATTGTCCACGTCCATTATCGGCGTTGTCGCCCAGACCCTGATTCCCAAGATCGGCGGCGGCCGCGTGGCGGCGTACGAAATCCTGGTCTGCACGTCGAGCGTCGCCAACCTGATCCGCGAAAACAAGACGTTCCGTATCAATTCCTCGATTCAGACGGGGGCCAAGTACGGCATGCAACTGATGGACGACGCCCTATTCAAATTGTGGAAAGAAGAGAAGTGTACGATCGAGGATGTGCTGTCCAGGGCTCACGTCCCCGACGATCTGGCCAAGCGAATCGTCAATGCCAAGCGGGGAATCGAAGAGGAAGTACCCGAGGAAGTGCCGGAGGCGTTCAAGCAGTAACAGTACTCGGCGCATAATTCCCATACTTCGCATAACTCCCATATTTTTCTCGGAATCACTAGTTATGGCCATTCGCCGCATCGGACAAATTCTGGTCGATCTCGGATTCATCACCGACGAGCAGTTGGAGATGCTGCTGGAGGAGCAGGAGCAGCGGCCCGGTGAATTGCTGGGCAAGATCGCCGAAGAGATGGCGCTGATCACCGACGAGCAACTGGCTCAGGCGCTGGCCGAACAGATGCACATGCAGGTGGTCAATTTGGGCGAGATCGAGTTGAATCGTGACGTGATCGGTACGATTACCGACACGATGGCCCAGTTGTACCGCGTGATCCCGGTGATGCTGGACGACAGGACGTTGACCCTGGCCACCTGCGATCCGCAGAACCTGGCCATCCAGGACGAACTGCGGAACTTCCTGGGTTACGATATCCGGTTGGTGGTGGCCACCGAGGGCGACATCAAGCGGGCCTTGGGCAAGTACTACGCCAGCGAGAGCGAGAGCATCGAGACCATCTTGAGCGAGTTGGAGCAGGACGACGAATTAAGGCAGGCGGTCGCCGCCGCCGCCGGCACTCACGGTCCGATCGACTTGACCAGCGTCGAGGCGTTGGCGGACAGCGCCCCGGTCCGCAAGCTGCTGAACATGGTGCTGTTGATGGCCATCAAGGACCACGCCAGCGACATCCACTTCGAGCCGTTTGAGGACGAGTTTCGCATCCGCATCAAGGCCGACGGGGTGTTGTACGAAATGGTTCCGCCTCCGCGGCATTTGGCCTTTGCCATCACGACCCGGATCAAAGTCATGTCGAACCTGGACATCGCCGAACGGCGGTTGCCGCAGGACGGGCGCATCGAGTTGTCGGTGGGCGGTCACCCGGTGGATCTGCGGGTCAGCGTGCTGCCGACCATGTTTGGCGAAAGCGTGGTGATGCGGGTCCTGGATCGCTCGGTGGTGGCCCTGGACTTGACCCGTGTGGGCTTGGACGACGAGACGCTGGCGCGGCTGCGAAAGTGCATCAACATTCCCAACGGCATTATCCTGGTGACCGGCCCCACCGGATCGGGCAAGACCACCACGCTGTACTCGGCCCTGGCCGAATTGAACAAGGTGGAAGACAAGATCATTACGACCGAGGACCCGGTCGAATACGATATCGACGGGTTGGTCCAGATTCCGATCGATGCGGAAATCGGCGTCACCTTCGCCGCCTGTTTGCGGTCCATCCTGCGGCACGATCCCGATCGCATCCTGGTCGGCGAGATCCGCGACTTGGAGACGGCCGAGATCGCCATCCAGGCCTCCTTGACCGGCCACACCGTGTTCAGCACGCTGCACACCAACGACGCGCCCAGCACGATCACGCGGATGAAAGACATGGGAGTGCCCACGTTCTTGATCACGGCGACGGTCGAGGCGATTCTGGCCCAGCGGCTGGTCCGCCGGATTTGTACGCAGTGCCGCGAGCCGATCGAACCGTCCGACGAGGCGCTGATCGAACTGGGGCTGAAGCGGGAAGAACTGCAGGGCAAGACCTTCTTCCGCGGCAAAGGTTGCGACGCCTGCAACAACACGGGTTACAAAGGCCGTCTGGGCCTATTCGAACTGATGGTCCTGAACGACCAGATGCGCGACCTGATCATGTCCAACGTCACCACCGACGAGTTGCGGGAGGTCGCCCGCAAGAACGGCATGGTCACCTTGCGCGAAGTCGGCATCAAGAGCATCCTGGGCGGCATTACGACCGCCGACGAAGTGATACGAGAAACGGTGTTGGAAGCGTGAACGAAGGACGAAGGACGAAGGATGAAGGATGAAGGACGAAGGACGAAGGACGAAGGATGAAGGACGAAGGATGAAGGATGAAGGACGAAGGACGCATGAACGGGAGGTTTCCTCCGTCGTGCTTAGTCCTTCGTCCTTGATGCTGCTTTGTCCTTCGTACTTAGTCCTTCGTCCTTAGTCCTTCGTCCTTGATGGTGGTTCGTCCTTCGTACTTAGTCCTTCGTCCTTAACGGGGGTTTTGGCCATGCCAACTTATGAATTTGAAGCGATGGACGCTCGCGGCGAAGAGATCCGGGACGTGATCGACGCGCCGACCGAGGAAGAGGCCCAGACGACGATCCGTCAGATGGGCTACTTCGTGACCAAGATCACGCTCAAGAAAACCAAAGAAGGGGCGGTCGCCAAAGGGCCCAAGAAGAAGCGCGGGTTCGCGCTCGGCGGCGGCGGCAGCAAGGCGGTTACCACCTTTACTCGCCAGCTGTCCATTCTGCAGGATGCCGGCCTGCCCATCGTCCGCAGCTTGAAGATCCTGGAGGGCAATGCCAAACCGGGCAAGCTCAAAAATGCGCTGATGAGCGTCGTCGAGGAGATCGAGGCCGGGGCCACGCTGTCGGAGGCCATGGCCAAGAACCCGAAGATGTTCAATCGCCTGTACGTGAACATGATCAAGGCCGGCGAGGCCGGTGGCGCCTTGGAAGTGATTCTCCAGCGTCTGGCCGATTTCCAGGAACGGGCCGAAGCGTTGAAGCGCAAGGTCAAGGGGGCCATGATCTACCCGGCCGTGGTCATCACGGTGGCCATCGGCATCTTGGTGTTCATCATGCTCAAGATCGTGCCCGTGTTCACCAAGATGTTCACCGAATTCGAGCTGGAGTTGCCGGCGGCCACCCAGTTGCTGATCGCCATGTCGGAGTGGGTCATCAAGTGCTGGTTCTTGATCCCGCTGATCCCGGTCGGAGTGTTTCTGGCGATCAAGCTGGTCCGCAAGTTCCGCCACGGCCGCATCGGGTGGGACATGTTTATCCTCAAAGTGCCCATCATGGGCACGTTGATCGAGAAGAACATCATGGCCCGCACGACGCGCACGCTGGGCACGCTGGTGGCCAGTGGCGTGCCCATTTTGGAAGGACTGCAGATTACCCGCGACACGTCCGGCAACGCGGTCTTCGAGCGGTTGTATGCGAAGGTGGCCGAGTCGATCCGCGAGGGCGATCCGATTGCCAAGCCGATGAAGGCCTACTCGACCCTGGGCTTCCATCCCATCTGCCTGGGGTTCTGGTTCTTTGCCGGGGCCTTGCCTGGCATGTTGGTCATGGTCCTGCCCGGCATGCTGCTGATCGGCATGTACATGGCCGTCGGTTTGGGCGGCCTGTTGTGTTTGTTGTACGTGGTTCGCATGAAGGCCCGCGTGGTCGACGACCTGGTCGTGAACATGGTGGATGTGGGCGAGGAGACGGGCGAATTGGACACGATGTTGTACAAGGTGGCCGACACCTACGACGACGAAGTCAAGGTGATGACGGAGAGCCTGACGTCGCTGATGGAGCCGATCATCATCGTCTTCCTGGGCTTCGCCGTCGGCTTCATCGTCATCTCGCTGTTCCTGCCGCTGGTCAGCATGATCCAAGGACTGTCGTAACGGAAGGTGTCAGTGGTCAGTGGTCAGTTGAAAAAGACAACACGGCGTTGGAGCCAACTGACGACTGACGACTGACAACTGACAACTGACAACTGACAACTGACAACTGAGGCAATTGTCATGACAACCAACAAATCACGCCGCCCCCGCGGCTTTACCCTGGTCGAAATGCTGGTCGTGATCGCCATCATCGGCGTGTTGGCCGCCATCCTGGTCCCCACCCTGTACCGGGTGGTGATCAAGGCCCGGCAGACCCGGATCGCGCAGGAGATGTCGGAACTGCACAAGGCCATGGAGTCGTACAAGCAAAAGTTCGGCGACTACCCGCCGGACTTCACCACGTTAACTGGGCCAGCAGACTTGACCGACCAGAACCACTTGGTCGTCCGGCACCTGCGCAAGGCGTTTCCACGCCTCGCGGAGAACTTGCCGTCCGTGTTTAACGACGGCAGCGGGAATCTCGACAAGCCGAATCCTGCTGAGGCCTTGGTCTTTTGGCTCGGCCAACTGTGGAACGACCCCCGAAAGCCCCTAACTGGTTCGGGAGAGCTGACTACGCTTTTTCCATTTGACGAAAAGCGATTGATAAAGACAAGGACAATTGGAACAGGCACCGCTCAGCGGGACTTGTACGTTTATGTTCCGCCGGACGGCAAGAACGCGCCCTACGTCTACTTCGACAGCCGAGTTTACACAAATGCAAAACCCATCCCTGGCAGCAGCCCTCCCGTCGCTATTGCTAGTCTGTGCGTGTACAAGGATGCGGCGGGTACCGAGTTGTTGTATCCCTACGCGACCAAGCGGAATAACGCCCCGGTCGATCCAGTCACTAATCCACTCACCATGCCCAACCCGACGACGTTTCAGATCATCTCGGCTGGTTTGGATGGGGATTACGGGGACGTAACGAGCGTCATCGCGGGGGATCCAACGACCTACAAGGTCTTTCCGTTCGGGGACAACTACCAGATCGGCGACTGGGACAACATCTCCAATTTTAGTGTCGGCGGCGACGGCACGATCTTTGAGGATCACATGAAATGAACCCGCGTCGGTCCGTGACAATTCGAAGCGGCTTTACGCTGATGGAACTGCTGGTGGTCATCATGGTCATCGGCATCCTGGCCAGTTCGCTGCTGTTCGCGATGTACAACGCCGTCCAGCAGGCCAAGGAGGCGCGCACCAAGGCCCAGATCGCCAAGCTGCACGAATTGCTGATGACGCGCTGGGATTCGTACCGGACACGGGCGATACGTGTCCAGGGGTTGCAGAGCGCCGCACGTCGTAATGCACGTACCGTCGCCACGGCTCGCCTCTTGGCTCTCCGTGAACTAATGCGGTTGGAGTTACCGGACCGGAAGGAAGACGTTCTAGATCCAATTGCGGAGCCAGCTAGGGGGGTCACTTTTTTGGTTTACGGCGGCGACGACGTGTACATTCCCCGCCCAGCCTGCAATCGAGAGTACTTGCGAAGAGTCGCGAACTTGGTCCAACCTGCCAACCTGACGGCTGGAGCGGCCAAGTGGACGGAAGTGTATCAAGACGCCGAGTGCCTTTATATGATCATCGCCTCGATGCAGGACATCGCCGGCAACGGCCTCGATTTCCTGCACGAGGGCGAGGTCGGCGATCTGGACGAGGATGGGATGCCGGAAATCCTGGATTCCTGGGGCAAGCCGATTGCCTTTATTCGCTGGGCGCCGGGATTCGTGGAGCACCCCGGACCTGATTTCACGTTCCAAACAGCGGACGATATCCCGTCGTATTCGAATCTTCAGATTGTCGATCCCGAGGGGTCACCCGATCCGTTTGACCCACTTCGGATCGACAAGCGGGCGCCGGTTACAATGGACAGCAGCGGAACCGCGGAATACCAGTTCAACTTTGCACTTTATCCGCTCGTTTTCTCGGGTGGTCCGGACGAATTGCTGGACATCGTCCGGTTCGATTACGACGATACGACGGATCCCCCGACGCAGGTCGCTTTTAATTTCTTCCGCAGCGGTGGAGGCGTGGTCAACGATCCCTACGCGATCCTGCCGACAAGCGGGCGACGGCTCGGCATGCCGTTCCTGAATTCCGACGGGTACAAGGACAACATTACCAATCACGGACTGGGAGAGGGGGAATAAGACGTGAAGCGAGCGTATTCAACAATCCGACTCGATTCGCGGCGCAGACCGCATCCCGGCCTGACGATGATCGAGTTGCTGATCGTGGTCGCCGTGATGGCGATCTTGATCGGCATCGCCTTGCCGGTGATGAAGACGGGGATCGAGGGCCGCAAGCTGCGGGAGGCGGCTCGGCAGGTGAACACGGGGGTCACGCTGGCCAAGGCGTTGGCCGCCGAGACGAATCGCTGTGCAGGTTTGATGATCGACGTCGAATCGGTGCCAGAGAGTCCGAAGGTGTTCGCGAGGCGATTGTATCTGGCGGAAACGCCCCCGCCGTACGCGGGTGATATGGTTGGGGCTACGGCTACGATTTCGAATCCGTTTGAGGCAACATTCGATGCCAACAGCGCCAACCTTGCCAACGTTGCCAAGATTGGAGACCTCGTTCGCTTCGACCATCGGAACCCGTATTATCAGATCTCCAGTATCGTGCCTGTTGGCACGGGCTTTGTCGTGAGTTTTTCTGCTCCGCCGTCGGCTGGCTGGCCTGCTACTGGCCTTTCACTATCCTACGAGATCATTCGGAGCCCGGAAAAATCCAGCGCCACTCCCTTTGAGTTGCCCAGCGGCGCCGTGATCGACTTGACCAACTCCGGGTTCGGCTTGAGCAACGCGAGTCTGGCGACGGGGATTCCCGAGTCACCGCCAGCATGGGTCCACGAGAGTGCGTATGTCCGAGGCACGTACTGTCGGCCGACCAGTCGGCACGGCTTCTGCTACATCGCGGGCATCGGAGGGGTTTCAGCAACGACGGAGCCCACATGGCCCACGACGCTGGGAAGCACCGTGGTCGATGGCACCGTGACATGGCAATGCGTCAGACCTGCCCCGATCACGATTGTCTTTGCTCCGTCGGGGCGGGTGACGGGGGTGATGGGACTGAATCCTTCCCCATTTTCCAGTATGCCCACCCAGACACTGCATCTCCTGGTCGGCAACTTGGCGAACGTCGGCGCATTGAACCTGGCAGATCGTTCCGGCCTGTGGGTTTCCGTGGGACACCACACGGGAAGGATCACCACAGCGGAGAACGCGTCCTTCCCGCCGCTGTGGACCAGCGCGACTCCGTACGCGTCCGGCACCTATTGTCAACCGACCACGCCGAACGGTTTGTGCTACATCGCGGCCGTCGCGGGGATTTCCGGAGCAGGCGAGCCCGCTTGGCCGGGCTTGCCGGGCGCAACGGTCACCGACGGGGCAGTCGTGTGGGAGTGTAGGTCGCCGCCGGTATGGACCGCATCGACCGTTTGGCCTCGCGGCGCCTGGTGTCGGCCGACGACGGTTAACGGTTTCTGTTTCGTCGCGACGGTAGCGGGAACTTCCGGAGCATCCGAGCCGGCGTGGCCTACGGAACTGGGAGCCACGGTGGCGGATGGCGAAGTCGAGTGGGAATGCACGCTCGCCCTGGAGCCGGCTCGTGAGTACGCCCAGTCGGCGCAAGCGATCGGAGGGCGGTGACGATGACCAACTCGTGCCACAAGGAAATGATGTTTGCCCCCGGACGCCTCGCGCCGCCTCGCCCCGAACGCCGCTCCGGCGTCACGGTGTTGGAAGTGTTGTTTTCCATCGGCATTGTCACCGTGGGGCTGTTGGGGGTGATGATCATCGTCCCGCTGGCGGGCCTGCGCACGTCGCAGGGCACGATCGCGGACGGCGCCGACCGGTTGGGCCGCAACGCGATTCGGGCCTTCGACGTGTACCAGATGCGGCGGCCGGACGCCTGGGCCCAGTTGGACCCTACTGGCGCCGCGCAGTATATCCCCTTCACAGGCGGCGAACCGTTTTGCATCGATCCGCTTTACATGGCTGCGAATGCCAGCAAAGTTGGGATTTTTCGCTTTCCTTACCTGGGAGCGGGGGCAACCCCGGTGCCGAACGACGTTCCGTTCATGAGGCGGATTTCGCTGCGGACTTTTCCGGGAGCCACGCTCCCATCGGCGATTCCCGGACTGACGGGTTCGCGGATCATGTCGGTGGATCAAGCCGGCCAGTTTTTCTTGGGCGAGGACGACCTGGTGTTCAACCTGCCCAAGGACCGGACGGCACCGCCGCAACAGAAGTTCAGCTTCGATGACAGTGCCTCGCCCGTCACGACGGAGCGGCTCAAACGTCAATGGGAAGGCAAGTTCTCCTGGCTGGCGACCCTTGTTCCCAAGCCAGGTTACAGCAGCGACACATACCTGCTATCCATCGTTGTCTTTCATCGGCGCGAGCCACATGTGGACGCTGAGCGGATCGTGGATGTCCCGTCGTTTAGCACCGCCGGCTATAAAGGCGTCATCAGCACCGGCGAGAACGGCGGCGAAGTGGTACTCCATGCCGGTTCGACTTGGTATCCGCGTGATCCGAAAGCCGATCTGCAGATGAAGGAAGGCGAGTGGCTGATGCTCGCAGGCTATGACACGGCGACCAGCCGCGGATATTTCCAGTGGTATCGCATCCAAACAGCGGACGCAGGGCCGGTTCCCGATACCGCGGGAACGGGCTACGACCGCGACTTAACCCTGTTCGGGCGGGACTGGCCGATTGGCGTAGTCGACGTGACCAAGGCCGTCTGGATGCCCGGCGTCGTAGCCGTTTACGAGAAGACAATACGCCTGGAGAATTCGTCGTTGTGGACGGACCTCTACTAGGATTCGCCACCGGGCTTGTCCCGGTGGTTCAAGGCTTTTGCACTACGAGCGTGCTGAGGACGAGTCGATGCGAACCGCACGAGACGCGTCACAGTTGCAGGGGATTCTGCGGCGCGAGTTGCCGCGGATCCGGGAGATGTACGGCGTCGAATCGCTCGCGCTGTTTGGCTCCTATGTGCGTGGCGAGGTCGGTCCGGAAAGCGATCTGGATGTATTGGTCCGGTTTCGTCACAGTCCCGGGCTGTTGCGGTTCATCGAACTGGAGAACCACCTCAGCGACCTGCTCGGCGTGCGTGTGGATTTAGTGATGGCCGAGGCACTCAAACCCAACATCGGCCAACGCGTACTGGCGGAGGCCCAGCCGGTATGAAAGTGCCCCGCGACCATCGAG
>Ga0302237_1001828_pt1 | contig 13977 bp, 9 predicted proteins | sample AAG_UR_Ala_MG_FD_193530 | JGI IMG/M metagenome (GOLD analysis project Ga0302237, IMG submission 193530) | Enriched activated sludge microbial communities from anaerobic digester in WTTP, New Holstein, Wisconsin, United States - AAG_UR_Ala | ecosystem: Engineered > Bioreactor > Anaerobic >... | reverse complement strand
ACCCTGCGCCATTCGGTTCACACCCCTCGTGCCGCCGTTCTGTTCGATCCCAGCACTCCGATCTCTATCGGTCGCGCCCCACGCTAGCTGCTGGCATTTCGCAATGTTACGATCGAGGCCTAATTTTTGTTCCGCGAACCGTCGTGCTTCCGTCCGCGGCAACCATCGCCCGCCACTCGCTACCCCCCCGCCGTGATCATTTTTCGGACCGCGCACCTCTGCCGAAAGGACGACCCTACGGCACTCGGCCGGCCAACTGGCCGGCCGGCCGGATCATTCTCAACAGGCTGGCGGCGGGGACGCACGTTCGGAAGACCATTTGCAGGTCGCGCTGCCGTTGGCCGTCTTCGCTGTAGTAGATCGATTCCGTGCTGCTGACCACCGCGACCACTTGCCCCTGATCGTTCAGCACCGGGGCTCCGCTGGATCCGCGGGCGTATTCGGCCGTCACCGCGACGGCATCTACCGCTTCGCCTCCCAATTCGGTTTTCATGTACCGGGACACGATGCCCGCCGTGTAGCAATAGAAGCGGCCGTCGGGGTGGCTGATGATGCTGACCGCCGAGCCGACGGGCGCCGCCGTACTGCCCGCCAGGGCCAGTGGCCGCAGACCTTCGGCGTCCACTTTCAGAATGGCCAAGTCGTCGGCGCGGCTCGCGGCCAGCACGCGCTGGACCGGATACACGTGCGAATCCGCGGTCATGACTACCATGGCGCGCTCTGTGGAGGAATCGACGACGTGATAGTTGGTGACGACGGCGCCGTCGGCGCCGATGACGAACCCCGAAGCCATGTCGGCGTGCCAGCGCGAGCACTTATTGCACTTGTACAACCCCGCGACGACGACCACCGAGTCCTTGGCGACCAAGAATTGCCGGGCGGGATCGCTGACCATCGGACCGGGCGGAGGCAGATCCAGCTGGCAAGAGGCAACCTCCAACTGTTGGCACAGGACCGCTGTTCCGACGGTGCGCCCGCGTTCGATCAGCGCGGCGCCTTGCCGGATCAAGTTGTCCTGGAGGATTCGATCTTCGACGCAAGCCGCTTCAAGGTGATCCCCGCGGGCTCCCTGGCAGGAACTCGGCAAGCAGTGCGTTTGACTGCAGTTGGGACCGGAGCAGTCCCGCAAGAAGTGAAAGTACGCAGGTTGCAGCAGAAGTAACACGCCCGAAACCGCGGCCAGCATCCAACGCATGGAGTTTTCTCCCGACTTGGAATTCTCTCGCTCACAGTATACGACTCGGCATGCCGTCACGGCGTCGAATCAAGACCCAGAAACACGAGAACTCGCCGCCAGCGGACAGCAACGGCGGAGAAACCACCAAAGGTTGCGCCCGCGGCAAAGTTTTCGCGTCTTTTCCGAAATAGCCGGACTTCTTTGGCGGCGGCTCCTCGTACACACAAATCTCTTCCGCACCTGTCCCCTGCCCCAAGCTACCCCAAATTCGCCACGATACAAATCCCTGTAGGCTCAAGTTACGTCCACGATCGCTTCAGCGAACTGCGGTAGGTCCCACGGGCCGTGCTTGACGTCGATGGGCAGGACGTAGCGTCCGGCCGGGATGCCGGCGGGAATTGCGGCCGTCAGCGTCAACGGCCTTTCCGCCTTGGCGGGCACCTCGGCCGAACTCCAATCCGTGGCCTTGCCGCCCCACGACTTTGGCAGGACGGCGCGGCAAGCGGTTGACTGCCCCGCCGGCGCGTGGTTGGTGACGACCACGTCCACCGCCACGCTCTGGCCCGCCTTGGCTTCTTGCGTATACGGAAAACACCGCACCCAGGATTCGTCCAGAGCGTAGTTGGCGTGCTCCCAGGGCACCAGCGCACCGAACTTCTTTTCGCGTTCGTCCAGCGTCTCCCGCATGAAGCGGATCTCCTCCGGCGTAAACGTGAACGCCGGGTTGACGTGGCAGTTGAAGATGTGCGTCGGCCGGAGTTTTTCGATCAGCGACAGGCAGTACTCAAGACCCACGCCGCGGCCCAGATAGTTGCGGTTCTGGGCGCAGTAGTCGTCGATTCCCGACATGGTGTGAGAGTCGCCCACAAAGAACATCCGCAGTCCCTCGCCCTCGACCAGCAGGGCGGCATGGTACAGCGTCTGGCCGGGATAGAAGTATGAGGTCAATTTGAACTCGCGCCACTCCCACGACTGGCCGTCCTCCATCGGCCGGTGGACCTGCACCGTCTCCGGGGCCAAGCACGGCAACCGCCAGGCACGCGGGTTGGAGAGCACGCCGGCCAAGCGGCGGTCGGTGATGCACGGGCAGTCGAACTCCTTCTGGAACAGCGGAATCCCATCGGTGTGGTCGAAGTGGTAGTGCGTCACCCACAGCCCGTCAACGCTCTTGATCTCGCCCCGCTCGATCATCTTCTTCAATTGCTGGACGATGTTGTTCGAGCCCACATCCATGACGAAGGCTGCACCGCTGTTGGAGACCAACATCCATGTCGTGCCGAAGTGCCGCAGGCAGGCCGGCGGTTCGATGCCCGGACGGATCGGCATCTGGCCGGGACGTCCGGCGTAGTCGGTGAACAGTTCCGGGAAATAATGCCGCAGCGCGCTGATCGCGACGTAGTTCTCGTAGCACGATTCGAACCGTTCCGCCAGCAAGCCGATGGCCTGGGCCGGATCGGACATGAGTTTGCCGTGCGACGGAACGAGCGTTTGCGGCTGCAAGGCTCGGATCCGCGCGAGGCTCTCCACCAGCCGCCAGCGGTCGCCCATAAAGCCGTGGTACCCGCCGATCTGCCGGCCGCCTTTGGAAAAACCCTTCTGCAGGCTAGACACATCCCACACGCGGCCGGCGTCGTAGATACAATCGCCGCAGAACACCACGCGCCGGCCGTCGACTTCGACCAGGTAGCTGACCGAGCCTTCCGTGTGGCCCGGCGTGCCGGCGACGCGAATCGTCGCCGGGCCGAATCGAAACTCATGCCCTTCCGCGTACGTTTCGTCCACGCGCAGCGGTTCGGTGAGCGTCAGATGGTGCGGGCGGAAGCTGGCATACACGCGCCAGAGATGCTTGTCGTCGTTCCAATAAGCGGCCGGGTCGGCGAACAGTTCGCGCTCCCCTTCCGGCACTCCCATCTTGGCCCCGGCGGCGGCCCAATGATGCGCCCCGCACGCTTGATCGCGATGGTGGTGCGTGAACACGATCTGGGCCACCGTGCTAACGCCCAAGCCCGGCAGTGCCTGGGCGACGCGGTCATCACCGCAGTCGATCAGCAGCGCCCGATCCCCATCGCGGACTAGGCCCACGTTGATCGGTCCCTGATAGACAGACAGATGCTCCGAGAGCCTGACCGTCGCGCCCGAAACCGGCTGGTCGGCGCCGCCGGCCGCCGCCGGCCACGGGCGACTCGTCAAGGCCAGCGCCGCCGCGGCGCTGGTCTTCAGAAACTCACGACGCGAAGCATGCGACGTTCCGAAACGATCTTGCCTGTGCGACATGGCTTGGTCCTCCGCACCGATTCTACTCTGTGCTGAGGCCGCATCCAACGGGCTGCAAGCGGAGCTGAGCATCCTTCGAAAAAAAAGGAAGCGGAATGGCGCTGGCCACCGGTCCGGAATGGGCCGGCCACCGGTTCACGATGGGCCGCAATAACGGCGGCTAGCGCCCTGCCGCTCACTCGCGCGTCATCTGACCGTGTTCCCTCCGAGGACGCGTGCGAGCAGGAACCGGGACGGCAGGCGGGTGAGAAACCCGTTGGCGATTCAGAGGTCCGAGGCTAGATTTTGATGCCCTGCCTGGCGGCCCGCGTGCGGAGGCCGGTCTCGAAGTACGGGAAGGGGTAAGGCCGTTTCACCCGAGCCCACATGAAGGTGCTCTGAACCAGGTCGTAGGGGAGCTGCTTGGCTTTGACCATCGCCACGACGCGTTCGATGAAATCGAACTCGCGAGGCAACCTCGCCTTGAGGCCCTTTTCCAGTTGATCCTGCAAGCCGGCGATTTGCGCGCCGGCCGTGGCCGGGTTCGAGGGTTGCTGCGCCGCCGTGTGCGTCGCAGCCGTCGCCAGGCAGAGGATGCCCACCGCGAACGCCAGACACCAAACCCATCGTGACTCGAACATTGGCTTTCTCCTCACGCCGCTTGTAGCGATTTGCGGCCACCACAGCAAGCCCGATTTCGTTCCCGCCAGCGGCGATAGCATTACTGCCACAGCGTCTCGACGGTCAACCTGGCGATGGGAACGAAGATCATCAGCGGGCACCAGGCGGCCAGAGCGGGACCGATCAGGCAGCTGTTGCCGGCCGCTTGGCTGGCCAGAATGACAAGCACAAACACCGCGACCAGCAACACACAAATCCCGGCGGCGACGAAGATACTCCGATTCTGACGGGAGAGTACGATGGGCAGCCCCAGCAGCAACAGCGTCATGTCCAGAATCGGCTGGACAATGCGGGCATGGACCAGGACTCGCACGTCGGATGCAAGATCCAAGCTGGGGTTGTACAGTCCGGCAATCAATTCGGGAGTCGACGAGAATTGCCGCCAGGCATTTCCCGCCACCAATTGCGCGAAGGACACGTCACTGACCACAAAGCACTGATCGTCCTTCAGCCACGGGGTGTCCCGCGGACTCAACACGACCGGGTTCCCGTCCAGGCTGAAGGACGCCACTTCCCGCAGGTTCTTCGGCGTCTGGACGCCGGCCAGCCAGTATCCTCCCGGCCGACCTTTTGCGGCGGGGCGGTAATAGGCCTTCTCCGCCGCCAATTGAGTGCCGAACTGGCCCATGTCGGGCTGCCTGCGAAAGGTCGGCTGCACGATGCATTGCTCGGCGGCCAGCGTGTGGTGCCCGTTGATCAGAATGTCGGTGCGGTTGTCGTAGCGGGGATCGAACCGTTTTTCCGCGCGGCCGTCCCAGTCTCGCAGATCGCGCATCAAGCGATCGCGAAACGGTGGGATGAACACTTCGCGGTTCACCGCCGCCAGCAAACTGATCGCGAGCGCGCCGCCGATCAGCGCGGCTACGACTCGAGCTTTGGGGATGCCCGCACCTATCAACGCCGACAATTCGTTGGAACGCTGCAACGACGTAGCGACGAACGTGGCCGCCACCAGCGTCATCAGGGCACTCGTCCGATCAAAGAAGGTCAAAACGCGGGCGCCGTAGTACTCGCACAGGAGTCCCAGGGGGCTGCTGCGTTGAGCGGCAAGTTCCAGCAGTTCGTCCAAATGCGTGAACGCGTCGATCACGATATACAGGCCGGCGAGGCTCAAGAAGCAAACGATCAGCGTTCGCAGGTACATCCGCAGCATGTAGCGATCGATGATCCGCATGAGAACTCCATTTCTCGCGCGTGCTAGCAAGTGAGCGGAAATGCGCCAGCGTCCGGTTCGCCCGGCAACGGCGAAAACCCGCGGCTAGCGCCCCGCCGCTGATGAATGACCCGAGCTAGCGGGCCAAAGTTGCGATCACGGCGCGCGCCAGCTTTTCTACGCCTTCGTGGATTTTTGCACAAGACTGAACGCCGAAACTCAGCCGCAGCGAGTTTCCCTGCACCGGCTCGCCGGCGGCCGGGTAACAGTACTCTCCCGGCACGTACAACACGCCTTCCCGTCCGGCGGCGTCGAACAGCGGCCCCTGCATGCCGGCGTCCATGCCGCGGGGCAATCGGACCCAGACGTACAGTCCGCCTTGGGGCCGGACCCATTCCACACCCGGCACTCGCGCCAGATGTGCGTCGGCAGCCGCCAGCATGGCCGTCAGTTTTTGGTGATAGCTCGATCGGATCCTTGCCAAGTGCGGTTCCAGCAAGCCCAATTCCAGCACGTGGGTCATCAAGTGCTGGTTGAGATTGGGTGAGCCGAAATCGACATTGCCTTTCTGCTCGGTCACCGGGCCGATCAGGTGTCGCGGGAGGATGCCCCAGCCGACGCGCAGGCCCGGAGAAAACGACTTGGAGAAAGTGCCCGCCACGATGACCGTATCGCCCTCTTCGTCCCAGACTCGCGGACTGGGGATGTCCTCACCGGCGTAGCGCAGTTCGCGGTAAGCTTCGTCGGAAATCACGTGGATGCGGCCGTGTATCGACCAGCGCTTGGCCATTTCCACCACCGCAGCACGCCGCTCGGCGGGCATGGTCGTGCCGCCTGGATTGTCGAAATACGGAACCAGGTAGATGGCTTTGACCCGCGACAATTCGCCTTGCCGCCGACATTGGGCGAGCGTCTCTTCCAAGGCGGCGGGGACCAGTCCCGCAGCGTCGCTGGCGACGCCGACAGCACGAGCGCCCAGGCCCGCCAGCAGTCCCAGGTAGACGAAATACGTGGGGGCTGCACAGAGAACGATGTCGCCGGCGTCGAGCAGGCTCTCGCTGACCAGGTGCAGCAGCTGATTGCTGCCCGCCGTGACGACCATCTGATCGAGCGAGATGGGAGGGCCTTGCGGATCGGCCTGCCGCGTCCGCTCTAGTAACCGCTCGCGCAGCGACGGATGGCCGGGCGTCGTCCCGTACTGCAACGCCGCGCCGGCGGCCCGCGGATCGCGAGACAGGGCACACCAGGCCTCGCTGGCGGCGGACGCCGGCAGCGTGTCCTGATCCACAAACCCCACGGCCAACGAAATCAGGTCGGGGTTCTGCAGCGCATAGGCCATCAGCGGGCTGATGGGCTGCCCGCCCGCCCACCTCGCCCGTTGGCTCGGCTGGTACTCGGCTGCAGCGGAGGCTGTCGTTGCGATGGTGGACATAGGACTATGGCCGATGCCGCGCGCGTCGTCCCTACCCTGCGGCGGCCGTCAGTTCGGCAGCGCGATGGGTGCTTTCCCACGTGAACTCCGGCTCGCTGCGGCCGAAGTGTCCGCCCGCCGCCGTCATGCGGAAAATCGGTCGCCGCAAATCCAGGTACTTGATGATGCTGCCGGGCGTCAGCGGGAACATCCGACGGACCAGACCACAGATCGCTTCGTCGTCGATCCTCCCGGTGCCCTGCGTGTCGATGTGGACGCTGACCGGTTCGGACACGCCGATGGCATAGGCGATCTGCAATTCGCAACGCCGGGCCAAGCCGGCGGCCACCACGTTCTTCGCGATGTGCCGGGCCATGTAGGCCGCGCTGCGGTCCACTTTCGTCGGATCCTTGCCGCTGAAGGCTCCTCCGCCGTGCCGCCCCCAACCCCCGTAGGTGTCCACGATGATCTTGCGGCCCGTCAGCCCGCAGTCGCCGTGCGGACCGCCGACCACGAATCGTCCGGTGGGGTTAATGTGGTACTTGACATCGCCCCGGACCAACTCGGCCGGCAACGAGGGCTTCACGACCTGCTCCACGACGAACTCGTAGATTTCCTGGTTCGAGACATCGGGACTGTGCTGCGTCGAGACCACGACCGTGTCCACGCGGACCGGCTTGTCGCCTTGATACTCGATGGTCACCTGGCTCTTGCTGTCCGGCCGCAGCCAGCCGGCCTCCGAGTTGAACCGGGCCTGCGTCAAACGATTCAGGATACGATGGGCCAGCGCGATCGGCATCGGCATCAATTCCGGCGTATCGTCGCAGGCGTAACCAAACATCAAACCCTGGTCGCCCGCCCCAATCTCCTTGCCTTTCGCCGCATCCTCGTCGACGCCCATGGCGATGTCGGGACTCTGCCTGTCCAACGCCAGCAGCACGGAGCAGGTGTCGGCACAAATCCCCATGTGGTCGTCCGTGTAGCCCACGGTCCGGATTACGTCGCGGACCACCTTGGTGTATTCCACAACGGCCTTGCTGGTGATCTCCCCGGCCACGATGGCCACTCCCGTGGTGACCATCGTCTCGCAGGCCACCCGGCTGTAGGGATCCTGCTCAAACAACGCGTCGAGAACGCCGTCCGAAATCTGATCGGCGAGTTTGTCTGGATGCCCCATGCTGACCGATTCGCTAGTGAACAGGTACTTGCCCGATGCCACGATGGTACTCCTTGACTGCTCCGAAGGCCCAAAACACATCTCGTCCGGTGACGAGGGGTAAGGAAAACGCAAGTGGAGATTATAGGCAGGAGCCTGCCGAATGGGCAAGCTGGCGGACGGCGCCTGTGCCGCACGTGGTGGAAGCCGGCAAATCGGGCAAGATATCATCGTCATCTGAAGCGGCCGCAGACCGCGTCAGGCAAAAACGTAGGCTCCATAACCGACCACTTGAATTCGTCCAACAGCACCTGCAGAAAAGGCAGTTGCACTTCCAAGCAGTGCTCGCGAGCGTGCGGCGCGTCCCAGATTTCGACCAGAGGCGATGCCGCCAGGCGTCTGACCGCATCCTTGTCGACGGCGACTTTGCCAAGCGGCGTCAAGAAGTAGTCCGCCGAACTGGTCGCCAAGCCGCGGAAGGCCGCTCGATGTGCGGGCCCGTGGCTCGACAAAGAGTTAGCTGTTTGCAAACCCCGTACCGTTCCTGATTTCTCACGGCAAACCTGGGCCGAGCGGGGCAAACTCCGCTTTTCCGGCCATAGGCAACTATTCCCAAACGAGGTTTGTGTCTAATCTAAAGGTAGACAGGTTGGGCGCGGGTGTGCGAATGTGCATACCCCCCCTCGACTTCAGAGTCGAGTATCATGCGTCTACGAAGCGACGTCCGAATTCATCTCGATCGTCCGGCCTTGGGCGGGCACAGGGTCGCCGCCACCGAGTGCGCCGGGCCCGGCAGACGTCGCATTCTCTGTCACTTGTTCCCTTCTGCTTCTCGTTCTTTCTCACGTTTTAGGGAAAGGGAGGTCAGCCATGGACACCTTCAGCACCAGTGATCTGAGGAAGTTGACAGCGATACAGACAGGACCGTGCGTCTCGATCTTCATGCCGACGCACGCCGCTGGGCGCGACGGGCAGCAAGACGCGCTGCGGCTCAAGAATCTGCTGGCGCAGGCCGAACGGGGCCTGATCGACCAAGGCCTGCGCGCACCCGATGCCAAGCAATTGTTGGAGCCCGTGCGCGAGCTGCCAGCCGACTCCCGCTTCTGGGAGAAACGCAGCCTTGGGTTGGCCGTGTTTGTCCACGAGGGGTTCTTGAACCGGTTCCGAGTTCCGCTGTCGCTGGACGAGATGGCGATTGTCAATCGCCGCTTTCAGATCAAGCCGCTTCTGCCGTTGATCGGGACGAACGACCAGTACTATGTCCTGGCTCTCAGCCAGAATCGTGTGCGGTTGCTCGAAGGCCGACAGTTCGGCATGCAAGAAGTCAAGGTCGACGGGCTGCCGAAGGACATGGCCCAATTCCTGAACTACGATTCCAGCGAACGCCCGTCGTTGGCCCACACAGCCTCGCGCAGGCAGCCGGGAAAGTCGTCCGCCGTCGTGCACAGCCTGGGCGGCGAGCGCGAGCCGGCCAAGGACGAACTGGCCCAATACTTCCGCGCCATCGATGCTGCGTTGCGCGAGACGCTGCGGGACCAGCGGACTCCGATGATCCTGGCCGGAGTCCAGTACTTGCTGCCGATTTACCGCGAGGTCTCCAGCTATGGTTTCATCGCGAAAGACGAACTGCTCGGAAATCCCGACCATCTCTCAGAGCACGAATTGCACAGCCGGACCTGGCCGCTGATCAAGGCCCGTGTCGCGGTCGCGCAGCAGGAGGTCGCTGCCAAGTACCGGAAGTTGGCAGGCACGGGCAAGACGTCGGACGATGTCCGCAAAATCGTAGCGGCGGCGCATCAGGGGCAGGTGGAATCGCTGTTTGTCGATCGAGCGGCTCATCGTTGGGGCGTCTTTGACCCGGCCAGCGGTGAGGTCATCGAGCGTGAATCATCGCCCCAACGTGGCGACGACGACCTCCTGGATCTCGCCGCCGTGCAGACGCTGCTGCACCGCGGCGAGGTGTATGCCGTCGCGGCAGATCAGGTCCCCGCGCAGCCGGTCGCGGCCGTGTTCCGCTACTAGCGGCACGGGCAAGAAAGCCAGGAAGCCGGCAGGCGCGCACCTGCCGGCTTTCCGGGAGAATATCCAAGCGGGTTAGAAACTCGGGGGGCTCTTCCCCAAGCCGACCATCCCGCCGTTTAGAACCGGCCTTCCACGCGGGCCACGATCCCGTCGAAGGTGATCGTATCGCCCATGTCCCGGAAGTCGTTGGTCTGAACTGCGTGGATCCAGTCCTCCGTCTTGACGACGTTGGTCCAAGCGCTGAACACGTAGCCGACCGTGGCTTGCACCTTCCCGCCCGGCAGGTAGATGCCGCCGCCGAGTTCCAGGTCGAACGTGGGGACAATCCGGCCGGCTTTCCAGCCTGTGTCCACACCGAAGTTGCTGTTGTTCTGAACGGTCTGCTGGTAGGTCGCATCGAATTCGCCGGCCATCAAGCTGGCGAAGCCCTTCATGTACAACTTCACCGGAACGCGGCAGTAGTAGCGTTCGCCTTCCAAGCCAAGCCGTACGCCGGCACCGTCGAAATCAATGTCCGTCGCCGCTTCATAGGCGTTTTCCGGCTGGCCCAGATCGTCCGTGTAACGAGCCGCGAAACTCTGTTCCAGGTTGCCCCAGCGCACGCCCAGGACATAGTCCAGATGCGACGCGCAACCCTGCACCAGGAAGCTGCGGTACTCGATATCGATCAAATTGAACTCGATGTCGTGCCGCCCAGCCGCCTCGACGGTCCCCGTGACGGCGTTGGCCGCGGCGGGATGCAGGACCATCGCGCTAATCTGCCGAATCGGATAGCCCATATCGCGGGTGATGGAATCTACCGTGGACGTGTCGAACCACGTATAGCTGGCCCCAATTTCGCTGCACTCGTCCAGACAGACACCGAAACCCGCGCGGAAACCTGACGAGAAATCCTGATCCAGCACCGCGATAGGCGAAGTCTGTATGGGAACGCTCGGCGACGTTTGCCCACCCGGCGTGGCGAGATTCGAGTTCGTCTCGACCGCATAGCACACCTCGGAATCGCGCGCTCTCAGGTACAGGTACTCGCCGTACACGCGAAAGGCGTACGGGAAACAACAGCAATCGCCAGCGTGGCCGCAACTCTTCTGGCTGCAAACGCCGGACTTGCCACCGAGCTTCTTGTCGATCCCAGACAACATGACGTCGTCCGGTTGCTCCGCCTGCGGTTCCTCTTTCGGCGGCTCCTGTTTCGGCGCCGCCTGCGTCTCGTCGGCAACCACCGTCACGCGGAAGGCCGGTTTCGTCTGCCCGTTCGGCAAGCGCGTCATTCCAGCCGTGTTGGTTGGCGGAACGGAGACCAACTGGCCATAGACCGGCACCGGCTGGCCGTACGCATTGATCGCGACGGGGGCGACGCCGACAGGCACGCCGTAGCCGGGCAGGCTCGCCGGCGCTTGAGCAGGCATCACGACAGGTCCCCGAGATAACGACTGGGCCTGGACTGCCGACCCCGCCACGAGCAGGATCGACATCGAGCCCACAACCATACAGATTCTCAAACTGGTTTTCATGGAATATCCCCCCCATGTGAAAAGACCCGGTTTTCTTCATCGACCGGCGTCACCGGAGGCTAAAGATTCTTTGATACCTCAGGAGAATGCTACCCAGTTTTCCCAGTTTGACGGGAATGAACCTATTTGCCGCCAACCTCCATCGGCTGCAGCCCGGCGGCCCAGGCTGTGGCTCGGCGAAACAGTTTGCCGACGGCCGATGTACCGAGCGCTTTCACATCGTGGCCGAGCGGACTGTGAAAGATGCGGCCTTTGCCGTATGTGAGAGTGAATGCCATCGGATAGGTTTTCTGGTCGACTTTGGAGACTGCGGTGGCCAACACCGTGACGGGGGTCTCTCCTGTCAGGCACGTGTACATCTCGTCGGGAACCTCGAAGGACGCCAAGCCGCGAGTGATCGGATGGTTCGACTCGATGATGTCCACGCGGAACACGCCATAGGGATCGTGGCCGCGGAGCTTTGGGTCCCAGACGCGCCCGGCGATGTTGACGAACTCCGGCCATTCCTGAAACGCGCCGCAGGCGAAGTGGACCAACACGGCGCCGCCGCCCTCGCGCACGAACCGGGCGAGGTTCTCTTGCCCCTCCGGTCCCGGCACCGCCGGATCGTAGTTCTTGAAGTGCATGACGATCGCCGCGAACTTGTGCAGGTCCGGCGAACGCAGGAATTTCAAGTCCTCGACCACTTGGATTTGCAGGCGCGTGTCCTTCTCCAACTGAGACCGCAGCACCGGGGTCGTCTCCTTCCACTTGTGGCCAGGGTAGTCTTCTCCGGTGAGGAGGAGGACTGGTTTGGCAGTCTGAGCCGGAGCTTGTTCGGCGGCCAATGTGCCGGCGGCTTGGCACCACGTGGCGATCAGCAGTGCGGAACCGAAGCATGACAACGGCGATCTTCTTGCGAAACGTGCGAGCATGGCGTGTGTCTCCCAGATGAAGGCTTCTGGAACGAAACCGCATCTCTGCGGACCAGGACATCGTACCTGCCTGTTGGTTGTGCGACGAGCCGGGATGCTGAGAAACCGCGGCTGGACTTGAGAAAACAGCCCCGCAGGTCTGGACACGGAGGTACGACCTTGAAACCTGGGCAGTTCCTGCAACAATATCGGGTTGGCAAACGATTTCCGCCCCACCTCGCAGTCTGTTGGAACAGAACCATGAACTCGCACCCACCCGCACCTATGTACCTGCGTTTATCCTGGATTTCATCCCCTCAGGTCGTTTTGACGTGCATCCTACTGATCCTGGGTAGCCCTGCCGCAATCGGTGGCGGGACATTCGCTGCGGAGTTGCCGGCGGTTCCGAATGCGGAATTCGACCAAGGCGAGGCGGCGCCCGCGAATTGGCATTTGGACGGCGCGGGGCGCTGGGTGGATCGGCAGTGGCTGGAGGTCACGGGCAACGGCGACGATTCGAGCTACTGGCGATGCGACGGCTGTTCCTTCCAGCCGGGGCGGACCTATCGCTTCGAGACTCGCCTCCGCCGCGCCAGCGGCAGCGGCATGGCGATCACCGGCCCGAATTTCGCCAATCGGGACCATACCGGGCTCTCGTCCGACTGGCAGTGGGTGGGCCATGCGTTCCGCGTGCCGGACCGGTGCGACGGCGCCTTTTTGCGGCTGGGACAGTGGCACGCCATCGGATCGATCCAGTTTGATCAGGTGCGGATCAGTCCCGCGGTGCCCGTACATCGCGCCGGCAGGGATGTGGTGCTTGGCGAAGGCGAAACGATCCGCGACGGGCAGTACACGTTTGCCGGATCGTTCGCCCACGAGGGCAGCAATTACCACCGCACGCTCCGCAGCGCGTCGGCCTGGTTCAACTCGGACCGCTGGCTGTTTGGGGCCGGCAGCGAAGTCGTCTATGAGTTCGGGGTGCCGCGGCACGATTTCCTGACGGCACGGGTGGAAATCAACGTCAACTACCACACGTCGGGACGCTGTGTGGTCGAGATCAGTCGCGACGGGCAAACGTGGCTGCCGCTGGCGGCGCAGGGCAGCGTCGGTGCGGCAGCGGCCGAAGCGCCGGCGGAGTGGTTGCCGGCGTCCCGGTTGCTGTTGCGGCTCCGCAGCGGCGAGGGGCCCGTCAACCTTCAGGTGAATGGGGTGCAGTTTGCCGGCCGCTTGAGCGGCACCGTGCCCGACCTGACGGGCGAGACGATTTGGGCTGTGGTCAAAACCTCCGGCGACGATGTGGCGATCGAGTCGATGCAGTTACAGCGGGATCCGGCCTCGGGCCGGGACCGGCTGCGGGTGAGCGTCAAGAATGCCGGAAATCGAGAGAGAAGCCTCCGCTTGGCCCTGGCAGACGATGCGGCGGCCGGCGAACCTGCGGCGGCCGTCGCGCCGCAGCAAAGCTGCCAGGTGCAGGCGGCGTTGTCGGCGCGGCACGCGGGCGCTCACGACGTCGCGTTCCGGATTCTCGAAGGCGCCGTCGCCCTGGTGGAAGGCCGTCTCACGATCCGCGTGCCCGACTTCTACCGCAGCGACTACGGTCAACGGATCGGCGGCGTGACGGGCGATGCGGCCGTGTGGTGGTGCGACGCGACGCGCAAAATTCCGCGGGTGCGGCCTGTGCCCGAGGCCACGGGAGACGTGGTTCATTTGGAGGCGG
>Ga0302237_1001825_pt1 | contig 13991 bp, 15 predicted proteins | sample AAG_UR_Ala_MG_FD_193530 | JGI IMG/M metagenome (GOLD analysis project Ga0302237, IMG submission 193530) | Enriched activated sludge microbial communities from anaerobic digester in WTTP, New Holstein, Wisconsin, United States - AAG_UR_Ala | ecosystem: Engineered > Bioreactor > Anaerobic >... | reverse complement strand
CGTCCTTCTGAAAATTCGCTTCCCGCCATTCGATTCGGCCCGCAGCCAGCGCGTCGGCAAACTCGGTCTCGACCAAGGTCTTCGCCAGCCGCTCGATCTCGTTGCAGGTGACGCAGCGGAACGTGGTGTGCACGTAGTAGACGACGACCTTGTTGCTGGTCGCCGCGGGCTTGTCACCGGTCGCCGCGACCTGGGCGGTTGCCGCCGCGGGCGCGTCGCTGGTCGCTGCGGATGCCGTCGATTCAGTTTGGATTGCCGATGCCTGCCGCTGCGCGGTCACTTCCTTGCCCAAGGCAAAGCCAATCGAGACCAGCGCAAAGGCAAGCAACACATTGCAGGTGATGTTTTTTGCTTTTTCCATGTCTATTTGGGGCTGCATTCGCCCACCTTGCAGGCCTTCTGAATCTGCGCCGGCGACAGCATCATCTTGTCGCGCAGCGATTGCTCGATCGTAATCGCCTCGCCCGTCTCCAGCGGACGCTGCTGCACCCATTTCCGCAGATTGTCCTCGTTCACGAAGAATCCCTGGTGGAAGCAGCCGGCGGAGGCGAACTTGCCCTCGGCATTCGTGCGCTTGCCAAACCAGGCCACCGCCGTCGGCGGTTCGATGGAAGCGACGTAGCCGCCCAACGTCTTGACGATCACCGGCTCGCCCGTCAGGCCGTCGGGCTGATGGACCTCGATCTCCTTGCCCGTCCGCGCCGCGCAGCCCATCGAGCAATGCGCGCAGCAGCCCCAGCTGTGTACACCCTCGACCTTGACCAGCGCAACGTCTTCGGGGTACACCGAGCGGTCGCAGAAGCCGCAGCGGGCGGCCAGTTCCTTCTGCTTCAGGACGTCGTAGCCGATGATGCTGCCGCCTTCAGCGGCGCGAGCCTTCTCCGCTTCGCCGCGATCCGCAAAAGCCTTTACCGCCGGACGGCCGGTTTTTTCGTCCATCCCGCACAGATAGTTCGCTGTCAGGGCGGGAATCATCTTCCCGGTCGCGGCATCGGCGATGGTGGCCGCCTGCTCCGTCGCCTCCAGATCCTTTTGCAGGCAGGAGAGCATGACAAAGAAATGGTGCGCGGAGCACAGGTTCACGTTGCCCTTTTCCGTGGGCACCGTGACCATGGCTGTCGCGGCCACGTCGCCGTCGCACATGAAGCAGATCTTGCCCTTCGGCCGCTCGTCCTTCGCTGACGCCTCCAGGCGTTTGAAGGCCGGGCCAAAGGGATTCAACTCGACGCCCAGCTCCTTCCATTTGAGCAGGATGCCGTGCTTGGAGATGTACCCCTCATGCCGCCAGACCTCCTTGCCGTCCGCGTCGAAAAAGATCTGCGTCGGGATCAGCTTGATCTGGAATTTCTCGGCCAGCGGCAAGTTGTCCTTGTCGCCCAGGCTGACAAACTGGACCCCCAGTTTTCCCGCCTGCTCGGTCTTCAGCTCCTCCAACTGCGGCGCCATCAACTTGCAGGGAATGCAGAACTTGTCGCCGAAATCGACCACTCGCGGCAACGCCTTCTGGTCTGCCGCCACGGCAACCGCTGCGCCGAGAAGGCCAACCAACATCCCGCCCACCAAGGCCCATGCTCGCAACTTCATGATTCGGTCTCCTCGTCTAAAGAGGTCGTTTTGATTCTATGGCCTGCCCGCTTACAGGCAAGCCGGCGTAACTGCCTTCCTGCTTCCCCAGCGGCGGGACGAGCAACACCGGCGTCGGGGCCGACCGCACCAGTTGAAGACTGACGCTACCCAGAAAGGCTTCCGCAAAGAAACCTCGGCCGCGGGTGCCCATCACGATCAAGTTGTAATTGTGTTCGCGGGCCAGACGGACGATCTCTTGACCCGGCAGGCCATACGGGATCTCGACTCGCACCTCCGTGGCGCCGCGCTGTTCTAGCCGTTCCCGGAGCGTCTGCATTCGGCGGCGATCGATTTCGTTGAATTCCGTCAGGCGGTCGGACAGGTACTTCTCGATCCGCGTGCGGTCTTGGACGTGCAGCAGCGTGACCCGCTTTGTGCCGGCGTCGACGATTTTTTCCACGTAGGGGAATGCCCGTTCGGCCGTCTCCGAGAAATCGGTGCAATACAAAACCTGTTCGCGAAAATCATCGCACAAGGCCTCGCAGTGCGCCTCGCCGCCCGCCTCGGTGATCTTCAGCCGGATCAGGAGTACGGGCACGCTGGTATGCGACACGATCCCCAGCGCCGTGCCGCCGATGAAAATCTCGCGGGCGAGCGTCGCACCGTGCGAACCGACCACGATCAACGATGCCCCTTGCTCCTTGGCGATCCGGTTCACTTCCACAACTGCCGGTCCCAGGGCCAGTTCGGTACTTGCCTGGAATCCCTCCGCCTCGAGCCGCTTCTTCTGTCGCTGTAGGTACGGCTCGATGAATTGAGCCATGCCGTGCCGCATCTGCTCCAGGTACTGAATTCCGAGGGCATGCACCAGGACCGCGCTCTTGACGCCCAGGGGAAGCAACCCGCGGGCGCAGTCCAGCACGCCGTCAGAAGCTTTCGATAGGTCCGTGGCAATGAGGATCTTGTCAAACATCTTTGCCTTCCTTCCGCTCGACGCCGAATTCCTTCCACTTCGCCAGGATCTCTTCCTTGGAGAAACAACCCTCGTGGCGGAAGAGTTCTTTGCCGGAGGCGTCAAAGAAGATTTGCGTCGGGATCGATTCGATGCCGTACTTTTCAGCTTCGGCCGGCTTCTCCCACACGTCGATGAACTCGACCTGGAACACGCCCGCGTACTGTTCTTTCAGTTCGTCCAGGATTGGGGCCATCATCTTGCAGGGGATACACTTTGTGGCGCCCAGATCCAGCAAACGCGGCAAGCCCTGGGCTGCATTCTCGCTGGCCGCTGGCTTTGCCGGAGTGTCCGGCGTTTCCACTTTGGTCGCCGGCTCGGCGGCGGTGGTTGCATCCGCGCTTGCCGCCGGTTTCCCGTCGTCCGCAGGCTGCGGTCCCGTCGAAACAGCCGAAGAACAGCCGCCCGCGGACATTGCCGCTAACAAAACCACCGCGAATATCGTCGTGCAGGCTCGCGGATGACGGACGGCAGTGCTGCCGATCAGGGTTTCGTGTTTCATCACGTAGCTCCCAAGCTAGAGTCTTCGCTCGCGTCGTGCGCGCATCTTCGTAGCATGGCTCTCCGAGCCGTGCCCGACCCGCAACACGGCTCCGAGAGCCATGCTACTTTGGTTGCGGCATCTGGCCGCGTTAGGGTCGTATCTTTTCCAGGAGGGCGTTCAGCTTGGTGCGATACGCTTCCAGGAGGGCCGGCTGGAGATCGGCCAACGGCTTCACCGGGACCAGATCTTGGACATCCTCCGGGCTCAGGCCGGCTTCGCTCATCGTCGCCACCGCACCGGTTACCATCGCTGTTAATCCCGCAGACGCTTCGGCGCCGGTCAGCCCAAACGACTCGGCCAAAGACTGCAATTCGTACAGTTGCGGCCAGAGGTACGTCGGCCCCATTGCGGTCAGCAGGGCATAGCTCTCCAGTTTGCCTTCCTCGACTACGGGCAACTCGCCCAGTCCCGCGAACAATTCCGCCAGATCGCTTCGATCCTGCGCCGTCAGGGATGGACTGTAGGCGATCGGGTTGTAACCTTGGCCCACGATCGACGGCGCATTGGGAATCATCCGGGCGATCCGCGTGAAGCCGTTCAGCAATCCCGCGAGTTTCTCGATAGTCCACTTCGGGGCCAGCGAGATCAGGATGGCATCGGGCTTGAGGCTGGCTCGAATATCGCCTAGCACAACGGCGACGCGCGGCGGATGAACGGCCAGAAAGACGACATCTTGGCTGGCGGCTCGAGAATTGTCGGCTCCCACCGGTCGTACGGTTGGGAAGGCGTTTGCCAATCGCGCCAGCGCGCCCGGGTCCAAATCGCTGACGACGACTTCGGCGGGTATCCGGCCGGCCTTGGCCCACCCTCCGAGCAGGATCCTGGCGACCCTCCCGCCGCCCACGAAACCAACTTTCTTTCCGCTCATGGACACACCTCGCAAGTCAGGGAACTTAGAGTCACTTATGACGCAAGCAGCATTCGGTGAACTTGAGAATTACCTTCACCTGCTTCGTGCATAGCTGGTAGTACACCATTTTTCCCCGCTTCTCGTCCGTGACGATTCCGGCATTTTTCAGCATCAGCAGGTGGCGGGACACGGTCGACATGTCGGAACCGACCGCCGCCGTCAAATCGTACACGCAACGCTCTCCCCACCGCAACAGTTCGTCGACCAGCAACAGCCGCGAGGGATGAGCCAGACCCTTGATGATCTGCGCCCACGCCTCGTATCGTTGTTTTTCTTTTGCGGTCATGATGGCGCCTTTCCGCTACGGCCTACCGCAGTTCGAACACGTACGTCAGCGAGAACCAGATTCCTACGACGATAAAGACGCTGCCCGTCACGGTCCTCGCCCACCACTCGACCTTGGACAGCACGTTGTAGGTCTTGCCGACCGACTTGGCGCTGTAGGCCAGCAGGAACGCCACGATCAACACCGGCACGCCCGTCCCGATGCCGTAGACCAGCGGCAAAACGAGCGACCCGCCGGGCAGGGATGCTTGCGGTAGGGCGATTCCCACTTTCTCGAGCACGCCCGTGATCGCGCCGGCTTCGGAGCCCATGATCAAGGCCACCAGGCCGAAGAACCACGCCGCCGAAGTGGGACAGAACGAGAGGGCGAAGAAAACACCCAACAGCAGGGCGCCCCAGATACCCATCGCGTCCACTCGCTTCTGCATCCCTTCGCTCATCATCGTCCCGCCGCTGGAGACGGTGATCAGACCGACCAGAAACATGCCCAGCACCAGGAAGATCGGCCCCAGCACCAGATGCATGTACTTTTGCAAGAAGATCGACACCACGGGAATCGAAAGCGCTGTCGTCGTCAACAAGGCCGCCAGCGTCAGGTACAGGAGGCATCGCCCCAGCGTATAAAGCAGGCCCGCGTTGACCACCAGACGCGTACTACCCACCTTGCGCCCCACGTAGGAAATGGCGGCGATGTTCGTCGCCAGCGGGCAGGGACTGATCGAGGTCAGCAGTCCCAGGTAGAGCGCTGCCAGGATGTAAAGCATATAGGTCATCAAACGACACCTCCAAATTGCAGTTTTCGCGTCTCCCGCCGTGGAGACGCGTTTCGTGGCGACCTGTCAGAAAACAACAGCGTAGGGTGCATTCATTCCGCCCTGAATCCGACAGAAGTTACCTAAACGAAATGCCGGAATTCCTGCCGCTGTTTGCCGATCGTTCGCCCAGCGCGGCCTTGACGTTCTCCTGGACGTACTGGAGAAACGCCGGCTTTTCACGGACATGTTCCCAAATGTCCTCCAGATTGCGGTGTGAGACGACCTTGTTGTCCGAAATCTTGGCGACGATCAAGGTCGGCCCGGTGATGCCGTAGGCGTTCACATACTTGGCGTTTTTGGCCGCCTGGAAGTCGATGTAATAGAATGCGACTTTGCCCTCTTTGATCTCGTCCGCAAAGGCGGTCTTGACCGCTTCCTCCGAGTAACTGCCCATTTTTTGGCAGGTCGGGCAGCGTTCCGTGCGATGAAAGTACATGGCGACGACGCGATCCTTGGGAGCGTCGGCCGCGTGGACCGCGTTAGCGGCCAGCGTGCCGAAGAAAGTAGCGATGACTACGAACAGCGTGCTAGCGGCGATGCGTTGCATCTCAGTTCTTCTCCTTTCGTGGAAGACAAGTTGTACGTCAGCCTTTCCAGGCTGACACGGTCAGGCTGGAAAGCCTGACGTACGTTCGCTATTGTGGAATCGGCAAATCATCCGGCGTGGGCACCAGTTTTTCCGTCGGCTCCGGGGCCGGTTCCTTCGCCTCGGGGCTGTCCCCGGAGGATGCCAAGGTCGGCTGCGGTTCTGACGGACGGAGCATTTTGTTGATCTCGTCCCGCACGTAGGACGCAAAACGAGCCTTGTCTCCGAACAACGCCCACACGCGGTCCAAGCTTTTCCAGTCCGCGATCTCGCCGTCCTTCATCCGCGCGAGGACGACGACCGGCATTTGGATCTCGAACTTCTTCGCCAAACCGGCGGCGGAAGGTTCCTCGTAGTTCACGACCTTCCACGCCATGGCTCCAGACTGCAATTCGGAAGCGAAATCCGAGTGCACGACCTCGTCAGCCTGCGACTCGATCGAACGGCAGGTGGGGCAACGGGTCTTGCTGTGCAGATAGTAGACGATCAGCCCATCGGAGGCATTCTCAGTTTGAGCCTGCCCCGACTGGCCGGCGGGCGCGGCGGCGATTCCGCCTTGCTTCCGCAGCCCTTCGAGTTCCTCGACGATTCGGGTCAGTTGCGGCTCCAGACTGGCGGCTGCCTGCAGGTCCAGCACCCGAGCCATCAGCAAGACCAACGTCGCCGAGAACAACGAGATCAGGCAGACGGTCAACGCGTTCTTCAACTCCATGTCAAGACTCCTTCCAAGTACCCAAGACTCAAACGACGGGCACCTACGCCGACGTAGCCCGGTTCAACGCCACTTCGGCCACGCGCCGGCCCAGATTTTTGGCCGTTCCGAGGCCGAATTCGTCGTCGCTCAGGTCGTCCTTGCCGCTGTTCCACAGCGTCGCGCCCGTGTGCGCCGTCGGCCTGCCGTCGCCAACCACCAGCATCTCCTGGCACATCAGCGCTGCTTGAATCGACTGGATGGTCAACTCCTGACCGCCATTGCGAACGCCCCCGACCGCCACGACCCCCGCGATTTTATTCGCCAGCGCGAATTTACGGGCCCGAAAACTGAAGCAACGGTCCAGGAAGGCCTTGCACAAGGCGCTCATATTGCAGAAATAGACTGGGCTGCCGATGATGATCCCAGCCACGTTCCGATCGCCCAGTTTCTCCGCCACCAATGGGAAATCATCCTTCTCGCCGGGCTCCAATGGCAGTCCAACGGCGAGATGTGCCGGGATCTTGAGGCCGGCCAACTCGATCAGTTCCACTTCGATCCTTTCGGGGGCCACCGCTTTCGCCGCCTCCAGGCAGACCTGCAGCGCCGCCGCCGTCGTCTTGCCTTGCCGCGGGCTGCAGGCCACCGCGATGATTTTCAGCTTCCGGGCTTCCTGCTCACCTTGCGCGAGGCTGGTGCGAGCGGCTGTCGCCGCCACGGTCGTCGCGGCAACCGCCGCCCCCGCTCTGAGAAACCGTCGTCGCGATACGTTTCGAGCCATGATGGGTCTCCCTGTGGTGGGTCCCAACCGCCGGATGGGATCCGTCGCTGTCGAAATTCCGAGATCCCGTCCGGCGGCCGGGACCTACCGGGAATCCAGCCTAGTCGTTTCAGGTCAGCAACTTCTGAATGTCAGCGGCGCTGGCCACCTTGCCGACCATCTTCACTTCACCATCGATCACCAGGGCCGGGGTCATCATGACGCCGAATCCCGTGATGACATTGATGTCACTGATTTTTTCCACCGTCGCCTCGACTCCGGCCTGCTTGGCGGCCTGTTCGGCGTTCTTCTTAAGCGTTTCGCATTTTGCACAACCGGGACCGAGTACCTGAATGAGTTTCATGACCAACCTCCTTACGCGATTTGCAGCTAAATGTACGTCAGGCTTTCGAGCCTGACCGCGTCAGCCTGGAAAGGCTGACGTACAACCACGCGGCCCGTCGCCGCTACACAAAAAACCAACCGAAAATCATCCCCACCACCGCACTCATCACGATGGTCAGTAGAACAAACACGGCCGTCTTCTTGAAGCCGACCACACTGTAAATCACCGCGATGCTGGGCAACGACAGCGCCGGTCCCGCCAGCAGCAGCGTCAACGCCGGACCGCGGCCCATGCCCAGGCCGAGTAACGCTTCCAAAATCGGAATCTCGGTCAGCGTCGCAAAGTACCACATCGCCCCGATCACGGAGGCCACCATGTTGGCCTGGAAGCTGTCGCCGCCGACCCACTTGGCGACCGCTTCTTCCGGGATCAGCGCGCCCACAAAACCCGTGACCAGAACGCCTCCGAACAACAGGGGAACGATCGACTTGGCAAAGCTCCAGGTCTGCCCCATCCAGTCGGACAATTCTTCCCGATCGAACCACGTCCCGACCATGGCCAACGTAGCCAAGAAGCAGGCGCCGGCAAAGTACCAGCGATGATCGTACACCCAGACCGCCCACTGGTAATTGGGCGGCGCGAGTCGCTCAGTGCGTTCGATGTCGGCCTTGGCCAACATCAGTTTCGTCCCTTTCTTCAGGTCTCCCACCGGCTCCTCGATCTGCACACGGAACATCTCCGTGGTTTCCAGCATCACGGCCACTTGCATCCGCGTCCCGTCTTTCTTGTGGATCACCGTCTGGCTCGGATTCGCCCAGTCGCTGAACACCAGAAAGGCGATCATCGCCACGAAGAACAGGCTCGTCTGCCACAGCGAACGTTTCGCCGGCGGGGGCTCCGGCAGCGCCATCGCGGCCGCTGTGCGTTTGTCCTCATCCTTGCGGAAAATAGCGGCCATGATCAGGCCGATGATCACGGCGAATACGATCGAGCCGATCAAGCGGGCGATGCCCAGATCGAAACCCAGCACGCGGGCGGTTAGGAAGATCGCCATCACGTTGATTGCTGGTCCCGAATAGAGGAACGCGGACGCGGGGCCCAGTCCAGCCCCGACGCGATAAATGCCCGCAAACATCGGCAGCACGCTGCACGAGCACACCGCCAGCACCGTGCCCGAAACCGAGGCGACCGAATACGCCTCGACGCGGTTGGCCTTCGGCCCCAAGTGGCGCAACACGGCTTCCTTGGAGAAGAAGCTCGCAATCCCGCCGGCAATGAACATGGCTGGGACGACGCAGGCCAGTGTATGGTTCCGCGCGTACCACTGCAGCATGTAGAACGCCTCCATCAGGGCATTCTGAATTTTTGGATCGGAATAGTTTAGAAAATAGGCTAGCAGGAATACTACCACCAAGCCCGCGAAGATGCCCCATTCTCGCTTGTTCATGGACGATTTACCTCCTTATTAAGCCAGCAATGCCTGCTGGGCTATTTGGCTAAATCGGCAATGCTTGCCACAAAAAAACGCCCGGAGATCACGCCATCAGTTCCTGATGCCTCTTTGCGTTGCACGCCATCACCGACTCGATGCAGTCGAAAAAACTCAGGATGCACTGCACCCGGAGCCGATAAAACACCATTTGTCCGCGCTTCTCGTCCTCGACCAGCCCGGCGCCTTTGAGCATCGCCAAGTGACGCGAAACCGTGGACATGTCCGAACCGATCATCTCGGTCAACTCACACACGCAACGTTCGCCGTGTTTCGACAGTTCGTCTACGATCAAGAGCCGTGCCGGATGGGCCAAGGCCTTGATGATCTTCGCACGAGCTTGGTATTGGGCGAGCGTTTTTGCATTCATGGTCTGATTATCGTCCGTTGCTGCTTGGCAATTAAACCAAATATACACGACGAGTCAAGACCAGCTCAGAATTTTTTCTTTCCCCAAGCCGCCCAGTTGGAACCGCGGACCTGACCGAGTGTTGCCCAAAAAGGCGGCCGCGGAAAAACTTAACCCGCAGCGTAAGTGCGTTGCGCCCGCGGTCACGGCAGAAAATCCAGCTTGTCCAGCGGCTGAACAAGAGCCGTTTGGATGTTGCGAAGGTGGGAAGCAATCCGTCGCAACCGCTGATACGCCAAGGCATACGCCACCGCCTGAGGCTCGCTGGGCACACCTTGGACAAGGTGCCGGACGACGACCTCGCAGTGGTCACGCACATCGGTACATTGGCGGATGACGTCCTCCGCCGCGTGCTGGTCGCGAGCATCGAACGCTTGCCGCCCACGCTCGAGGAGTTCCAGAGTCTGTTGCGACACTCGCCGTACGTCGTCGCAATGCTCGCCCGCAAGTCGGGTTCCCAGCCACTGGGACAAATTGAAGAGCGCTGTCCCGTAGTCGCCGATCCTCTCCGCGTCTTTGACCAAGCTCATCAGCCCCAAGCCGACGGCCACCTCGGTGCCCGAGTACGCCATCGCGTGGATCGTCACTCGACGCCGAATGCTCCGCTCCAGCGAGTCGATCCGTTCCTCCGTCTGGAGAATCTCGTCACGGCAGGTGGCGGAGTCCAACGTTCCCAAGAGGGCCTGTGTGGCCAGGTCAACCACGCGGTGACCGGCGGAGAGCATTTCGGAAAGGGTGCATTCCCGTTTTGCGCACTAAGTGCTAGCAGTGCTAGCACTTAGGGAATCCAGATCGCGTCGTTGGGCTCTAGTGCCGCAACTCGGAATTGTCAGGTCACCATAGCAAGTTTTTCACCAGTTTGCCTAGAGCTTACCCAGCTTGCCTTCCAATTTGTGGGCCGTTTTGTCGTGCTGTTCCCCATCGGGCGGCCGGTATAGGTCCAACGAAACGGGCGGGCAAAGGTGCGGTTGAAATAGTCGATGAACTCAAGCAAGCGTGTTTTCAAGTCTTCGGTCGATTTGAAACTCGCGTGCCGAATAACACGTCGGGTCACGATGCCAAACACTATTTCAATTTGGTTTAACCATGACGTGTACTTCGGCAAGTAGACAAATCGAACGCGATGGCTACGATTTGAAAGAAACGCTTGTCGGCTGGTCAGCGACTTGAGGATGCCGCTCTTGCCCTTCTGTTCCAAGGTACTTTCATCGATCCCTTCCAGACGCGCGACAAGGCGTACCAAACTCTCGCTGCAGTGTGTGTTCAAGTTGTCCACGACGAACACCCAGCCCGCATCCGGGTCAGTCATGATCGTGCGATGAATATGTCTACAGAAATCCTCCTCTGTTCGAGTCGGACAGATAGTCGGCGTGATCATTTGTCCAAGTACCACATGCCAGTTCCCAATCAAACATAAAGTGCCGTTACGGGTATACTCGAACTCGATCCGTGCTGGCTGACCCGGCGCCATCGGAATCTTCTCCGCGTTGCGCTGCAAGGCTTGGATGCCCGTCATTTCATCGACGCTGACAGTGTGCGTGTGATACTGAAAATAAAGGTCCGGCGCCTCTAAGTACGTCTGGCAAACCCATTGCACCTGTTGCTCGAACACTTGCGGATCTTTCTCCGTGGTGTTGAGCCAATACTTCATGCGATGCGGCTGGAGTGCGGCCTGGGCCAGGTAACGCTGGACCGTACTCGCCGAAATCGATGGGACGATATTTCGGCGGACGACTTCCGCCGCCAGTTCTCGCATGGTCCAGTGGTTGATGGGAAGGCCTGATTGGCTGGGGTCTTCGCAGGCCACCGCGAGAACTTGCGTGACCTGTTCGGCTGTGAATGTACCCGGTGATCCGGCACGCGGCGCGTCGCTGAGAACGTCCTCGATGGCGCGGCGGAGCGTAGCCTGCGACTCCTGCTGTTCGATGGCCACTAACGAATCGAAAGATGCCTGCCAACGCCGCCTCCACAGGCCGACCTGTTTTCGGTCCACGCCAATTTCTTTCGCAATCTCCCCGTTGAGTCGGCGGGCGAATCCAAGTAGGATCATGCGTGCCCGCTGAATCAATCGCTTTGGGTTCGTGACCGAACATGCGATTTGCTTCAAGATGCTCTCTTGCTTCTGCGTGACCGTGATTCGAGCTGCCTTGCCTGACATGCCTTCCTCCTGTTGAAGACCGGAATTTGTTTACATCGCGGTTATCAGACAGGAGGGAGGCTTTTTAAGCAATAGAAACTAGGCAACGTGCGGCATCTGGCAAATGTGGGTATGCAGAAATCTGGTAAAACTTGTCTCTTCATGTCCCATCAATTGTGATTTGCGGCACTAGTGGGAAGCCGGTATTTGGCTATGCTGATCTCCTGTGACGTATGCCCGGTAGCGTTCAGGAGAGCAAGAGTATGGGAGAGGCTCAGGTGGATGGACTGGACGGGCCGCGTGTGACGGGCCCCGAAGAAATGGCCGGACGGTTTTACGCGGAACTGACCGCGGCTATGCCGGGTTGGAAGCAACGTTTGGCCGAGGATCCGGAGCAGTTTGGCCCGCTGGAGCACGATGTCCATGCTGCCTTTGCACGAGGCGCTGATTTGGTGCTGACCGGCCTGTTGGCCCTGGTGATGAAGCAACCGACGTTTGATGCGGCGTGCGAGCAGACTCGACGCCATTCCCGCCACCCGCTTCGCCAGGGCCGGATGCGAACATTGCGAGTTCGGCTGCTGGGTGGGCTGGTCGTATGGATCACGTCTTTGTATTGTGCTCCGGCCAAGCGTCGGTCTGGCGATACGGACGTGACGGCGCCGGGGTTGCATGTGGAGTTGGCCCAGTTCGGGTTTGGCAAAGGTTGCTCTCCCGCCCTGGAGAACAAGGTGAGTCGGCAAGCGGCGTTGTGCCCTTCGTTTCAATTGGCGGTGGAGGAGCTGGAGCGTGAGAGGGTCGTGATGGACGTGAAGACCGTTCATCGGATCGCGTCCCAATGTGGCAGGGGGCTCCTGGCTCTGCGGACGCATGAGTTGCAACAATGGCGAGCGAACCGTCTGGCGTCAGGCACCGAGCTTGCAGGTAAGCAGGTGTGCGTTCAGATCGATGGTGGGCGAACCAAAATCCGGGGCGCGTTGCGACTAGCTTCCCGGCGCAAGGAGCATACGGACGAGGACGGCTTGCTGATCGACGATGCGCCCGGACGTTCACGGAAGCGTCCTAGAAAGACGTATGATGCCCAATGGCGGGAGCCGAAACTGGTGACGATTTTTGTCCACGACGAAACGGGCCGCATGGTCAAAGGCTCCCAACCAACGATTGACGGGACGTTCTTGGGCCCGGACGCCATAGCCGAGCTAATTGCGATGCATTTGCACCGACTGGGTGCGGCTCAGGCCGCCAAGGTGACGTTCGTCGCTGATGGGGCGCCCTGGATTTGGGACCGGATTCCCACAATTGTCCGTTTAGCCGGACTAGAAGGCGTTCCGGTGAACGAAGTGCTGGACTGCTGTCACGCCGCGCATCACATTTCGCTGGCCTTGGCGGCGTTGGGTCTGACGGACAAAGAGCGAATGCCACAATATCGCCAGCATCGCACGCTACTACGGAATGGACAATGGCGGCGCGTGGTGGAAGAGTTGACGGATCTGGCCGAGCTGAGTCCAGGGAACGCGAAGCTTCAGACGGAGATTGCGTACCTAACCAAACATGGGGAAGCGGGACGTCTCAAGTACCCAACGTTTCGTGCATGTGGCCTTCCGCTGGGCAGCGGTGCGATTGAGAGCAGCGTTCGTCGCGTGATCAATCTTCGGCTCAAAGGCAATGGGATGTTTTGGCGTGAGGCTCATGCGGAAGAAATGCTCCAAGTCCGTGCTCAAGTGCTCACCGGCCGCTGGGATGAACGGATGACTGCCAAACGCCGACACCTCCGTTACGACGGGCGACTCGACTGGCGTTGGGACCCTCAGCCCATGAGTTCCAAAACTTGAACGCAGCGTCAGGATTGCGAAAACACCGGGAAAACGCAGAGAATCTGTCGCGCAGAATGGGATCGCGCCCTTTCGGAAAAGCCCTTTAACGCGTCGGTAAGTCCTGCCGCCGGTGGCGACAGTTCGCGAAACATCCAGCTATCTTCCACGTTGCGCCTCCGCACTTGTATCCAAGGCCACGCCTGCCCGAAGCCGGTCAACTCGCAGAACTCAACGCGGCTTTACCGCGTAAACCCGCGCACTGGCGGCGTACTCATTGACGTTGTATCGCGACAGCATATCTCGGAGCCCCCGATGCAGATCCGTCGAATCCGTGGCGGTGTCTCCCGAAGCTCCGCTCCCGGATGACAGCGCGAGGCCCTGGATCGTGACCAAGGCAGGGGCGGAACAGCATCCAGACGAGGCGGGGGCAGAGCAACATCCGGACGAGTTCTCCACTTGAGCGTAGGCATTCAGGTCCGCTCCGGTGTCCACCACGTCGACCTCGGCAAAACCCGCTTCCAACAAGCCACGACGGTACTCGTCTACCGAAATCGCGCCTGCGATGCAGCCCACGTACGCCATTACGTCTGCGGCGATTTCGGGCGGCAGTGGCTTCTTAAGTACCAAGTC
>Ga0302237_1001823_pt1 | contig 14001 bp, 8 predicted proteins | sample AAG_UR_Ala_MG_FD_193530 | JGI IMG/M metagenome (GOLD analysis project Ga0302237, IMG submission 193530) | Enriched activated sludge microbial communities from anaerobic digester in WTTP, New Holstein, Wisconsin, United States - AAG_UR_Ala | ecosystem: Engineered > Bioreactor > Anaerobic >... | reverse complement strand
GATGGGCGGCGACGAGGGAGACAAGCTGACCAGCGGCGACTGCAGCGGCTATGGATCGGGATTGGAAGGCGGCTTGGGACTCTTGTATCTGGACGTCTATGCCAACCACGGCGGGGAACGTACTGCCAACGGCTACTCTTGGTTCGATGGTTTTGACTTCACGGTCGCCGGCCGCTATTGGTTTGGCTACCAGGGTCCCAACGGATTGGGTGTCCGAGCCCGGTACTACAACTTTGACGGGGACAGTGTGGCCGCGAACCAGTTCGTCGACCTGCAAATGTACGACCTGGAAATGACGGCCAAGCACGAGGCCTGCAATTTCGACTTTCTGTTCATCGCCGGCGTGCGCGGCGGTGAGATCGACTGGTCCCGCGAGGACTTCGGGGGCTATCCAGAAGCTTACGGGTTCGACGGCATCGGACCCACGCTCGGTTTGCAGGCAAGCCGGCCGCTCTTCGGCAGCCTGTCCGCCGTTGCCGGAGTCCGCTATAGCGCCCTGTTTGGTAACACCAAGCGACTTGACATTGACTACCAGGCCGATGACACCGTGCTCCATATCACCGAAGTCCAGCTGGGCGTCGAATGGCGGCGTGGCATGTTTGTCGCCCGAGCCATGTACGAATACCAATGGTACAACGGCTTGAGCAATATCATCGCCTACGACATCGACCCGGAAGACATCGACATCACGCTGGCGGGCCCGGTCTTCACGGTCGGGTTTGAGCGCTAGGCTCTCCCTTTGTGCCGCACGCGGTCGTGGATGGCACATTCACCGTAACCCGAAGCGTAAGCGAGTGGACACCTTACCTGGCTGACGCTTCGGGTTAAGTCACGGTCAACCGCCTGCGGTATCGCCGAGGGCGTTCCCGCTCAGGCCTCGCCTTCCCGCCCGTCGTACGCCGATTCCACAATGACCTCGCACGCCGGCAGCGATTCCAGCAGGATCTGGCCGTAGCGTTTGGTCCGCACCCGCGGGTCCAGCAGCACGACGATGCCGCGGTCTTGCTGGGTGCGGATCAGGCGGCCGAAGCCCTGCTTGAGCTTGATCGCCGCTTCCGGGACCTGGTAGTCCATGAACGGATTGCCGCCGTGGCGGCGGATGGCTTCCAGCCGCGCCTGCAACAGCGGCTGGTCCGGGACGCTGAACGGCAGCTTGGTGATGATTACGTTCTGCAGGGCGTCGCCCGGCACATCGACGCCCTGCCAGAAGCTGTCTGCGCCGAACAGCACCGAGCGCGGATTGGCCTTGAACCGCTCCAACATCTCGTGCCTCGGCAGCCCGTCGGCTTGCGAGTACAGAGCCAAATCCTGTTCGCTCAGCCAACCGTTCAGTTGACTGGCGGCGCGGCGCATCATGTCGTAGCTGGTGAACAGCACGAACGCCCGGCCGTCGGTGCGGGCGACATAGCGGCGGATCAAGGCGACGCAGCGGGCGTCGAACTGATCGCGCTGCTGCGTCGGGTCGGGCATGTCGTCCAGCAGGATCAGCTTGACCTGCCGGCGATAGTTGAAGGGGCTGCCCAGCCGAATCGTGTCCGCCTGGCTCAAACCGACGCGGGACTTGAAGAACTCGAACGATCCCTGCCGGCCCACGGCCAGCGTGGCGCTGGTCATGATCACGCTGTGGGTAGGTTCGAACAGTTCTTTGCGGAGCACCGGCCCGACGTCGATGGGAGCGGCGTCCAGCCGGATCTGCGGCCGGCCGCGGCGGGACTGGGCGGCTTCGATCCAGTACACGGATTCCGGGATCGACTGGGTCCGCCAGACCTCGAGTTCTCCGGCCAGGGTGTCCAGCCGCTCCTGGGCCGAGAGGAAATCCAGCCGCTGCGCGTCGTCCTTGACCTTGTCGCCGCGGTCCCGGATCATCGCCGCCAGTTCGGCTAGCGCGGGGCTGAGCGGATTGCCGACGATGCCCGGCGTGTGGACCCGGCCGTTTTTCTCGGTCTGTTCGCCCAGCCAGTTGTGGATGTCGCGAAAGAAATCGTCGGCCAACTGCGAACAGCGCAGCGTTTGCCGTTGTTCCTTGCTGCAGTGATGGTGGACCAGCAGGCCCTTGTTGGTGCGGTCGTTGTACAGCTTGTTCAAGATGTATTGCACCTGGCCCGACGACACGCTGATCCCCAAGTGGTCGGCCGCCACGGCTTCCAGCGTGTGCGCTTCGTCAAAGATCACGGCGTCGTACTTGGGCAGGATGCTGGCCCCGGCTCGGCGCAGCGCCAGATCGCTGAAGAACAGTGCGTGATTGACGATCAGGATCTGCGCGCTGTAAACCTGCCGCCGCGCCCGGTAGTAGAAGCACGCTTCGTAGGTCGGGCATTTCTTGCCCAGACAATTGCTGTTGTCGCTCGCCACTTCGTCCCACACGGCTCCCGGCGGCTTGAACGTCAGGTCGCTCAGCGAGCCGTCGGTGGTCGTCTTGGACCAGTCCCGCACCGCGCGCACTTGTTCCATCTCTTCCTCGGTGGTGAACAAGCTGGCGGCCCGCAAGAGCGCCGTATCGAGCCGCCGCAAGCTGACGTAGTTGCGGCGGCCCTTGACCAGCACCGCGGTGAACTCCAGCGGGAGCACGTCATCGAGCAGCGGCAGGTCCTTGTGCAGCAGTTGCTCCTGCAGGCTGATGGTGTGGGTCGACACGACGATTTTCTTCACGGGCTTGCCTGCCCGCGGTTCTTTTCCGTCCTTCGCGTCCTTTCCGTCCTTGGCCTCCGCCACCGCCAGGATGGCGGGCACCAGGTAGGCGAAACTCTTGCCCACGCCCGTGCCCGCTTCGGCGACCAGGTGCCGGCCACGGCGCAGGGCCGCCGCGACCGCGTCGGCCATCTCCATTTGCTGGTCGCGGTGCTCGTAATTCGTCAGCCGCCGGGCGATCAGCCCGCCGGGACCGAGGATGTCTGCAGGAGTTAACGGCATGCCGTCAGAATAACAGATCACCGGCCAAGTTGGGTAGGGTCCGAAGGCCGCAAGTTCGCGGCTATGGCTACTTGACGCCCCGGTAGACGAGGCCAGAATCGGAGACACGAGCATCGGTACACAAGTTTCCCAGTCCTCGTATGTTGAGACGTGATCGGCCCGCCTGCAAGATGCTGCAAGGCTCTCTTGCCGAACGACGCCCCCTTGCTGCCTCCCTCTTGATTCTAGCCGCACGCAGAAGCACGACGGTTCGCAGGCAATCGTACGCAGAGGTCGCGTCACGGTCAGTGTTGGATGGCTCTACGTCACGGCGATCTCGCTGATCGCGTTCTGGGGCCTTGCGTTTCTTCCCGCGATCCCGTCCGTGCCGCAGGAACCTACCCCTCTGCTTGAAGTTCCCGTTCATCCGTGCGATAAACACGTGTCCGCTGACAGGTCAAATCCACACCACGGCGCCGACGCGCCATGTAGCTTGGAGGAAAAAGCATGATTCACATCGGCATCCATACGGACAATTTTCGGCCCTTGAGCCAGAGCTTTGAGGCCGCCTGCGAGAAGATCGCCTCGCTGGGCGTCAAGCACATCGAATTCGCCGTGATCCACGGGCAGAACTTCATTCAGGCCCTGGGCTACGATCCGGGCATCTCGCTGCAATCGAACCCGCGGGCGTTGCGGAAGTACCTGGACAAGCTGGGTCTGGAGGTGACGCAAATCGACGGCTCGTACCCGATGATGGGACCGAACGGCTCGGCGTTCGGCGTCCAGTACGTGCAGCAGTCGATTCGCTTCGCCGCCGACATCAACTGTCCCATGGTCGATACGGTGGACGGGGCGTTCGAGATCCCCGGCCTGTCGCTGGAGGAGGTCTTCCGCATCACCTGCGACAACTACCGCCAGTGCCTGCCGTGGGCGGAGGACTACAACGTGGTGATCAACGTGGAAACCCACGGGCCGTACACCAGCAACCAGGAATTCATGCTGCGGCTGTTCGAGTACTTCGACTCGCCCTACCTGCGGTTCAACTTTGACACAGGCAATACGTACATCGCCGGCAAGGACCCGCTGGAGTTCTGCAAGGCGTTCCGCAAGTACCTGACGCACTGCCACATCAAGGACGTTTCGCCGGCGCTGGCGGCCGCCGTCCGCGGCGAGGAGACGGGCATCGGCTCGTCCGAAGTCCCCGTCGGCGGCGGCGTGAATGCGGACAACATCCGGGCCGTGATTCGGTATCTGCAGGAGACGAACTGGGACGGCGCCGTGTCGCTGGAGTGCTCCGGCACCGACGAGAACACGCGCCGCAGCCTGGAATTCATGCGGAGCATCGTCGCAGGCGGTTGAGGCCCGGCGAACGGTGTGGCGTAAGCCCACCGGTGATTTGGAAATTCCACCGAATGCTGAATGAGGATTTGAGCATGACCGACCTCCTGCCCCTTCCGCCCCCGTGGGCTCTGCAATCGCTTCGCCAGGGCGTGGTCATTCCGGCCCATCCGCTGGCCGTGACCGCGGCTCGCCGCTTGGACGAACGCCGCCAGCGGGCTTTGACCCGCTATTACCACGCGGCCGGCGCGGGCGGCGTGGCGGTAGGCGTCCACACCACGCAGTTCGCGATCCGTGAACCGAAACACGGACTCCTGCAGCCGGTCCTCGAGCTGGCGGCCGAGACGGTGGCGGCCTGTGACGCGGCGGCCGGCCGGCAGACGGTGCTCGTCTCCGGCGTCTGCGGGCCGACCGCGCAGGCGGTCCGCGAAGCGCAGCTGGCCCGCGAATTGGGCTACCACGCGGGATTGTTGTCGCTGGGTGCGCTGCGGACGGCGACCGATGAGGAACTGCTGGCGCACAGCCGCGCCGTGGCAGACGAGATTCCGCTGGTCGGCTTCTATCTCCAGCCGGCCGTCGGGGGACGAGTCTTGCCACGGGCCTTCTGGCGGCGGTTCGTGGAGATTCCCAACGTGGTCGCCATCAAGATGGCCCCCTTCAACCGTTACCAGACGTTGGATGTGATCCAGGCCGTAGCGGAGGCGGGGCGCGCGGGCGAGATCGCGCTGTACACCGGCAACGACGACAACATCGTCGTCGACCTGCTGACGCCGTACGCGATCGCCACGTCGGCGGGCATCGTCGGGCTGAGAATCGCCGGCGGTCTGCTCGGACACTGGGCCTGCTGGACACAGAACTCCGTCGAGTTACTGCACGAGTGCCAGCGAGTCGGCGCGACTGCCGACGTTCCGGCCAACCTGCTTACGATCGCCGCCCAGGTGACCGACATGAACGCGGCCCTGTTCGACGCCGCCAACGGATACGCCGGCTGCATCGCCGGCATCCACGAGATCCTGCGGCGCCAAGGGTTGCTGGAAGGCATTTGGTGTCTGGACGAGCGCGAAACGCTGAGCCCCGGCCAAGCGGACGAACTGGACCGCGTCTGCCGCGCATACCCGAACCTGACCGACGACGCGTTCGTGCGGGAACACCTGGACGCGTGGTTGAGCTGAACGAACGGCGAGCGTGGGCTACGGCGAGCGGCGGGCGTGAGCCCGTCCGGTGGGAGACCGCTCGCAGCGCACATTACCGTGGGGCTTACGCCGTCACGCTCGCCGGATTACCGTGGGGCTTACGCCGCCACGCTCGCCGGATTAGACCGCTCCAACAGCAACCCAAGCCAGGAGGAGACTCACGTATGACCGCACGAATCGCGTTCGTGGCACCACTCTTCTGTGCCATGTTCTTGCTGCCGGGCGACAGCAGTTCGCCAGTTGCCGCCGCCGAACCGGCGGTGCCGCAGGTGGAACTGCCGCGCGAGTTGCCGCCCGCGGCGGCGGCCCTGAAAGCCCGGGACATCGAGCAGCGTTTCGTCCCGCCGGTGGCGGGTATCGACTTGGAGCAGGCCCTCAACTATACGGACTCCGACGGGCTCGACCTGGCCTGGTTCTACCGGTCCTTCACCTACCCCAGGGTTTTTTACAGGCAGGGCTCGCGGCCGTTTCTGGAACAGACGGTCTGGGAGCAGACGAAAGCCGACGCGCCGGCGATGGACAGGCTCCGCGCGTGCCTCGACGTGATCGTCCAGCGGATGCCGCACTACATCCTGCTGGGCTACAACGGCGCGACGGACCGGGCCCTGACGGAAGAAGACCTGCTCCGCTCGGGCCACGGCTGGTGCAACGAGCAGGCGCGGGTGCTGGTCGCCTTGACCCAGATCGCCGGACTCCCCTCGCGGCTGGTCTTCGCTCAATCGCGCGACGGCAAGATCGCCCACGTCGTGAGCGAGGTCTACGTCGACGGCAAATGGGTGCTTGTGGACCAGACGGAGGGCCTGATCTTTACGCGACAAGATGGACGTCCGATCAACGTCCTCGACCTCCGCACGGACCCCCACGTGTGGCGCGAAGCGGACGTGATCTACAAGGCCCAGCAGCAGCGCAATCGCCAGCGGGCCAAGGACAAGTCCTTCTGGGACAGCGGCCACGGCATCGCCCGCCGGGCGCATCCGCTGGACCTGTTCGAGTGCGTAGGTTACCACAACTACTTCATCCACTGAAAATCAGGAGAGAAAGCATGACCGTCAAGGAATTTTCGCGTCGCGGTTTTCTTCAACTCGGCGCCGCGACCGGCACGGCGGTTTTCACCGCATCGCAACGGGTTCACGCAGCGGGATCCGACGTTTTGAAAATCGGGCTGGTGGGCTGCGGCAATCGCGGCCGCGGTTCCCTGTTCGATTCGCTGACCGCCATGCCCAACGTCCGAGTCGTCGCGCTCGGCGATCTCTTCCGGGAGAAGGCCGTCATGACTCGTGCCGCAATCGCCGCGTCCGACATCGGCAAGGGGCGGATCGACGTTCCCGACGAACGGATCTTCGCGGGGTTCGACAGTTACAAGGGAGTGATCGCCGAAAGCGACATCGTGCACATCGCGCTGCCGTCCCGGTTTCATCCGCCGTACAATCTGGCTGCGGTTCAGGCCGGGAAACACGCCTTCACCGAAAAACCGAACGGCATCGACGCCGACGGAGTTCATGTCACGATCCAAGCGGCGAAAATCGCCGAAGAGAAGAAACTCGCCAACGTCTCCGGGCTCTGCTACCGCTACGACCTGCTCCGCGTTCAGGCGATCGAGCGGATCCGCAACGGCGAAATCGGCGAGATCATGGCCGCCCAGTCCGACTACCTGCGAACGCCGTACAACCTCATTCCGAAAAAGCCGGAATGGTCGGAAACGGAATATCAGATTCGCAACTGGGAGCATTTCACGTGGCTCAACGGCGACGAAATCCAGCAGTCGCTGCTGCACAACCTCGACTCCGTCCTGTGGGCGCTGGATGACGAGTTGCCCGAAACGTGCTACGCGCTCGGCGGCCGTTCCAGCGTTTTCAGCCCGGCGCTGGGCGACTTGTTCGACCACGCGTCGGTGATCTACGATTACGCCGACGGCAAGCGCATCTACGGTGCGACCCGGACCGCCCAGAACTGCCTCACCAGCAACATCGACGTTTTTCACGGAACCAAAGGGCGCCTGGTCTTCAACGCGACCGGAATTCCGTACATGACCGATACGCGGGGGAACGAACGCTGGCGTCCCGATCCGAAAGACCGGGTCCGTTCGATGTACGTCCAGGAACATTACGCCCTGATCAACTCGATTCTGGACGGCAAGCCGATCAACGACGGATTCCGGATGGCGAATTCGACGATGGTCGGCGTCCTCGGCATGATCGCCAGTTTCACGGGCAAGAGGGAATCGTACCGAGAACTGTTCGAAAGCCGGTTCAGAATTGAGCCGAACGTCGACCATCCGTCATTCGACTTGCCGGTCGCGTCGCCGGACGCGAACGGGCTCTATAAGATTCCCGTTCCGGGAGAGTACAAAGTGAAAACAGAAAGGTAGATCTTTACGTGAGATCGTGCCGGCGAGCGCTTCTCGCCCCTTCGATTTGTCCTTGCCATGCCCGGTCGTTGGCCATGCTTGCAAGCGATCTGGACGGAGGTTAGACTTACCGGCCGGGGCGCACGGGAGCGGTCCGTGCCCTGTCGCCCCCTGCAGCTGTTGGTTATCTCGTTCACACCCAACCGCAGAAATCTGCGGTCCCACCCCCAACGCGGCCGCTTGGCTTGTTTCGAGAAGCGTTGTTGTCTCGATCCGGGAGCGGCTTTGAGGAGATCCGATGATGTCTTGTCGTGCGCCTTCCTTTCGTCTTGCACTGTCGCTTGGTTTGGCCTCCGTTCTCGCTGTGCGACTGGTTGCCGCAGAAGCGCCGAGTCGCGTGCCGATCACGCCCACGGACGGAGCGATCAAGCTGTTCAACGGCCGGAACCTCGACGGGCTGTACACGTACTTCCGCGATACGAAATTTGAAGATCCGCGCCAGGTGGTCACGGTCCACGACGGGCTGTTGCACATCACGGGCGACGGCATGGGGGGCGTGTCGACCCGCAACGAATATCGCGACTATCACATGATTTGCGAATTCCGCTGGGGCCCGCGGACTTGGGGCAACCGCGTGGATCGTGCCAAGGATTCAGGGGTGCTCGTCCACTGCCAGGGACCCGAGGGTGGATACGGCGACGTCTGGATGGAGTCGATCGAGGCGCAAATCATCCAGGGCGGCACGGGCGACATCCTCGTGGTCCGCGGCAAGGGAGATGTGAAGCCGACGCTCACGGCCGAAGTCACCCAGGACCGGGACGGCGAAAGCGTTTGGCGGCCGGGCGGTGAAAAGAAAGTCTTCACTTCCGGCCGCGTCAACTGGTTCGGCCGCGACCCGGACTGGAAAGACGTGATTGGGTTCCGCGGAAAAGAGGACGTCGAGAGCCCTGGCGAAGAGTGGACGCGCATGGACGTGATCTGCCGCGGCGACCGGATCGCCCTCCTGGTTAACGGCGTCAAAGTCAACGAGGGGTTTGACGTCCATCCGTCGGCAGGCAAGTTGACGTTTCAGTCGGAACTGGCCGAGATCTTCGTCCGCCGCTGGGAACTGTGGCCGCTGGACCAAGCCCCACCAGCGGCCAAGCAGGCGCCACGGCAGTGACGCGCCAACGCTCCGGAGGAGAATTGCCCAAAAAAGCAGGAAGAGGCACACAGAAGCCCATCCGGCTTTCTTGTGCCTTTTGGTCCTTCCTGTGTCTAAGATCCTCTTGGCGGCACAGCCCAAGGTTCACGGACAGGTGCTAACGCGCTGTTTGAGTCGTCTGACCGCGACCGGATACACGCTTATGCCTGAGCAACGCCGACAACAATCGTTGTTTCCATTCGGCGACGACGCCGAGCCGGAGGCTCGTCAGCCGCTGACGGCTGCCGAAGCCGGGCCCGCTTCGCCAGCCGCGTCGCCGACTGCCTCGCCAGCCGCGTCAACGGAGGCCGGCCAGCGGCCGGCGGTCTACGCCGTGGACGCTTTCTCGCTGATCTTCCAGGTATTCCACGCGATGCCGGAAATGACCGGTCCCGGCGGGCAGCCTGTCGGGGCCATTCACGGCTTTGCGCGCGATCTGCTCGACTTGCTGGAGAAAAAGAAGCCCGATTTCCTGCTCTGCGCCTTCGACGCGCCGGGAGCCACGTTTCGCGACGGGCTGTTCCCCGAGTACAAGGCGGGCCGCAAGGAAATGCCGGCCGACCTGCAATTGCAGATTCCACACATCCGCCGCATCGTGGAAGCATTGGGCATCCCCGTGCTCGAAGCGGCCGGTTACGAAGCAGACGACGTGCTCGCCACGCTGGCTCGGCGAGCCGACCAGGCAGGATTTGACTGCTTGCTGGTGACCAGCGACAAGGACTGCCGGCAACTGATCACCGAGCGCGTGAAGATGTTCAACATCCGCAAAGATCAGGTGTTCGACGCGGCGGCGCTGAAGGCAGACTGGGGAGTCCGCCCGGACCAGGTCGTGGATTTTCAAGCCCTGGTCGGCGACTCGGTGGACAACGTTCCCGGGATCGCCCTGATCGGCCCCAAGATGGCCAGCGAGTTGCTCGGCAAGTACGAAACGCTGGAAGGCGTGCTCGATCACGCCTGGGAAGTCGCGGGCGAGAAACGGCGCGACAATCTGCTGCAGGGCCGAGAAACGGCCCTACTCAGCCGCCGTCTTGTGAAACTGGTCGATGATGTGCCCATCGAGTTCGATTGGGAGGCCGGCCGCAGCGGCCGAATCGATCTCGCGGCGATGGAACAACTGTGCCAAGAGTTCGGCTTCCGAAAACTGGCCGACCGGGTGCGACGGCTGGCAGGGAAAGCAGCAGGGGACGAGATACCTGAGGCGGCGGACCAGCGAAGAAGCCCGGCTTTCTCAGGAAGCGTGGCCTCTGAGCAATCCGACAGCCTCGAATCCGTCACCGGCCACCGTTCACCGACCCCCGATCACCGGTCACCGATCACCGACTACCGGACCGTCGCCACGCCGGAGGCATTGGCGGAACTGGTGCGAGAATTGTCGCAGCAGCCACGGATCTCGGTGGATACGGAAACCACCTCGACCAACCCGCGCTGGGCCGAGATCGTCGGCTACTCTTTCGCCTGGCGTCCGGGGCTGGCCTACTACATCCCCGTGCGAGCGCCGGCGGGCGACCCGCAAATGGACCCGGATCTGGTTCGGGACAGCCTGCGGCCCGCGCTGGAGGATCCCGGCATCGAGAAGATCGGCCAGAATCTAAAGTACGATATCGTCGTGCTGCGTTCGGCGGGCATTGGGCTTCGCGGGACCGCCTTCGACACGATGGTGGCGGACTATCTACTCGCGCCGGGCGAACGCAATCACAACCTGGACGATCTGGCCAAGCGTTATCTGGATCACACGACCATCAAGATCAAGGAGTTGATCGGGACCGGCAAGTCGCAAAAGCGAATGGACCAAGTGGCCGTGCCCCTGATCACGGCGTATGCGGCCGAAGATGCGGAGGTTCCGATCCGGCTGGCCGAGATCCTTCAACGCCGCTTGGACGAGGAAGGGCTTTCTTCGCTTTTCTGCGACCTGGAAATGCCGCTGATCGACGTGCTGGCCGAAATGGAATTCAACGGGATCAAGGTGAATACAGGCAGACTGGAGGAACTGGGAAAACGGTTCGCTCAACGAATGGAGGAGTTGGAAGGCGAGATTTACGAGTTGGCTGGCGGGCAATTCAACATCAATTCCCGCCAGCAGTTGGCCAAAATACTGTTCACGGATTTGGGGCTGCCGCCGGGCAAGAAAACGAAGACCGGAGCGAGCACGGACATGGAAGTCTTGGAAGGGCTGGCGAAACAGCACCCGTTGCCGGCGAAAATCATCGCCTATCGGCAGTACGCCAAACTGCAGAGCACCTATGTTGACGCTTTGATGGTCCTCGTACATCCGCAGACGGGGCGCGTCCACACCTCTTTCAAACAGGACGTTGCGGCCACGGGGCGCCTGAGTTCGACCGATCCGAACCTGCAGAACATCCCTGTCCGCACCCAGGAAGGCCGCGAAATCCGCTCGGCGTTCCTGCCTGGCGAGCCGGGCTGGAAATTGCTGACGGCGGACTATTCCCAGATCGAATTGCGGGTTCTGGCTCATTTTTCCGGCGATCAGGCTCTGCAACGGGCATTTGCTCAGAACGAGGACGTCCACGCGATGGTAGCCAGCGAGGTCTACGGAGTCCCCCTGCAGGAGGTGACTCGCGAGATGCGGCGGGGGGCCAAGGCCGTGAATTTTGGCGTGATTTATGGGCAAAGTCCTTTCGGATTGGCCAAATCGCTGGATATCGAGCAGGATCAGGCGGCAGCGTATATCGATGCGTATTTCGCCAGATATCCAGGCGTTGATGACTTTATTCGAAAGACCCTAGCGGAATGCCGGGAAAAGGGTTATGTTAATACTGTCCTGGGGCGGCGGCGAACCGTCCAAGGGGTCCGAGACCTCTCATCCCTCGGCGACTCGCGACAAAGGAACCTACCTGAGCGAATTGCCATCAACACGGTGATTCAAGGATCAGCGGCGGACTTGATCAAGCAAGCGATGATCAACGTCCACGCTCGAATGCGGCGGGAAGGATTCCGGGCGCGCCTGTTGCTGCAAATACATGACGAGTTGGTTTTTGAAACTCCGTGCGAGGAAATCGAGTCCTTGGCAGCCTTGGTGAACCAGGAGATGGGGGAGGTCCAGCGGCTGACCGTTCCCCTGAAGGTCGATGTCAAGGTCGGCGACAACTGGGCCGAATGTGAGGCGTGGCACTAACGCTCGATCAAGATGATTGTGATTGGCATCCTGGGTGGCGTGGGAAGCGGCAAGAGTGCGGTTTCCGATCGCTTGACGACGCTTGGTGCCGTCGTACTGGACGCCGACCAGTTGGGACACGAGGTCCTCCGCCAACCGGAGGTGAAAGCGGAATTGAGACGCCGATGGGGCGAGACGGTCATGGACGCAGCGGGCGAAATCGACCGCCGCAAGGTCGCGGAAATCGTGTTTGCCGCGACGCCGCAGGGCAGAGAAGAACTCGCGTTTTTGGAGCAGTTGACCCATCCCCGAATCAAGCAGCGGCTGCAAACGCAGCTGGCGGAACTGAACGTCGCGGGAGTGCGAGCCGCCGTGCTGGACGCTCCCGTCATGCTCAAAGCGGGATGGGACCGCATGTGCAATTTGCTACTGTTTGTGGATACACCCCGCCAGATCCGGCGCGCCCGAGTCCGGCGGCGCGGGTGGACGGAAGCCGATTTTGCGGCTCGTGAGGCGGCGCAGGAACCCGTGGAGACGAAACGCAGTCGGGCCGGGGTCATTCTCGACAACTCGTCTTCATGGGACCACTTGTACGAGCAAGTCGATCGGTTCTGGCGCGGTTTGCCCGAGGCTGCGGCTGACGGCCAAACCGCTTGGAACCAGGAGGTTTCGCAACACACCACCCAATGAATCAACGCTGGTTACGGCCAGCCTGGAAATAGTCAGTCCAAGTCACGGATTGCGAATTGTGTTTCACCCACCACCGGCAACGCTCGAGTGCCGGTACAGCCTTTTCGATCAGGAGTTCTTCATCATGCCCCGAACCAAAACAATCGACTACGACGAACAGGAACCGCTGTCCCTGGCGGAAGAGTTGGCCGAAGAGGCCAACCGCAAGGGAACGACGATGGACGAGTTGTGCGACCGCTATGAGAAGATCAAGCAGGGCGAGGTCCACATCGCCGAACTGCAGAAGATGAGCATGGCCCAGCTGATCGAGGCGGCCCGCCAAGAAAACGTCGAGGACGCGGCGGGCGCCAAGAAGCAGGACCTGATCTTCAAGATCCTCAAAGAGCGGGTCAAGATGAACGGGCTGATGTACGGCGAGGGCACGCTGGAGATCCTGCCGGACGGCTTCGGCTTCCTGCGCAGCCCGGACTATCACTACCTGTCCTGCCCCGACGACATCTACGTCTCGCCCAGCCAGATCCGCCGCTTCGGGTTGAAGACCGGCGTGACCGTCTCCGGCCAGATTCGCCCGCCCAAGGAAAACGAACGCTACTTCGCCTTGCTCCGCGTCGAAGCCATCAACTACGAAGATCCCAACCTGGCCTCCGACAAGGTCAGCTTCGACGACTTGACGCCGCTGCACCCCGACAAGCGAATCGTCATGGAGTTCGATTCGAACGATATGTCCACCCGGGTCGTCGATATGATGACGCCCATCGGCTTCGGCCAGCGCGGGCTGATCGTCAGCCCGCCTCGCGCCGGCAAGACGATCCTGATGCAGAAGATGGCCAAGGCGGTGCTGAAGAATTTCCCCGACGCCTACGTCATCATGCTGCTGATCGACGAGCGGCCGGAAGAGGTCACGGACATGGAACGGGAGGTCAAGGGCCGCAACTGTGAGGTCATCAGCTCGACCTTCGACGAACCCTCGTCGCGGCACGTGCAGGTCTCCGAGATGGTGATCGAGAAGGCCAAGCGGATGGTCGAATACGGGCACGATGTGCTGATTTTTCTGGATTCCATCACCCGCCTGGCGCGGGCTTGGAACACGGAGTGCCAGCAGTCCGGCAAGATCCTGTCCGGCGGCCTGGATGCCAATGCCTTGCAGAACCCCAAGCGGTTCTTCGGGTCGGCCCGCAAGGTCGAGGAGGGCGGATCGCTGACCATTATCGCCACAGCACTGGTCGATACGGGCAGCAAGATGGACGAG
>Ga0302237_1001806_pt1 | contig 14123 bp, 6 predicted proteins | sample AAG_UR_Ala_MG_FD_193530 | JGI IMG/M metagenome (GOLD analysis project Ga0302237, IMG submission 193530) | Enriched activated sludge microbial communities from anaerobic digester in WTTP, New Holstein, Wisconsin, United States - AAG_UR_Ala | ecosystem: Engineered > Bioreactor > Anaerobic >... | reverse complement strand
TACGGTGGCGCTCTCCAAGCCGGTTCAGAAGCTCCGGCCCTTTGCGGGCACGGAGCATCCGTTGATCCGCCGGTTGGCGTCTCAGTCCTGGCTGGACAGTGTGGAGAACTACCTGGGGGTCAACGCCCCGCGCACCCTCGACCCGAACGCGCCGGTGGACGGCTTCAGCTACGTGCAGGAGATCCAGCCCATCTTCGACCGGCACTGCGTGAGTTGCCACAACGAGTCACAGATCGCCAAGAGCAAGCTCAGCCTGACCGGAGAGCTGGCCCGGCCGGAGAGCATCGTTCTGATCGGCGCGGGTCACGTGGACCCCAAACGGGCCTACACGCAGTCCTACGTCACGATTACCACCTCGGGCGATCCCGACAAGAACCCGTGGATGACGTGGCTGAAACCCCGCAGCCGCGCCGTGATGCTTCCACCGTACCACACGGGCGCCTGCCAGAGCAAAATCATGGATTTCTTCGAGCCCGCCCATTACGGCGTGCAGGTCAGCGAGAACGAAAAACGCACCTTCGCCTGCTGGCTGGACCTGCTCATTCCGTTCTGCGGTTCCTACACGCAGCACAACACCTGGACCGAGGCGGAAAAGGCTGAATACAGCTACTTCCAGGAAAAACGTCGGGCCTATGCCGCCATCGAATTGGAGTGGTCGGCTGAATCGGACCCGGATCTCACCAAAGAGCGTGCCGAAAAGCTGGACAAGGCGTTGGCGGACGTAGGCGGGAAACGCCCGGAAAAATCGCTGCACTGAGGGTCTTACCCATGCGGATCATCGCCTTCGTGATCTTTTGCCTCGTCGCCTTGGCAGCCGCCGAGGTCGGCCGCGCTGCGAACCCAGCCTTTCGCATATCGATTGACGCCGAGACGTGGGGCAAGTTCGGCTGGCGGTATCCGGTCACCTACGTGTTCCACGTGCCCGCCGGGCCCCGGGAGTTGAAGGTCAGCCGCCGCGATGCGCCGGGCGACCCTTGGGCACCGATTGAAGCGAAGTCGGCGGGCGAGTCGTTCAACGGCGCCGAGTGCGTTCGTTACGACCCCAAAGCAAGACGGGCCTGTGTCTCCGTCGGTTTCAAATCGCGATCGACCGTTGAGTTGGAGTTCTCCGGGGCAGCGCAGGTGGAGTTCGTCGAAATCGCCCGCTATTACGACGCACGAAAGGCCGTCTACTCGCTCTCGATCGATAACTGGGGCTTCCGGCAGAACGCCAATCCCGGTGCGCCGTGGAAAGGCTCCGACGATGACAGGTCCGACAAGTATCAAGCAGCCTTGGCGGTATGCCGAGCCAACGACCTGCCCGTCTCCATCGCCATCAACACGCACGGCGCCGGTGGCGACTCCTTCTGGCAGACGATGCAGGCGGAGCTTGATCGGGGCGATCGAAGCTGGGAGCCTGCGGTCCACGCCGAGACCCATCCCTGCCGTGCCACGGAGTACTTGGTTCGTGGCTACCGCAGCGAGATCCTCGGCTGCCGCGATCAGCTTCTGGGACGGTTGCGGAACGTTCCCTGGGGACAGCACATCTTTGAGCACATCCTGACGTGCGGCTATTTCGACGACTCGGTCCTGGCCACCAGCGCGGGGCAGTTCGTTCTCGTTCGCGGATACAACTCGGGCGACAATCCCACGAGCGTGGACTATGTGGGCTGGAACCCCCAACGCGGCTTCTACGGCGTCGGCGGACTGAGCTACAAGGCGTATGACCGCGTGTTTCAAAGCCGAAAGCCAGCCGGCCGCTACTACCGCTCGGATGTGGATGCCCTGGACGCGGCCTTCGAGCAGGTCTACCGCCAAGGGCAGATCTTCTACGCGATGTGGCACCCGAATCGCTACAGCAACAGCGTGATTCACGATCCGCGCCCTCCCGTCGAAGGCGTCCAGGGATCGAGCCTGATCCAGCACCTGGCGCACGTCGCCCACCGCAAGGATGTGTGGTACGTGACCAACGGCTGGCTGCATTGCTACCGTTACGTGGCCGAAAACGCCAAGGTCGTTGGAGAACCCCGCGCAGCGGGAACCGAACGGTGAAGCTACTGGACGGCTGCAGCGAAGTCGGGCGATCCCGGCTTCTGGTACGGCGCCAACGCTTCCAACCGGTACTCGATCTCCGCGATCTCCTCCTTGCTCAACTTCAGTTCCGAGTAGCTGGGCGATGTGGGAATGGTTCCACCAGGTCCGTAGTGACGCGAGACCATCGTCTGGAACACTCCGCGTTTCTTCCACAGGTATAACTGGTAGCCGCGCAAGTCACCGGGATGGGTCGTGGCGAGGTTGATCATGAGCACAAATTTGCTGTAAGCATCCCGCACGGCGGCGGGATCCGATCCGCTTTGGTGCAGTTGCCAGATGCGGGTGAGCACGTCGGCGTAGATGGCCCGCTCGGTGATCAACCCTTCCGAGCCGAGTCTCAATTCGTAAAGCCAGCCGAATCCTCCGCGGGCACTGAAGACTCGCCGGATCGGCGGTTTGGCCGCGAGCAGGGCCCGCGTGCGAGCGATGACGTTGCCTGCTTCCTCCTTGACGTAGCCGAAGTTGGGGAAGTCTTTGGCGAGTTCGACCAGCAGGTCCACGGACGGGATGGGCCCCTGGTAGGCCACTCCGCCCGTCGTCTGGATGAAGACGGGCCGTTTCGTGACCGCCGCCAGGGCCTGGTAGTACTGGCGCAAATCGGCTTCCGTTTTGCCCGAGTCCGGCGGTCGCGAAATGATCGCCGGCGGCGCCAGTCTCTCGACGTGTTCCGCAAACATGAGCATTTCGGACGTGTCCTTGCCTTGCACGCCCAGGCACAACGCGGTCGTGCGCAGCTTGCGAGCCGTCTTGGCGAGCACCTCCATGCCCTGCAGCTTGTCGTCGGTCGTGAGCAAGTCGACGCTGTCGCCCGACTGCGGCCAGATCATGCCCGGACACCCACACCAGTCGACGTAGCATGCCTCACGGGCCAACGCGTCAAAATCCACCGCGCCCGAGGCGGTGAAGGGCGTCGACAGAATCAGAAACGGTCCTTGAATCCTCGGGTCCGGGGCTGCACCTGTGTCGGCCAGAAGGTTCTCACCGTGCGCTGATTGCCGAAACAGAGTCGCGGCGATCGCGCCCGATGCGCCGGTAGTCGCGAACTGGAGCATCCGCCGCCTCGTGATTTGCTTGTCGGTAGACATGGCGTACCTCCGCTGGTGAGCGATTTAGACTGTGACTCGTGCAAGTCAGGCCTTGCCGATGGTGCGAGTCTGGGGATCGTAATTTGTGCGATAGCCGTTCCTGTAAGACTCGACGGCCATGAGGCCGACGACCGAGTGCAGGTAGCCGGCCTCGATCGGCGCGCGGGTCGGCTTGCCGGAGCGCAGGCACTGGAGCCAGTCGAGGAAATGGTCGGGCGTGTCGATCGCCTTGACGTCGTTGACGCCGCGGATCGTTCCGTCGCGTTTCGGACCGCCTTCGGCCGTGTAGTTCGGCGCGCCCAGGTTGTCCAGCACTAACTGCCCCTTTTCGCAGAAGAAGCGGGTGCGGCTGCCGCCGCTGTTGCCGAGGTTGCTGGAGTAGGCGGCCATGAAGCCTTCGGGGTAGACCCACAAAGCCTCGACGTGGTCGGGGCAGGTGAAACGGTACTCATCCTTCCAGGTGAAGATGCCGCCGTTGCAGACGCAACTGGCGGGGAACTGCGCGCCGGTGATGTAGCTGTACAGATCGATGAAATGGCAGCCGAGATTGGTCACCGGACCATCGGTGTAATCGAGATACCCGTACCAGCCGGTGAGGACGTCGGCGGAAAACGGCCGCTCGGGCGCGTTGCCGATGAACTCCTTCCAGTCGACGTCTTCCTGCTTGACGTCGGCCGACTTGGGCAGGTGGGCCTTGACGTAGCCGTACCAATAGGGCTTTTCGCTGTTGCGGCATTGCTCGATGCGAGAAGCCTTGCCCAACAGGCCGGATTTCCAGAGTTCGTGGCAGCCCGTCATCACGGGCAGGCTGCGGGTCTGGGTGCCGACCTGGACGACGATCTTCGCCGCCTTGACGGCGTCGACCGCGGCCGTAAGCTCCTGCATGTTTCTCGCCATCGGCTTCTCGACGTAAACGTGTTTTCCGGCCTTGGCCGTGGCTTCCAACTGGCTGGCATGGTGGTGGTCCGGCGAGGCGATCATCACGGCGTCCACATCCTTGCAGGCCAGGATGTCGCGGTAGCTGGAGAATTGCCTCACCTGGGTGCCGTACCACTCTTTGCACATCGCGGCGGCTTCTTCGCGCGCCAGCCGCCAGGGATCGCTCACGGCAACAAACTCGACGTTCTGCTCCGCATCGTGCTTGTGTACGCCGGTCATGTGCGCCAGCCGCCCGCGCCCCCCGCAACCGATCTGGGCAATCCGGATCCGGTCGTTGGCGCCCGTGATACGGGCGTAGCTGCGCGCCGTGAAGGTTAGCGCCGTTGCGCCGATGGCGGCCGTCGTTACGAAATCGCGTCGTGTCAAGGATGTCTTCATTGCGGTCTTTCTCCTTTGCGGTTGAAGCTACTCGCCAGCCCCGGGGACACAACCAAGTGATAGGACATGTGATTCCCGACCAAACCTGATTCCCGACCACGGGCCCGAGCATAGGCGGGGGAGCCTGGTGAAGCAACGGGGTGCGCTAACCGAAGTAGCCCAGTTGCTTCAGCGCCTCGGCGACGTGGGGGTAGATGCGCATGGCGTTGCGGAAGTAGACTTTCTCCAGGACTTCCTGGGGCAGGGCCAAGCCGCGGAGCTTGTGTTCGTCCTGGATGCCGCTAGGTAGCTCCTTGTCGGTCTCCAGCAGATCGAAGTACCGCTGGTACTGCGGCACCTTGTCGCGAACATCGGGAAACTGCTTGTCGAGTACGGGCACGAACCACTGGCTGGACATATCGGTGCCGAAGAGGATGCGGTCCGCATACTCGATCATGAACGACCGCAGGTTGTCGCGCCCCACGGCGTGCAGGAAGACGGCTGTCGTGGCCAGGTCGACGTTCAAATGGGGATACGTGCTGAGCATGTAGCGCAGGCAGTCCAACTGCTCGTCCGAGTAGCACAGCCAGAGCATGTGGGCGTTGACGACGACCATCCGCGGGTGCTTCTTGAGCACGTTCTCCCAGGCTCGCTGCTGCCGCCAGAACTCGACCGGCTCCTGGAACCACTCCGTGCGGCGGCCGAACGTGCCGCAGGGGTTGGTCACGTGCGGCGAGGCGGCCACCAGGCCGATCTCCTCCAGCTTGTTGAAAATCGGCTCGTTCGACGGCCGGTCGATTTGGATGCCCGGTTCCCAGCCCGGATAGAACTTGAACCCCACCACGCCCCGCTTCTGCCAGTCGACCAGCTCCTGGGGCGAGAAGCGGAACGGCCCTCCCAGCTTGAGCTTGAAGTCGCTGATGCAGAACTGGATGCGGCCCTGGTATCGTTTGCGCAATTCGTCCATGTCGGGCGGGTCGGCGGAGCCCAGGCTGAACCACATTGCCAAGTCCACGTCAAGCCGCTGACGGAGCGCCTTGCGCAGCTCCATCACGTCGTCCAGGGCCTTCCAGGTGTTGCCGATATGCGTATGCACGTCGATCCGCGGCATGGTCGCCAGCGTGAAGGGGCTCTTGGCTTTCGCCTCACCGCCCTGGTCTTCCGCCGCTTGACCCACGGCCGCTCCGAAGAGCAGCGAGGCGCCCGCCGCGGTTGCCGACGATTTCAGAAAATCACGCCGATTGGAATTGAGCATTGCGAGTCTCCTTGGCTGCTCGGGAGCGGGGTAGGGATGGCACTTCGGGTCCGCCCAACTCCAAGTGTCTTTTGACGCTGGACGAACTTGTCACGTCGTCACACATTGTGGACACTCAAGACGTCATTTAACGTACTCAACCACGAGTTCCGGAGGCTTGCCGGCTTCGCGGGAGAGGTAGCCGAGGCCGTCGCAGCTGGTGGGATCGAGGGCTAGGCTCAACTCCTGGCCTGCTTCCAACGCGAGTTGGAGCGGGATCTCGATTACTTGGTTCTCGGCGACGGGGCCGATCTTCCCCACGATGTCTCCCAGCTTGGGCCGGGCCTGGTACGTTACGCCGCTCTCGCTCCACGGCTCCGTCACCAGGCGGACTTGTCCCGAATCGTTCGAGGGATTGTCGCGGTTGTACAGCCGCAGCGTGGCGGAACGCGGCTTGCCGTCGACCGCGATCCGGAACTTGAGGTAGGCAATGCTGTGATGGTGATCGCCCATTTTGGCGTCGCCGCCGTCGACGTTCAGACCTTTGCTTTCCCCGTGGTTCGTCCCCGGTGAAGACTGGCTGGCGTGGGTATCCTCGACGGCTTGCAGAACGACGCGCCGCAGGTCTCCCAGGTGCTCCAACTCGGCCTGCTGGTCGCTCTCGACCGTCCCGTCAGCCCGGAGCAGCTTGACCGTGACCCGGTGTTTTCCAGGCGCGGCCTTGTCGCCCAGAACAGCCTTCAGCGCTAAGGTGATGCGTTGGCCCGAGGGGATATGGACCTGCGTCTCGGCCGGCGTGACGGCGAAGCCGGGCGGAGCCTCGACGCGGAGCGTACCCGCGAAATCACCTTCCTTGTGGTTCGCAATCACGACCTCCCCCGCCTGCTCCGGCTGGGCATTGCTGAGCAGAAAGGACGGCACGGCAAAGCCGAGCGTCAGCACTTGCTCGCGCACGACTTCGATGCCTTGCAGGCTTGGCAACTGATCGGGTGCCGGGTTGGCGGCCGCGGGGACGAATTCAATCGTCAGTTCCCGGTCTGCGTCGAGGCCCTGAAACTCCTTGACCAGCGGCTTGTTCCGGCCGCCGGCCTGCTGGCAGACGTCGATCTTCTCAGCCACGATCTTACCTTGAAGCTTGATGTCGATGACCCGCTTGCCGGCGGCGTCATCGTCCAACTCGGCAAACGCCAGCCGGACGGTGTACCGCGCCCGTCCATCGGCCGGATCGAGCAGCGGGATCGTGCATTGCCGCAGGCCCCGCACGCCCGAACAGTACAGCCACGGATTGGCCGCGTCCTCGACCTTGAGTCGCGCGGCGTCATGATTGAAGTAGCCCCCGCCGGGGTAGAGCGTGACGCCGATTTGCAGCGGCAGCACCAGCGACCCGGCGGGCCGGGGATAGCCCAGCCACAGGCCGCCGGAGGCGTCCCTGCGGTCGCCGGGCGCTCCCAGGTTCAGAGCCAATCGCTTGACCGGCGTCATGGGCCCCGGCTGGCTGAAGTACGCCCACTGCCGGTTCTCCTCGCGGCTCTTGAAGACCACGGTACACATGTTCGGAAATGGACACATGCAACCCGAACTGGCTTCGGGCACCATCAGCAGGCCGTTGGCCGGAATGAAATTGATCCAGCAGCCCGGCCGCTGCGCGCCGAAATGCTACGTTCCGAAGTCGTTGTCCAGGTCGTACCAGCCCAGCGTCAGGGAGCGGAAGAACAAGGCATGAGGCGCCGCGGCAGGGCAGCCGCAGTGGTGTCCGGGCCGGGCGAACTGCCAGGGTTCCTCCCGCCCCGTGACTGGATGGACCCGCGTCCGCTGTTGGCCGGTCCGCACGTCGTAGGCCCACGGCTCGGCGTGCAGCGTGTCGCCGATCACCACCGGGCGCACGCGGTAGCCGATCTGTTGGTCCCACAACAGTCCGCCGTCCTTGCCGGACAAAGCGACCACGCGCCGCGATTCAAACTGTCCGGCCAGGAATTGCGTCCAGTAATGGCCGTCGAGGAACACGCCGAACAGGACCAGCACGTCGTTGTGATAGATCGCGCCCAGCGAGCACCAGTAGTTGCCGCCGCTGGCCCCCGTGATCTCGACGGGCTTCTCCCACAGCTTGTTGCCCGTCGCGGCATCGAGGGCCACCACGCGGTAAACGGCGGCCGCTTCGAGCTTCTTCAAGAGCGCGGCGCGCTCGGCGTCGCTCAGCCGATGCACCTGCTTGACCTGCTCCGCCAGCGCCGCCGTGCGTTGTTCCTCCGTCACGTTGGGGCCGGCGAAGTACAGACGCCCGTCGCCGATGGCGATCGAGCCCTGGCCGATGTCCTTGGCCTCGTGCTTCCAGCGCAGTTGGCCCGTGGCCAAATCCAGCGCGAAAACGCAGTCGGCCGTTCTGCCCTCCGCCGTGCGCGAGCCGTACAGCACGTCGCCGACCACGGCGACGTAGCCCCAGCGGCGCGGAGTGCCATCGTCCGCCGCCGGCACTTTGTAGGTACGCTTCGTCTCGCCCGTGGCGGCGTCGAATCGCAGGCACTCATCGCCGACGGCCACGAACAGGCTGTCGGCGTTGGCTGCCGAGTTGCCCGCATCGTGGGTCACGCTGACGCGCAGGGCCCCGCGGATCTTCCGTTCCCGGAGTTCCACTCCGTTGTAGGCGTCGTAGGCCATGACCGAGTTCTCGCCCACGCCCACCCGGTCCGCCATGCCTTCCCCCAGGACGAACATGCGGCCGTTGATGGCCAGCGGAGCCGCGGCCCGCAAGTGCCGCTCGGCCATCTGCGTCGGTCCGGGTCTGCCAAACCACAACAATCCCAGCGGGCAGCGGACCAGTTCATCGTCGCTGCAGGTCGTGTTGCCCGGCTCCGCGTATTGATGAGTCCAGCTGCCGGCGCCCGGCAACGGCCCGCGACGGAACTCGAGCCATGCGCCGTTTTCTTCGGAGACGTTCCCGCCCTCGATTCCCGCTTCGGCCAGCCACTGCCGCATCGCCGCGGCCTGCAGCGGCTGCACCTTGCCGCCGACTGCCGCTGGCTGGCCGATGCAAATCGCGCCGCCCAGCGGCTTGAGCAGGCGGAACGCTTCCTGAGCGCCGCGGGGCAATTGGCCCGATGTGAGCGGCTCTTCCGAAACCACCATGTTCGCGAAGTAGTCGGAGAACGGAACCTGCGACAACTCGCCCTGCTCGACCAGCACCCGGGTTCCATACAGCCCCGCGGCATCCAGCGCTCGGCGGGCGGCCTGGACCTTTTGAGCGTCAGGCTCGATGCCGCAGATCTGCAGTTCCGTCCGCTTCGCCAACTCGTAGGCTAGCCGGCCCGTGCCGCAGCCGAGGACGAGGCAATAGCCGCGTTTGATTCCGGTGGTGCGGACGATGTGCTCGGCCGCCGCTGCGAAGACAGGAGTCCGTTCGTCCGCCGGAAATGGCGACGCGCTGACCGTCTGCTGCACTACGCCGGCCGTCGGCGAGCCTTCCGCGCCGAAGCAGTAGATCGCACCGCTGTCGGAACTGACGAACAGCCGCCCGTCGGCGACGGCCAGGCCGCGGGCCTTGCCGTCGATCTCGGCCGTCCACAGCACTTCGCCCGACGCGGCGTCGAACGCCAGGACCTTCCGGTCGCCGCCGGCCAACAGCACGTTGCCGGCCATGACCAGCGTTTCGAAGCAATCGCAGCGTACGCGCCACATCTGGCGCGAGGCGATTCGGCTGTCGGTTTCCTTCAGCTGCGAGTGGACGTCGTCCAGTTGTTTTTCCAGTGCCTTGAGCGCCGCTTCCGGGCCGCGTTTGGCTCGTTGGACTTGCGTGTTCAGATCGCGTTGACGATCCAGCAGGCCCTTGCGGCGCAGGCTGGCGGCCGAATAGGCCTCGCGATTGACCGCGAACAGCTCGCGCCCGGTCGCCGTGTAAAAGGCGTTTGGCGTCACGATCAGTTGATGGCCCCAGAACCAGCTGGAATGCGCACGGAAGTTCTCCTGGTCGAAGCCGATCATCTGCTCGGTCCCGGTGAACACCTGGTTGTCGGCCAGCGTGGCATGGGTTCCGCCGATGATGTGCTCGGCATAGGCCTCGTACAGCAGGCGTCCGTCCTGGCGGTCGAACGCCGCCGGCGACACGCGGCCCAGCGGAGCGAACAGGCGGTGTTTCGAGGCCAGCAGGTAACCTTGCGGCGACATCCGGCTTTGGGGCGCTTCGCCACAGGAGTCATTGCGCCACGTCAGCTTGCCGTCCTCCGCGTTGACGGCGAACATGGCCACGCCTTCGGCCGGGAAAATGCCGGCTCCGAAGTAGGCGGTCCCGTCATCCACTAGCACCCCGGTGCGGACGGGCCACAGCGAGATCATCTTGCCGCTGCCCAACACCCTGCGCTCGTCCGGGGCCGCGTGGAACTTCCATTGCTCGCCGCCGTCGCCGGCCCGCAGGCAGTAGACGAAGCCGTCGTCGGAACCGAAGTACACCTTGTCCTGCCAGATGGTCGGCGCCAGCCGCACGGGCCCGCCGGTCAGCGTGCTCCAACGTTCCCGGCCGGTGGCGGCGTCCAACGACACCACTTTGCCGTCCGCGGACGAGCCGAAATAGACGGCGCCGCCGGACACGGTGACGTGAAAAGCGTCGTCGAAATGCACGCGGCGCAGCTCGGTCTGCCCGTACCAGCCGCCGACCGGCCGCGGATTCGGCTCGCTCCAAGCCGCCTGCGGCGCGTGCCGCGGCTGGAACACCCAGCATGGCGCCAGCGGCAGCTTGACCGTCTCCGCCGTCACCCCGCTACGGGCCTTGTCATATCGGTAGGTCGGCCAGTCGCCAGCGTGCGACGCCGTCGGCACAGCCGTCAGAAGCAACACCGCAAGGCCCAGGCATCGTCCGGCGCCGGCCAGCGGCCGTCTGCCTCGTAATCCCACCCTGTTCGCCCAAGAACCGATCATGATCCAATTCTCCTTTCAACCCAGGACGGCAGGGACGTTCCTGCGATGTTCTCCGGTTGCTGCCGACCTTTTGTCATGCTCACGGCGGCAGGCACCCAGGATACCGCGAACCGTGGCAACGTGCCACCCTTCTGTTGATTGACACGGGCCGCCGTTGCCGTAGCGGTGCAAAGTTCCTTGCTCAGCTTGTTTCGCCAAGCCGCTTCCGCTAGCGTCGTTCCTGGAACTCCCCTTGAGGCAAGCTGAATCCCCGATCAACGGGCAAGGACGACGCATCCATGAAAACCACCCTGTTCTCGTTGCTGATCGCTCTGGTGTGCGATTCGCTCTTGGCGGAGGAGATCGACGTCAACGGTCGCTTTCGATCCCCAACGCCCGGCGGTTTCCCCGATGCCTGGGTCATGCACGAATGGAGCGGCTACAAACCGTTCCCGACCGTCAAGACCATCCCCAACGCCTGCGAGGGCAACACGGCATTGAGCATCACCGACGTCCTTGGCGACGACGGCGGTGCCATCCAGACCCGTGCAAAGTTCTCCGCCCGCTCCGGCGCCGTCGGCCGCATTTCGCTTATGGCGAAGGGAAAAGGGCTTGCCTGGGCGACGTTTTACCGATGGGGCGAGAAGGGTCAGTGGAACGGGGTTATCGTCAGTTCACCGTTTGCCCTCTCCGAGACTTGGCAGCCGCACGTCTTGACGATTCCCATCGACAACGGCCACGCCTGTGAAACGCGCGCCGTCACGCTCGCCATCGGCGGCAAGATGGGGGCGCAGATCCAGGTCTGCAACTTGAGCCTCGACATCCGGCCGGCGACAATCGTCGGCGACAACCGTCTGCCGAAATCCTGGACGGTCTTCGGTCCCGTCCCCGAGGACTTCAACCCGTCGTCGGCACAACTGCAATCGATTCCGGACACGCTGGGCGGCGCAAAAGGCGAGACGGTGAATCTGATCTCCAACACGCTGGATTTTGCGCCTGTGGTCGGTCCCGGCCCGAACCGATGCGCGTGGGCAATGGCTCGCATCGAGGCCAAGTACGACGGCGACATGACGGTCGGCGCCGGCGCCGCTGGGTCGATGCAGTACTATCTCAACGGCGAGCCGGTTTTCGATGTCTCCGCGCTAGCCAACGCCCCATCGCCGGTCGAGATCGACAACCACGTCACGACCGTCCGGCTCAAGCAAGGGACGAACGTTATCGCGATCAGGATCGTTACCGGCGCGGCCGACTCGGTTCTGAAAGTCGCCGGTCCGCTGGACCTGCGCGGTGTGGTCCGCCGACTGCAGTCTTCCCGACGCGCTTTCGAGGAGGATTTCGACGGTTCCTCGGTCCAGTGCTCCGGAAACCCGCAGTTGATCAAGGGACATCCGACGCCGGGACTCCTGGCGGTCACCGGACAGGGCGTCTTCAGGACGGACGCGAAACTGGCAATCACCTGCCCGAACAACGCCGAGCCGCTTCCCGACAAGTTGGACGAGAACCTGTTCGCCGCCGCGGGGGTCCGGGTCCAGAATCTCGGGTGCGAGCCGTCCGCACGCCAAACCGCGACATTCGAGATTGCCGCTTCCGACATGGTCTGCCGCATCGTTTCCAGCAAGGACGAAGTCCTGACCGTCTCGGTCCTCGAAAACAACAGTCAACTGGACACGCGGGAAATTCCCTCGAACCGCCTGCCGGCGGATTTCGTGTTCGGCGTCAACGGTCGCGGGAAATGGACCGTATCGATTCACAGCCTCGTCGACAGCAACACGACGACACTAAGCGGGAACCGCCGGTCCCCCGGACCCTCAACCGTCGAGTTCAGCTACTGCCTTCTCGCCGGCAACGGCCCGGCCGAAGCGACCCTCGACAATCTCGTCATCGGCCTCGCCCGCCAGGAGTCAAAAACGTCGTCGACGCTGTTCCGCATCGATCTTGCCCCGCAGTTCGATCCCGTCCAGGCGGGCTGGAAGAAAGTGTTTGACGAACAGTTCGACGGCCAGAGGGTCGATCCCGGCAAATGGTACTTCAGCCCCGATAGTGAAAGGGAATACGCCAAAGTCCAAGAAGGACTGCTGGAAATCGTCTGCAACTGGGCGACGCCGGACAAGACCAGTACCAAGAGCGCCAGCCTCTACTCCAACGAGGTCTTTGGACACGGCTACTTCGAGGCGCGGGTAAAATTCCGCCAGCAGCCCGGTTGGTGGTCCGCCTTCTGGCTCTGCACGCACGGACCGTCCAATCCCTTCCTCGACGGCTGGGAAATCGACATCTACGAAGACTATTACATGGGCCCGAAGAATCCGGGCGAACCACCGCGCGGCATCCTGGACCATAACCTGCACGTCTTCGCCTGCGGCACGCTGAGAAGCTGGAATTACGGCTCCCAACTCCCCGGCAAAGTCGCCGACTGGTACGTCATCGGCTGTAAATGGACTCCTTTCGAGGTGTCGTATTACCTCGTATCTCTTCCCGCCCTCAATCCCGTGTCTGTCGCCGGAGGAGGTTCCGACGAAACCGGCGAAGTTCCATTCCTCCTCTCCGCCCCTCAATCCTCCTCGCGGACACTGAACTCCAGCTTCCATTGCTTCTTGCTCTTGGTGCTCACGCACCACAGTTCGAACACGCCCAACTCCGTGACGCGGGACTGGAACTTGACGGGCACGTACGGCTCCTCGATCGTTTCGTCGGCGTCCAGGGTGGCTTCCAGGGAGTCGGTTTCGGCCAGTTCCTCTTCGCTCCACGACGGCAGCACGTCGCCGACTTTGTCTTGCTTGCGGGTCGGCGAACTGAAGAAGCGGAAATGGGCCGGCTCGCCAACCACCAAGCCAGTCTCCTGCGAGGGCACGTCGGCCTGGTCCCCTTCTTCCATGCCCAGCGGCGCGACGCACAGCGCCCGCAACGGCCGCGGCGCGCCGGGGATGGCCAGTCCGGCGGTCTCGATACCCACGTAATAAGCCCGCGCCGTGCCGCCGCGGATCCGCACGCCCCCGCGGTGCTTGGCCCAGCCATAGTAAGCCGCGCCGCGCGAGACGCCGTTGTCCAGGTCGGGTTTGCCTTCCAAGAATTTCGGCTTCTGGCCCCCGGCCCAGTCGGCGAGGACCTGCATCAGTCGGTCCGCCATCGCTCTGGCCTTAAACACACCGCCGTTCAGCAGCACGTGGGTGGGCTGGACGGCCCCCCCCTGCCCTGCCCCGTGGTCTTGAAGAAACGCCGCCAGGTGGCGCGTCACGGCCGTGTCCTGCTCGAACGGCAAGCCGATGTCCTGGAAGCCCGACGACCGCCGCCGCACCGGCCGGTCGCCGATCGCGCAGCGAGGGAAAAATCCGTCGACCAGGATCTCGAGCGCCTGCTTGCGCTTCATTTCAATCGACACCGTGCCGCCGATCAGTTTGCTGCCTCGCCCCAGGACTGAAATCGTGTGCGAGTTGGGGGCGTCCGCCGCCAGCAACGTTTCTTTGGCGGTGCGGCAGGCGTGCCACAACGAGACCGATTGCCAGGGGTCGAGCTTGACGCCCTTGTTGCCGAACACCTCGGCTGCGTGATAGGCC
>Ga0302237_1001805_pt1 | contig 14126 bp, 11 predicted proteins | sample AAG_UR_Ala_MG_FD_193530 | JGI IMG/M metagenome (GOLD analysis project Ga0302237, IMG submission 193530) | Enriched activated sludge microbial communities from anaerobic digester in WTTP, New Holstein, Wisconsin, United States - AAG_UR_Ala | ecosystem: Engineered > Bioreactor > Anaerobic >... | reverse complement strand
GCGTTGCTGTCAAACGGCGAAATTCGTACAAGCCTGTGAACACCACGCTCAGCCTTCAAGTTGCCATAGACGAAGTCGCCGGAGACCTTGAGGGTAACGCTCTTTATTCCGGCTTCGTCACCGGGCTGCATTTCAATGACCTCGTCCTTGAACCCACGGCGCTCGAACCAGCGGCGGTACATGCGGAGAAGTATGGAAGCCCAATCGCAGGATTCGGTGCCACCCGCCCCGGCATGGATTGTGAAGAACGCATTGCTCCGGTCGAATTTGCCGGAAAGGAAGCTTACGAGTTCCAACTTGTCGAGGGCGTTCGCAAGGGGCTTCCAGGAAACTTCAGCCTCCTTGAGCATCTCATCGTCCTTGGATTCCTCGGCAAGTTCGGCGAGTGCCACGAAATCGTGTACCTTCTTCATGACAGCGTCAAAGGGCTCGATTATGTTCTTGCACTGGCTGAGCTGGGTGACGGTCGCCTGGGCGCGTTCGCGGCTGTCCCAGAAATCCGGTGCAGCCATCTTCGCCTCAATGTCTGCCTTGTCCTTGCGCTTCTGGTCTATCTTGAGGAAGCCCTCAAGATACTTGATGCGCTCCAGGGCATCTTTATGAAAAACTTTCAGTTCATCTAATGTCATATTTCACAATCCTTATTATATTAAAGGGAATCCGGGGAACACGCGTTCCTCCGACAGAATTATCTAAAGGCCAATAATATAATTAATTTAAGGAGAATGGGAAATGCTTTCTGAAAAGAGTTTGAATTTTCTTGAGCAGCTTATGAAGTGCTCCGGACCGTCCGGATTCGAGATAGAGACTGCAGCAGTCTTCAGGAAATACATATCCCAATTCGCCGGAAAGGTCCATACCGACGTCACAGGCAACACCATCGGGATACTCAATGAAAAGTCGGATTTCAAGGTGATGCTGGCAGGGCACTACGACGAGATCGGGTTCCAGGTCGTCTTCATTTCAGAGGAAGGGCTCCTCTACCTTAGGAACGTCGGTGGCATAGACAAGGTCACCGTCCCTGGGACCGAAGTTGAGATCCTCACCGAAAAAGGACGTGTCCATGCTGTGATCGGCAAGAAACCCATACATCTGACTGATGACAAGGACAGGAACCAGGCCGTTGAGATCAAGAATCTATGGGCCGACATCGGAGTAGAGAACAAGAAAGAAGCACAGAAGATCGTCAGGATAGGCGATCCCGTAGCGGTGAAATCCAACTTCCGCCGTATGGGAAAGAACAGGATAATGTCCAAGGGTATGGATGACAAGATAGGCGCATTCGTTGTCGCAGAAACTCTCCGCGAACTCAGCACCCGCAAGATAAATGTTGCAGTCTATGGTGTCGGAACCGTGCAGGAAGAACTCGGTCTGCGCGGGGCTACGACAAGTGCGTTCGGGATCGCACCGAATGTTGGATTCGCTATCGACGTCGGATTTGCCACCGACACACCCGACATCGAGAAGAAAACACTTGGCAGCGTTTCCCTTGGTAAAGGTCCGATCCTCAGCAGGAGCGCCGACGACAATCCGGTCATCGCCAGAATCCTCAGGGCAACAGCGAAGAAGAAGAACATAAAGTATCAAGAGAAGGCGGGCTTCAGGGCCAGCGGTGGGACAGACACAGCCGTCATTCAGCTGACCCGCGGCGGAGTCGCGACATCCCTCATCGGTATACCGAACCGCTACATGCATACACCTGTGGAAATGTGCGATCTGCGCGATGTGGAAGGTGCGATCAGGCTCCTGACGGAGACGATCTCGACGTTGAAACCGGGACAGACCTTCATTCCTGGCATCGACTAAGAGTTTTGCCACAGACTTTCACAGACAAGACACAGACTCGATATGTATGAATAAAGAATTTTTATACAAAGAGACTACAGAGAGAATCATAAGATGTTTTTACAATGTCCATGATGAACTTGGTGACGGCTTTCTAGAATCAGTATATGAAAAAGCGTTATTGATTGAACTAAAAGATTTTGGCCTTAAAGCAGAATCACAGAAGCCGTTAACTGTAAAATACAAGCACAATGTTGTTGGAGAATTCAGAGCAGATATTGTAGTAGAGGATAAGATCATACTTGAAATCAAAGCTCTCTCCCGTCTGCTTCCTGAACATGAGGCTCAATTAATCAATTATCTTAAGGCAACCGGTATAAAGTTAGGGATCATCGTCAACTTTGGGAATAAGCTTGAATTCCAAAGAAAAATATATTAGTCTGTGCTCCAGTCCGTGAAAGTCTGTGGCCAAACTTTATTTTGAAAGTCAGTGGCAAAATCCTATGGGTAAGATTTATCTAATAACCGGAAACGACGAATACGCCATCAAGAACAAGGCGCGGACACTCATTACCTCTCTCTGTGGAAATGATCCCGAGAGCAATCCTTGTCTGGAGATCGTGCATGGCGACAATCCCGAGTTCAAGCCGGTCCAGCTTTTGAAACAGATAATCCAGTCGGCCGCAACTCCCGCATTCATGGGTTCTGCAAAGACAATATGGTTCAAGAATTTCGATTTCGAAAAGTTCAAAGCCATTAAAGACGATATTGATATTGAGGAGCAGGAGAAATTCCATGACCTTCTGAAGGCCGGAATGCACGACGACACAACCCTTGTGATGAGCATCTTCTCCGTTGACAAACGTTCAGCCTTCTTCAAGGCCTGCCAAAAGACTGCGGAGATAAGCAGTCTGGATAAGGTCGATATCATGTCGAAGGACTGGAATGAGAAGCTGCGTTCGGTAATATACGACAGCTGCAGGAAGAATGGCGTGCGCATGTCCGAGGACGCTGTAGACTTTGTTTCCGAGACCGCAGGAGTGGATGTCGGCCGGGTCCAGTCCGAGATCGACAAGCTTGTCGCATATGTCTCACCCGAAAAGAACATCTCCCTTGCAGACTGCAGGAAGGTCTGCAGCCGGACCCCTGAAACTGCCGGATGGTCTTTCTCCAATGCGCTCTCGGACAGGAACCTTGCCGAAGCGATCGACACATTGAACGTGATCTCGAACATGGACAGCAAAAATCCTGAGATCAAGATCATATACACTGTCATGAACCATTTCCAGGACCTAATCAAGATGAAGGCTGTCTCCAGGAAGCTCGGACTCAGGGATTCCTCCGGTCAGGGTGAATTCACTTCCAAATTCGAGAACGTACCCCCGAATGTAAAACTTGAGATGAAGGCCGATTCCGTTTTCAAGATGCATCCCTTCAGGGCCTGGAAGGTGTTCTCAGCCGGGGCAAGATTCACCGACCAGGAACTTGCCACGGTGCTTTCCGAGATCCTGCGTGTGAACAAGTCTTTGGTCTCCGGCTCGCTCTCCCCAAGGATGGAGCTCGAAGCCCTCGCCGTGAAAATCTGCGCGAAGAGAAGATAAACACAGAGACACAAAGGCACAGATTCTATATAATAAAGGATATAACCCTGTGTCTCCGTGACTCTGTGGTTTTTATTCGCTTTTCGGATCAAAGGCACGGTGGAGGCCTTCACCAGCGAAGTTGAAGGATACTACAGCGATGAATATCGCCACGCCAGGCCAGAGGGTCAGATGCCAGTATCTCAACGGATCCGAGAACGCCTGACGGAGAAGTTCACCCCAGCTGGCCGTAGGCGCCTGGACACCGAATCCGAGGAAACTGAGTCCGCTTTCTGCAAGGATCGCTCCGGCAACACCGAAAGTGAAACTGACGAGTATGGGGCCGGTGATGTTCGGAAGCAGATGTCTGAACATTATCTTCCATACGGAAACCCCGAGCGACTCACAGGCCATGATGTATGGCATCGCCCTTTGCTGGAGCGTTTCACCCCTAACAATTCGGCTGAGACCGGTCCATGAGGTGAGACCGATTATCCCTATGACAAGCAATATCGACTGCTGGCATTTGTAATCCATCATAATTGTCATAAGGATGAGCAGGAGAAGGAATGTCGGGAAACACATGATGATCTCAACTACCCTCATGAAGAGGAAATCCGTCCTTCCGCCAAAATATCCGCAGTATAGGCCGATGATTATACCGAGGATCATGGTAAGTCCCGTGGCCAGGAAACCGACGGCAAGCGATACTCTGGCACCATAGACCATCCTTGAAAGTACATCCCTTCCGATCTGGTCGGCTCCAAAAGGGTGTTCCCTGGACGGTTCCTGGAACGGTTCGATGCAGTTCTCATAAGGACCGTAAGGTATCGGTGCGAATATCGCAAATTCGCCGGACTTGAGATTTGCTGCCTCCTTGCGCCAGTCAGTCTTATCGAGCTTCGGTCCTACAAAGAGAAAGGGGGCGAACAGTACAAGAGCCCATATGCTCATCACCTTGAACACAATTTCGCCTTTCTTCCTGAGAGTTATCCAGATGACTAACGCAGGTATTGAAAATATCAGGAAATAATTGAATATCTTCTCGACGATTACTTCGGTGGTATCAGGCGCGAAGAGATATCTCATGAAAGGAAATGACAGATGACCATCACGAAACAGTAGCAGCGGTCTGCCATTTGCGATGAACGGTGCGAGTATGCCCGTAAGCAGGAGGAATGCCACACCGCATATGCCAATGATGGCGAGTTTATCTTTCTTGAACCTATCCCAGACCTGCTGTCCTGGGGAAACATAGGCTGTATTGTCTTCCTGCTGGCCCATATACTCCTTAAAAAACTGGCAAGCCCTTACAATACTGGAATTTGCCACATTTTCCATCAGCGAATTGCCATTTCCTTTCAGCTTGCATGCCTGACGGAAAAAGCCTTATGGCATTCATTATTTTGGATAACTTTAATTTTCCGGTTGACAAGATGCGTATATAGGCAATATTATGCGTGCTTTTGAGATATCCTACCTTTTTTGATGTGCGCTTGTAGCTCAGTTGGTAGAGCAGGTGACTCTTAATCACAAGGTCGAAGGTTCAAGTCCTTCCAGGCGCACCAGTTTTCACTTTTTCATAAGATGAATTCAGCTACACCTAAAGCAACCAATACATGCCACCAGCTTCAGTAGTTCGCCGGAACTATTTCGAAATAGGCTTTCGGATGCTGGCAGATCGGGCATTTCTCGACCGCCTTTGGGCCTTCGTGCGTGAATCCGCAATTCCTGCAGCGCCATTTGACCTTTTCGCTCTTCTGGAAGACGGTGCCTTCTTCGACATTCTTAAGAAGGGTCTTGTAGCGTTCCTGATGTCCATTTTCGATCTTGCCGATTCCTTCGAAGACGCGCGCGATGCTCTCAAATCCCTCTTCACGGGCTTCCTTTGCCATTCGCGGATACATGTCGGTCCATTCGTCACCTTCGCCGGCGGCGGCGGCCTTGAGGTTGGCGATGGTGTCGCCTATCCCGGCAAGCGCAGTGAAATGCAACTTGGCATGTTCCTTCTCCTGTTCGGCCGTCTCGAGGAAGATCGACGCGATCTGCTCATAACCTTCCTTCCTGGCAACAGAAGCGAAATAGGTATATTTGTTCCTGGCCTGTGACTCTCCTGCAAACGCCGCCTTGAGATTGGCTTCCGTCTTCGTCCCCTTAAGTTCTGCCATGGTCCACCCTCCAGATTGTTTTAAATAAATATGATTTCTGATTATTCTGAAAAATACAATCTTAGCACATGCTTTTCAATCATTCCTCCCTTTATATTATTCTGTGTAATCTGTGTGTCCTGTGGTTTATTTCTCCGTTTCTCCTGTTATAATATGCATCTCTTAACTTTGTGCCTCTGCCTGTCGCGCCGTAGTTTCTTTACGAAGGCGGATGCCTTGCAACTTTGGAGCTTTTAATATGAAACAAATTTATGTATATTCCGTTAGCCTCGGATGTCCGAAGAACTTTGTCGACACCGAGATCCTGACAGGACATCTGCTGTCTGGCAGCATCGGCCTGACCGAAACGCCCGATGATGCCGACGTCTACATGATCAACACCTGTGCATTCATCCCCCCTGCCCGCGCGGAGGCCGAATCCTTCATCCAGAAGGCCGTCGCATGGAAGAAGAAAAAGCCCGGGTCAAGGAAGATCGCCATCTGCGGTTGTCTGGTGCAATGGGACAAGAATATGGACTTCGCGAAAAAGTATCCCGAAGTTGACCTTTGGCTCGGGATTGACAAGATTGCGAACATCGCAAAACACATCCGCGACCTTTACGGCAAGGGACCAGGAAAACCGCAAAGATCCTGTTCCGAACGCCCGGAGTACCTGCACGATGAGACCACTCCACGCCTACAGCTGACCCCCAGGCACTATGCCTACATAAAGATCGCCGACGGATGCGACAACCGCTGCACATATTGTTCGATCCCGGGAATCCGGGGCGGTCTGCGGAGCAGGAGTTCCGAATCAATCATCAACGAAGCGAAGATGCTCCTTGCGAACGGTTGCAGGGAGCTTATAATCATTGCACAGGATACCACGGCGTTCGGTAAGGACCTAAAGGATGGAAATGAAAACCTCCCGGCCCTACTGAAGAAACTCGATGCGCTCGAGGGCGACTTCTGGATAAGGCTCCTCTACACGCATCCGGCACATTTCACGGATGAACTGATCGGTGTCTTCAAGAATGCAAGACATATTCTTCCTTACATCGACATGCCTCTCCAGCATATCTCCGATAAAATTCTTCTCAGCATGAAACGCAGGGTCAACTCCGAGCAGATCAAGGTGCTTCTCTCAAAACTGCGTGCGGAGATTCCCGGAATCGCCATACGCACGACTTTTCTGGTCGGGTATCCCGGTGAGACGGAAGAGGATTTCAAGGAGCTTGCCAATTTCGTGAGGAACCAGAGGTTCGAGAGGCTTGGAGCATTCACATATTATCCTGAAGCAGGCACTCCAGCATCTGCGTTTCCCGAAACAGTTCCTGCGGAAATTGCTGAAAAACGCAAGGACCTGATCATGCGGATACAGGCTGAAAACTCACTTGAACGAAATACGCTCCTCGGTGGAAAAGTCTTTGACGTGCTGATCGACAAGCTCGAGGGTGGCAAGGGGATCGGCAGGACTTTCATGGATGCACCCGACATTGACAATACCGTCAAAGTCGAAATCGGAAAAACAGGCATATCAACCGGGGACATTGTGAAGGTGAAAATCAAGTCTGTCGGGATATATGATGTAGAAGGGGTACTCGCCTAGGACGTATCGGTGTATCGGCGAAACGGAGAACCGGCGATATTCAGATACTGCGAAATTGTTATTGATTTAGTTGGAGTTCACAGCCCTGGTCGCCGTAGGCGCTGCCAGAGGCAGGTAAACTTTAGCGTGTGTATTCACCAATTCCGAGTCGAATTTGAATTTCAATAAATGTAACACAGGCATTCTGCCTGTGATTTTTTGTAAAATTACCGGCGGGACGCTGGCGCTCCTACATCTACTCAATTCTTCCGAACAGCGTGATTTCCTGGCGGTCGTGGTAGAGCTGGCGGAGGTTGTACTTCACAAACGGCTTTGAGTCCAGCCATTCCTCCATAGACTTCACGACAGGCCAAGGTTCGACCTGCGGAAGCTTAATGTTGATGATAAATTTCCTCGCACGCCTGCCACCAAGCCAGTTCTTGATCAGGGCAAAATTCTTTCCTGTAGAGACAAGCATGTCGCTGATCAGCCAGTCGGCCTTCGGCATATTGGACTCAGGTTCGTAGAGCAGTCCGTCAGCCTTGACATGGATGAGTCTCCCGGGAAGTTTTTCCAGATTCCTGATCTTCATCGGTCCGTTGTCTACTGCGGTCACCTTGCATCCTCGCTTAAGGAAAGAGTAAGACCAGCCGCCAGGCGCGGCGCCAAGATCGATCACGCGTTCGCCATGTTCCGGCTTGATCTTCAGCAGGTCGAGTGCTTCCTCAACCTTGAGGAAGGAACGTGAAGGTGCATCTTCATCGAATATCATCCTATGGCATCCTCCCGGACTCGGCTCACTGAGTGCGACTGATCTCATCGCAGCACCCCAGAGACCGTTCTGAAGCATGCAGATATTGAGCACCATCATTTCTTCCCTGCGCAGGTCTGCTTCAAGGACGAATCTTCTTGAGACACGTCCGAAATGCTCCCTGCAGAAATCCAGAAGATGCTTTCTGAAGGACTTTATTTTAGGCGTGATCGCCAATGAGCAGTCTTCGGGCTGGAAAAGGTGCAAAGTCCATTTGTCCTCCGTGCGAGTGATCCCGGGCAGAATGCTCTTTACGACATCCCTCGCCATGTTCCTCAGATTGCCTTCCTGTACAAAAGCCGCATCGATGATGCGTTGGCGCTCGAACACGAATGACCTTTCAGGCATAGGATGGTCCGGAGGAAACTCAGCAATGAGAAACCCGGGAGATTTTTTCAGGACAACCTGAGTTCCGCACTTTGATGTAATCTCGGTGGAGAGGGTGTCCTCGAAATTTCCCTTCGATAGGAATATGAAAGTCATAATGCCAATATCTTACATCCACAATTCACCAATTGATAATCAAAATTGCTTTGTCTCTTGGGAAAGCTGTGTTAAATTATTTTTTTTGAGTTAAAAATACCCGAAAAGTTTAAGCGCATGAATCTGCCGAACAAAATAACGATGGCGAGGATAGTGATGATATTCATCTTCCTTGTCATCTGCAATGTTGACGACAAGCTTCCTACCAGCTGGCAGATGCCCTGGAAGATTGTCGGTGTCTCCTTCGCATTTCTCGCGGGGCTTACCGATATCCTGGACGGCTACATCGCCAGGAAATACAACCTTATAACTGATTTCGGCCAGCTCATGGATCCGCTTGCCGACAAGATATTCATGGCGACGACATTCATCATGCTCGTTGACAAGGGCATTCTTGAGGGTTACGTCGCGGTCATTGTCCTCTCCAGGGAGTTCCTCGTCACCGGTCTCAGGCTTCTCGGTGCCGGCAAGGGTGTAGTGATTCCAGCTGACGTTACCGGAAAACTCAAGACGTCCCTGCAGATGGCGTTCGTAGTGATTGGCGGTTACTTCTGGATACTTGGATGGAAAGGCGCAGAGATCAAGAACGTCCTATGGGTATGGTGGTGCTGGGAGATTGCAAAATACGTAATTATAGCCGTAACTGTCTACTCCGGCATAAACTATTTCTACAGGCTCAGGCATTTGTATCTGGAAAAGAAGAATCCTTGAGGGAATATGGAAGCCAGAAGCCAGAAATCAGAAATTTGAAATTGGCAACCGAGAACTCTCAATTGGGAAATTGTTGATGTAGAGTTGCCCGTCACGGGCAAGGAAGAAATCTTCGCCGAGACGGCGAACACTACATCTAGGCAGTTGAAAATCTGAAATTAAAAATTGAAAATATCCTGAGGTAACCATATGGCACTTTGGAGCGGAAGATTCAGCGGCGGGCAGAAGAAGGAACTTGTTGATTTCACCGAATCAATATCCTTCGACAAGCGACTTTATACTCATGATATTGCCGGAAGCAAGGCCCATGTCGAGATGCTTGCATCCTGCGGGATAATCCCGGCAAAAACCGCAAGGGCGATCAAGAGTGAACTCGAAAAGATACTCAAGCGCATCGAGGCTGGCAAGTTCAAATTCACAAGCAGTCTTGAGGATATCCACATGCACATAGAAAACGAGATCATCAAGGCCCTCGGTGATGAAGGCGCAAGGCTCCATACTGCCAGAAGCCGGAACGACCAGGTGAACCTCGATACGAGGCTCTACCTCAGAAGCGAGACAACAAAAATCATTTCAGGCATAAGCAAGCTCCAGAAGGCGCTTGTATTCCAGGCAGAGAGGAATTCCGATACCATCATGCCCGGATATACGCACCTCCAGCACGCCCAGCCGGTTCTTTTTGCTCATCATCTTCTTGCATATGTTGAGATGTTCGCAAGGGATTCGGCAAGGCTCATGGACTGCATGAAGAGAATCAACGTAATGACCCTCGGTTCAGGGGCGATCGCGGGGACTACTCTCCCCATCGACAGGAAGAAGGTCGCAAAGGCGCTGTCGTTCCCTGATATCTCCGCCAATAGCATGGATTCTGTAGCCGACCGGGACTTCGAATGTGAATTCCTTGCGTGTCTTGCGATATTCGCAATGCATGTATCGCGGCTCTGCGAGGACCTGGTGCTATGGACCTCGAAGGAGTTCTCGTTCATCGAACTCGCCGACGAATTCTGCACAGGCTCCAGCCTAATGCCCCAGAAGAAAAATCCCGACGTTGCGGAACTCGCAAGGGGTAAGACCGGCAGGATCTATGGCAATCTTGTGGCGCTGTTGACCATCTGCAAGGGGCTTCCGATGTCCTACAACAGGGATCTGCAGGAGGACAAGGAACCTCTGTTCGATTCAATCGACACAGTCCTCAAGATATTGTCCGTACTACCTCCGATGATAGCGACAATGAAGGCAAACAAGGGCAGGATGCTTGCTGCGGCACGGAACCCAGAGCTTATGGCCACAGATCTGGCAGAGGAGCTCGTGAAACTCGGGGTACCGTTCAGAAAAGCCCACGAGCGGACTGGCGCTTTAGTCAAATGGTGCAATACCAACAGGATTCCCCTTGACAAGACACCATTCGTGGAAATGAAGAAAATCATACCCGAAGCGGAAAAGGGACTCCTGAAGATCTTTGATCCGAGCAAAAGCATATCGAAACGTGAAATCACAGGTGGAACGGGTCCCCGGCAAATTGAGAATCGGCTTGTTTTCTGGAAGAATAAACTGAAGGTTTAAAGGAAAGACCGAAATCTTCACTGCCTTCGCGTTGTGGTATATATAGGAAGATATCCGTGCAGGACATCGGATATTTGTTTATAATTAATTGTCGTATTACAAATTATTAGAACTACCAAGGTGAATCATGCCTGGGAAAATAGAATGGGATGATGATCTTGAAACTGGGATACAGGTGATCGACCAACAGCATAAGGAATTCTTCAGGCTTGTAAACGTATTATTGGACACCTCAATCAAAGGTGCAGACAAGGAAAGTGTCCTCAAGGCATTCAAATTCCTGCATTTTTATATAATTGAGCATTTCGGGATGGAGGAATCCCTGATGATGGAATACAAGTATCTATCGTTAAAAGAACATAGAACTGGCCACCGGTATTTCAAGGATGAATTACGGAAACTTGAAGCTCAGCTTTCCGGCGCCCATTTTCCAGAGGTTTCTATGCGTCTTGATTATCTCGTAGTAAACTGGTTCATAAATCATATCAAGGTCCAAGATAAAAAGCTTGCCAAATTCCTCCAGGAGAAGGCAAAAAACAATAGGAAAATTGCTTCCAAGCTTGCATACCTGTTGAAAAAATTATTTGGCAGATGAATTATAACCTCTCGAAATATAAAATTTCATGAGATTTTGATTTAATGCACCAAGGTTTTAATACTACCTTATCCTTCCCATTCTACCAAGATTCAAAAAAATATAAAAACAAATTCATAATATAATATATTTATTGTGGATTTTCATGATTTATTCAACTCCTTATTTCGAACTATTCACATCTGGCATCTCCGTAAAAAACAGCTAAATTATCATCAATGACGGCAACTGTCCCATGTTCACATGATTCTCGATAACTTTTATGTTACAGTCAGAAAGCAGATAGGTTTCAAATTCTCCAAGTCCTTTTTTTCTATTGCAGCAGATAGAGAGATAAAATATGAGCGAGTTGAAAAAACGGCTTAAGATACTTCTTGCCGAAGACAGCCTAATCAGCAGAAAACTTGCTGTCAAGATGATCGAACACTGCGGTCATGAAGCGGATTCAGCCGAAAATGGCAGGCAGGTTGTCGAAAAGGCATGTTCAGGATCATATGACCTGATCCTGATGGACATGTTCATGCCTGAACTTGACGGTGGAGACGCAGCCCTCGAAATAATTGCAAAAGGCTGCACATCACCCATAATTGCATTGAGCGGCGATATCCTTAACCGGACGGATCTTGACAGATACGGCATGAAGGATTCGATCTTGAAACCGCTTTCCGAAAAGGAACTGTCCAGGGTAATCGCATCCTATTGCAGCTCATCTCTACAAGCGGTCCGACCGCCACCCGTTTCAGGAACATCAGCCCCACAGGAAATCTTTGATGAAAAGGCTGCTCTTGAATTTTCCGGTGGAGACAAGACTGTCCTCGCGGAAATGCTCTCGCTGTATGCCGAAGCAACGGGAAAGAATATCGAGAGGTTAATTGCAGAAATCGGGACAGGAGACATGCAGAAGGTCAAGTCGATTGCCCACCTGATAAAAGGCGAATCTAAATCACTTGGAATACTGAAGGTCTTCGCCAAGGCCAGCGAACTTAACGAGGCCGCAAAATCAGCTGATCGTGAAAGCTGCTCCAAACTCGCCATCGAGCTGAAGTCTGTGTTCCATGAGTTCATGGGCACTATTGGAAAAGGCGGTACCTGATGCATAATTTCCTCATGGAACAGAAGGATTTCATCCAGTTCCTCAACGGATTCTCCTTCATCATGCTCGCTTCGATGACATATCTCCTGAGCGGCTTTTCCACGCTGAAATGGAAATGGTTTGCGATGTTCGCGATCATACAAGGCATAACCCAGACCGCCGATGTCCTCACCGCCCCACTACTTTCAAGCTACGCATACCATACAATTGATGTTTCACTGTCAATCTTCTCTTATTTCTGCCTCTTTGAATTCGGCCGTTCCAGCTTGGAACAGATTAAGGGGAGGAAGGCGGGCAAGTGGGTCTATGCCATCCTCTTCTGGCTGGTAGCAGCAGGTGCATACAAGGGGATTGAGGGGCTGGAACTGACTTCCCGCATCTTCATGGCGCTGCCAGGAACTTTGTTTTCCGCGTATGTGCTTGTGACCACCCAGCATGACAGGCTCCATCTGAAACGTCTTCTTATCCCTGCGGCCTTCTGCATCGTCCTCCTGGGCATATCGACGACCGCATTACATTTCGAGGCAGATCAGCTTCAGGAAGGCTCACAGTTCGGGCCATTCCTCATGGAGGACCTATCCATCGGAATAAAACTCATAAACATGATGCTTGTCATACTGCTCTGCATATTGTTCAGCCTGTTTTACTGGAGATGTGTAGCTCTTCAGCACTCGGTATCTCTTTCAAGGGGAAAATCCATCATGAAATTCCTCATCCCCGTTCTCCTCCTGATAATAATACTTTCAGGCTGGATCATAACGCAGAAACAAGGAATGAAGGAGGACAAACAGCGCAGACAGGACCTTCTTTCATTGACACGTGCGATAGCAGCCTCCATGGATCCTGAAAAAATACTCCTTCTCACAGGAACCGCAGACGATGAATCTGCGCCCCCCTACAAGGAATTGAAGGGCAAATTATCAGAAATCGCAAAAAGCCAGACAAACATCAGGTATCTTTATCTGTTTGGCCAGAAGAATGGCAAAGTCATCTTCCTTGTCGACGCTGAGATTGAAACCAACAGGCAGTCCACCATCCCAGAATCTGTTCTTGACTTCTCTCCTCCCGGTACTGTTTATGAAGATGTATCTGCAGAGCTATTCTCCAGTTTCAAAACCGGAGAGGAATTCACGGAAGGTCCCTGGTCGGACAAATGGGGCACTTTTGTTTCAGCTCTTGTCCCAATAAGAGCTCCGAATTCGAGAAATGTCGTAGCCATACTCGGTACCGACATCACGGCCAATGACTGGAACAGGCTGATATCCAGCCAAAGGATGATCCCGATAATGACCACTTTGCTCTTCTGCCTCATGCTGGTGATATTCTTCATCATCCACCAGAAGAACCTGGAAGCGGCGTTCTCGCTGCAGTCATCCGAAAGCAAGTACCGCAGCATCATCGAGGGCTCTCCGAACTGCATCGAATTGTTTGACGAAAACGGCAACTACATATCCATAAACGAAACTGGACTGCTCGTAAAGGGCGTATCGGAAAAGGAGATACTTGGCAAGTCTTACCAGGATGTCTGGCCGGAAGGTTTCATGAGGGATATCGTCGATGAGGCTGTCAAACGCGTAAGAAGGGGCGAAAGATGTACGTTCGAAGCAGAAAGCAAGAGGCTCGATGGCACACTCGTCAACTGGATGATCGTCCTCAATCCGATATATGACGAGGAGAACAGGGTCCATAGGTTCGTTGCCATCTCGACGGACATAACTGAATTGAAAAAGGCTGAAAAAAGCATACTCGAAGCGAAGGAAAGGGCTGAAC
>Ga0302237_1001798_pt1 | contig 14140 bp, 6 predicted proteins | sample AAG_UR_Ala_MG_FD_193530 | JGI IMG/M metagenome (GOLD analysis project Ga0302237, IMG submission 193530) | Enriched activated sludge microbial communities from anaerobic digester in WTTP, New Holstein, Wisconsin, United States - AAG_UR_Ala | ecosystem: Engineered > Bioreactor > Anaerobic >... | reverse complement strand
TCGTTCGTTCCAAAGATCAAAACAAGGTTCGCACAGAGGGCACAGAAGAAAAAATGACAAAGGGTAGGGATCGCGGGGTCGTAAAACCCACTTACCCCGCGATAACCCGCAAGAAGGGATCCCGCTGGTTACCCTGCTCTGAGCCTCTTAGTTATGTCACCTGATATCTTGACCACACATAAGCGTTCGTTAGTCGGTTTTTGGTATATAATAAAAGGATTTTACGAGAAGAGGTGTGTTGTGGAAATCGTTAAAGTGGAGAATTTGCGCAAGTCTTATCGTACGGGGAGGACTTATTTTGAAGCGCTCAGGGGTTTGGACTTTACTATACATAAGGGAGAGATTCTCTCGATATTGGGTCCCTCGGGCTGTGGAAAGACCACTCTGCTGAACTGTCTCTCTTCAATCGACCACCCGTCGGAGGGGAAGGTCTATATCGAAGAGGTGGATCTGCACGCGCTCTCAGATAATGAGAAGACGCTCTTTCGAGCGAAGAATATGGGGTTCATCTTCCAGTTTTACAACCTGATACCGGTGTTGACCGCCGTCGAAAATGTGGAGTTGCCCCTATTTGCCCTCGATAACAACGGAAAGAGGGTACGACAGGCCGCGGAGGAAGTCTTAACGCGTCTCGGCCTGAAAGATCGGCTGAACTACTACCCCTCGGACTTAAGCGGGGGCGAACGGCAGAGAGTCTCTATCGCTCGGGCGTTGGCCCATCGCCCCAAAATCATTTGGGCAGACGAGCCGACGGGGGCGCTGGATACCCAGACCGGTCGGGAGATTATGGACGTTATTCTCGAATTGAACGAAAAGAACGGCCAAACCTTCGTCATCGTGACGCACGACGAACGCATCGCGGACTATTCTAACCGGATCGTCTCAATGGATAGCGGAAAGATCATTCGGATTCGTGAAATCGCGCCGGTGAGGACCTAACGTGTTCTTAGAAATTTTCCTCGGAATACTCTCCACGCTGGTCGTCTTCATCCTCCTTCTTATGGCTAGAAACGGGATCATCGCATCGATGTCCCTACGGAACATTTTCCGACAACCGACGAACACCTTCCTCGTTATCCTCGGATCACTGATGGGAACAGCTTTGATCACCGGTTCATTCGCGATGACCGATTCTTTCAACAAGTTCCTTTACGCGCAAATCGAGCGAGAATACGGAGAGATAGACGAGGTTCTCTACAAGTCAGACGGCTCCATACGTCAGGGCGGAGCGTATTTTTCTCTCGACGAAGTCTCCCATTGGTTAGAGGCTTTGCAACGAGAGAACCTCGTGGACGGTATCCTGCCCGTGATATGGATCGAGGCTCAGGTGAAGGCGCAGAAAGAGGGCTCTCAGAAGACGGGACTGCTCCAGAACTATCTGAAGGTCAGCGCGACAGGGGTGAATTGGTCGGCGGTCCCTTCTTTCGGCCTCTCTCCCGTGACCGTTTCGGAACCGGAAGAAACCGATGGAATCGTGGGCGTATACATCTCTAAAGATCTCGCGTCGATGTTGGAGCTGGAACCGGGGGACACCTTATCCTTCAGCACAAGCATTTTGCAGCAGCTTGCCTTTTGGACGCGTATCCCGACAGTCCGGGTCGTGGGCATTCTTCCGGAGGATTCTTTTTTAAACTACAAGGGGATGGGTCACGGCGGGGTGAATGGGAGTGTGGTGATGCCCGAAGCGCAATTGCGGGGGCTGATCAATCTCTCGAATGAGTACGAAACCAACGCGATATGGATTTCCAACCGAGGCGATTTTGTTAGCGGAGTCCGCCGCATCGAAGCCGTGGCGGCATCATTCATAGAATCCGACCTACAACCGATATTCAGGCTGGACACCACGAAGAAGGAGCTCGTGGGGGTCGCTGATGAGGGCAATTTTGGTTTGATCTTCCTCGGCTTAAGCGCTTTCGCGATTTTGGCCGGAATCCTGCTGATCTCCAACACATTCAAAATGCTCTCCGAAGAACGACAAGTCGAGTTGGCGACGATGCGAGCGCTGGGCTACAAGCGATCACGGGTAACCTTGGTCATGGTCTTTGAAGGCTTTTTTTATTCGGTGATCTCGTCGGTCATCGGCGTCGTAGTGGGTATGCTGATCACCAGCTTCATCTTGGGGCAGTTTGCCGGTTTCATCCATAACGTGGCTTCGGTTCTACCTTTCGAGCTGCCGATTCCGATGACTCAGGAGAACGTCACCTTCAGCTTCTATATCAAACCAATTTCGATGTTTTACAGCTTCATTTTAGGCATTTCGATTCCTTTGGTCGTCATTTTTTACACCTCTTTCCGGAACGCGAAGATGAACATCGTCGATTCGATCCGAGGCTTGCCCCCCGCTTGGGACCAAACGTCGCTCAAGAGATTTCAAGTCTTGTGGGTCGTTATGGCGGTCGTCTGTGTCCTTGTCTCAGTGCAGGGTTGGCGGATTCGAAACGAGCTCGTTTTCAGTATCGGTATCTTTGGCGCTTCCTTCTTTTTACCCCTCTGTCTCCCCGTAAAGGATAAACGGTGGCCGGTGACGCTTGCCTGCTTCTGGGTCATCGGGTTGTCGATGCTTTATCGCCCTTCTTACGCTCTACACGAGCTCCCCAATCCCTGGGTCATCTTGGTGAAGGGTGTGACGATCCTGTTTTCTTGTCTCTTGTTGGTCATCTTCAATTTGAAGGTCTTCGAAAGTCTCTTGAAGTCCGTATTTTCACGTAGCCGCCTATCCAAAGGTGTCACGAAGATCGCGATCGCGTTCCCCTCGAAAAACCGTACGAGAACCGGTCTCACGATCTCGATGTACACACTCGTCGTGTTCATCGTGACCTTGATCTCGATCATCCCCTATTCCGAGGAAAAGGTCATCCGGAAAAGTCGAGACAGCTTCTTCATTGGCAACGACCTGTTGATCTTCCGTTCTCCTTTTGGTGGGAACACCGGCCAGGGTGCGCCTTCGCTCACCGAGATCTTGGCATCGAGGCCGGAGTTATCGAGTGTATCAGTGCTTCGTAGCGTTAGGATGCAAAAAGTGGTCACTGAAGAAGCTTCGTCGTCTCTCACTTTCTCATTGTACGCATTCAACACAGGTTTTTCCGTAAACGACGCGGTTTCGTGGACGGTCATTCCCTCGCTGAAGGATGAGATCCGCTCCACCGGCGACTTTATCGCCTATCTGATTGCGCACCCTGGAACAGGGGCTCAAAGCGGGCTTGGCTTTTTCGAACCGGGGGAAGAAGCTCTGTTGGTTGGCTCAACCGGCTCCATCACTCGAGGCGGAATGCCCGATATGCAGCAGATGATGACCTCAAGAAAGACCAACGCCCCGACGGATCAGTTCCCGATAAAAATCATTGGCACGCTTAACGAAAACCCCATCTCTATGGTGCAGGGGGTGTTGTCGTATGAAAAGCACGTACCGGACGTCTACTTAAGAGGCGCGCAAACGACCACCTTCGCCTCGGTGAAAGGGGCGACTCCGGCAGAAAAGAGCGCGGAAGTAAAAAGCTTATCTGACGAGCTGCTCTCCTTGGGATATTTACCACTTTACGCTGACGATATCATCAAAGTGATTTCGGCAATGATCGAGGGCATCATCGGCATCCTGCGGTCCTTCCTCTATTTCGGTATGGTTGTGGGGATTGCGGGCATCGCGATACTGATGTTTAGGGCGCTGTACGAGCGAAAGCGGATTATTGGGATGCTCAAAGCGATCGGGTACACGAAAACGCATATCTTCCAATCCTTTTTCATCGAAACGAGCTTTATCGTGCTGATCGGCATTGTGTTGGGAGTGGTCGCCGGAATTCTGACGTCTCAGCAGTTCCTGTCCGTTCTGAACTTTTCGGAGTTGGAAATACCCCTATCCATCCCTTGGGGTTTGCTGATTACCGTCTGCACCGTCTTCTACGCCGTTTCGTTGGCAGTCACCTTTTTCCCCAGTTATATGGCGGCGAGGATCCCGCCGGCGGAAGCGCTCCGGTTTTTCGAATGAAAAAACCCGCGCCCGCCCAGAACTCGGGCTCGACCAGTCTTGGTGCGGGTCAAGTTATGGGGTGGCATAACTAAGAGGTTAATTGCGGGGTAAGTGGTTTTTATGACCCCGCGATAGGCCCGGAAAATGCGTATCGCGCCGTCGCAAAAAGAAGAAACGCTTACGCCGCGATGCCCCCGCACAAAAGCGTATCGCGCCGTCGCGAAAAGAAGAAGCGCTTACGCCGCGATGCTTGTCCTCTCCGTGCTCTCTGCGCCCTCTGTGCGAGCCGTGTTTTTGATCTTTGGAACGAACAAAACCAGGGTATCGCGCCGTAGCAAAAAGAAGAAACGCTTACGCCGCGATGCCCCCGCACAAAAGCGTATCGCGCCGTCGCAAAAAGAAGGGGCGCTTACGCCGTGATGACTGCGTGGACTAAAAATCGCGCGATCGAATCGGAGCTTGTTTCTTGATTGCGCCTCGCAGCTTGACCCACACAGAACTAGTCAGATGTTGTCGGAACAGCGTTATATCTTAAATCGTACGGTCTCTTCGGAAAGCTTTTGAGAGAGCTGCGCCAAAGCGTTTCCAGAGTCGTTGACTCTCTGAGATAGCGTTTTTTGCTCTTCTATATCCACACTCATCAACTCTACTTGTTGGGAAACATCAACCATCGCGTGTGATGAGGTATCCATCGCGGCTGCCATCTCCTCGACCGAGGCTCTCTGTTCTTCAGAGCTTTCGGCCAATCGGCGTGTCGTGTTCAGAATCTGCTCTACCTTTTTGGTAATCTGCGCAAACTGTGCTGTAGCCGAATCGGCCTGTGTGGTAGTCCCTTGGACAAGCTCCACAGTTCTTTCTGTCGCTTCGCTGACCTGCGCCGCGCTGCGATCGATCTCTTTCAAAATGCGAAAGATGGTACCGGTTGCCCCGCGGCTTTCCTCAGCCAGTTTACGAACCTCGTCAGCAACGACGGCGAATCCTCGGCCCGCCTCTCCTGCTCTGGCCGCTTCGATAGCCGCATTCAAAGCCAACAGATTGGTCTGCTCCGAAAGCGATCCGATCAAATCGACGATCTCACCAACGTTTTTTGCTTTTTCAAACAACTCTTTCACGAACGTTTCAGACTCTTGGGTCTGCTTGGACGTTCTATGGATGATCTCCAGTATGTTCGACATCGAAAGCTCCCCATTTTTCGCATACTGAGATACTTCTTCCGTTTGTTTAGTCAAGTCTTGCGCGCTCTTCGAGATGTTTTGCGCCGAGGCGGTCAGCTCTTCGAGTTCGGCGGTCACCTTTTGGATAGAGTCCGATGTGCTTTGGACATTTTTATCGATTTTTACGGACTGCGATGCGATCTTCGAAGCGCTTCTGTGGGTAGTGTCGGAGATACCGGTCATCTCTTTCGAAGAATTCGACAGGGATTCGGAGATTTCATGCATCGAACCGATCGACTCGCGAAGCCGGCGGGCCATCTCTTGTAGGGTTTTTCCCATACTCGCGATTTCATCTCGGCCGATGATGGGAAAGTCTATGGCCAGATTTCCGCTCCCAAACTGCAAGACCTTGTCCGAAAGGAGCCGAATGGGCTTAACAATCATAGTTCCCACAACAACGGACAGCAAGGTGATAACCGCGATCACGACCAGCATAGCGATTATGACGAAGAGGTTGAGCGTCTCAGCTTTGGCCATCAGTTCTTTTGTGGGGATCGAAATGCCCAGGCGCCAACCGGGCGATTCGGCGATCTCTTGATAGATGACCGTTAAAGGCTCCCCTTTGTTATTGGTGAGTTCGACTGACCCGCTTCGTTCACTCAGTATCTGTCTTCCGCTCTCGACCGCGCCTTTATAACCGATCGAATCCAGATCCGCTATCTTCATCTGTAAAACCAGATCACTGTTTGGATGAGAAATGAACAATCCGGTGTTGTCGACGATCCAGCCGTAGCCTGTTTGACCCAACCTGATACCGGACGCGATCTCCGTTATCCGGCGTAAAAGGATAGAAGAGGCGATGATGCCTATCGGACGCTGATTTTCGTCTCTCACTGCCGAAGCCGCCACGAACACTTGATTACCGGTTGCCCGCGATACGACGGGGTTGCTGATGTATCTACGGACGTTTCCGGAAATTACCGCTCGAAAGTACTCTCGATCCGAGATGTTCGCCGGAGTACCCAGGGTGATCTGATAGTTCCCATCTAAGCCAGCATAGAAGAAATTTTCGTAGTTTTCACTATCCGCCTTTGCCTCGGCGGATAAAAAGTCCTTCATCGTGTTCCAATCGCCACTTCGAACCTCAAAAGTGTTCGCCAAGATGCTTAAATCGGACATCCGCCCACGAAGCCATTCGGTGATTTCTGCCGCTTTCGATTCGGTCAGTTTTTCAGCCGACTCGAGAACCGATCCCTTCACGATCTTGTTGGATTCCAAATAAATAAAAAGGGTAACCATGGCTAACAATCCGATGGTGAACGGTAAGAAGTACAGAAGAATCTTTCCTCGAGTGGTTTTAGGTCTGTATACGCCTTTCAAAACAACCCCTCCTTTTATCAGGTGATCTACGCACTTTTCTACACATTATACCACAAATAATCTTTACGACTACATGAATGATTATAAGTCTGAAAAGTTGTTAGGGGTATACAGTTAATTAACAAAAATACAGAGATCAGGGAGTTCCAAGCGCGAGGAGAAGTTTTGACTAATAAAAAAAGGGCGGGAGGGGTTGCCGCTACATCCTATGCAGCGAACCGCCATCCCGCCCATTGATTAGAAAGTGCATTTCAGATTTAAACGTTCTCGTTAAAAGAATCCATTTCGCGTCAGAAAATTTAGCGCGCCATCACCCAAGCGCTGGTGCCGGGCATAGACACGAGCCCGCCTTCCAGAGTATAGAGGACTTCCGTGCCCGCGACCCGGTCGTCGACGAGGACCATCCACTGTCCAGCAGGCAATTCGACCTCCGCGGCCTTCGGGCTGCCGTTGAAAACGACCAGGATCTCGCGATACCCGTCGCTTTCCGGCGCTTCTATTATGTAGGAAACCACCATACGCTCTTTATTCGTCAATAAGCGCACACGCTCTCGGATTTCTTCGTCCGTTCGTAGACGGAAAGCGTCAAACGCCTTCCTGAGCGCAATGAGCCCTTTGTAGTATTCGAACACATCGAGGTATTCGGCCTTTCGGGCGTAATCGAACCCATTGACCGAGATAGGCGACGCATAGGAGTTGCCATCGAAGTTCTTCGTCCGGCAGAAGTCTTGACCGCCGTGAAGGAAGGTCACGCCTTGCGCCGTCATCAAGACTGCGCCGGCCAATTTCTGCGCGCGGACCAGGTCCGCTTCCGTCCAGGCATAGCTCGAGTCGGCTTGGGCAGCTAAGGTATTCTTGTCCCAGAGGGTGTGGTTGTCGTGGCAAGCCGCGTAGTTGATGGTCTGCTGCGGATCGTCGGCAAACCCTTTTTCGGTTTTACTGAAATCGATCGACCCCACCGCACCCGACTTGATCTTCTTTACCTTCGCGAGAGCATTCAGCACGAACCCCCGTGTGGCAGGTTCAAAGACGGAGCCACGAATCGCGTCACGGATATCGTCGTTGAAAGCGGCGAAGGGCGTCCCTGCCACGGCCGTTTTAACGAGTCGGGTAACGCTGTTCCCCTCTTTCCGATCGTCTTCGGGCCAACCCCAGTAGTCTATTGCCAAGGCTTCTCCCCAACCTTCGCCATACAAAAGCACGTACGGGTTCAGCGCGCGCAACCGCTCTTCCACCAACATCATCGTGGGAATGTCCATAAACCCCATCTGATCGAACCGAAATCCGTCGATGTGGTAGGCTTCCACCCAATACTCGACGGCGTCGAGGATGAACTTGCGCATCATAGGCCTCTGAGAAGCGATTGTGTTACCACATCCACTCTCATTGATATGTGCGCCGCTCTTAGATATTTTGTAATAGTAATAGGGAACGGCTTGATCGAAAGGGGACAGCTCGCCCACGCCGTAGGTATGCGGGAAGACAACGTCCATGATCACGTTCAGCCCGTTATCGTGGAACCCCTTGACCATCTCCTTGACCTCCCTCACCCGAGTCTCGGGAGTAAAGGGATCGCTCGCGTACCGTCCCTCCGGACACATAAAGAGGTAAGGGTCGTAGCCCCAGTTGTACATCGCCTCGAAATCGCGACTCGACTCCTCGCCTGTGTAGAAGTCGAAGAAGGGTAGAATGTGTACGTGGGTGACGCCCAACTCGACCATATGGTCGATACCAGTGCGCACGCCATCCGGACCCCGCGTACCGGTCTCCACCATTCCCAGATAGGTGGCCTTTTTGGCGACACCGCTGTTCGGCAAGCCCGTCACGTCCGCGATATGAACCTCGTAGATGATCGCGTCCTCCTGGGCGCCGAAAGGAACCGTCTCGTCTGTTTTCCAGCCTTCCGGTTCGGTAAGCGCCAGGTCCACCACTGCGGATTTTTTTCCGTTTATCGACGCGGCCTTCGAATAGGGGTCCACCCCGAGGCGTGTCTCTCCATAGTTGTCGTACTCATACAGATAGAACCATCCGTTCAGGTCGCCAGGAACCGATGCGCTCCACGTGCCAACAGAGTTTTTATCCATCGCCACGACCCGATCGGGAGTCTCGGAATTCCACTTGGAGTACAGGCGCACCGACACGGCCTGAGAGATCGGAGACCACACGCGGAAAGTGGTCTGATCTTTGGAGTACAGCGCCCCCATCTCACCTTCGTCGACGAGGGCATCCAAAACGCCCATCATCACGACGCGCTCTGGAGAGAACCCTTCGATGGACAGCTGGACGTCCCGAGCCAAGTCATCGACCGAAAGGGGTTCGGCCAATGTGATCTTAACAAAATTCGTTCTGGAAATGTCGGTCGGAATCACCTTTTCCACATCGGAAACCGCTCGGGGCTCCCCGTTGACGGTAACGGACACCTTCCCCTTCCACTGCTTCGTGTCGAACTCGTTGGTCATAAAGGCGCGTATTTGACGGTCACTCACCGCGCCGGTGAAGAAAATGCGAGGAGAAATGTCCGGTTCAGAGGTAAACAGCTCCTTCACGCCCTGGAGGATATAGATTTCGGCGTGACCCGAACGGGTATCGATGAAGCGATCCTCCGCGACGTCCTTATCCATCCATTCGCGTAACCGGACGATGATACCGGTTCGGTCAAAGCTCTGATCGAGGGTCACCCGGGCTGTCTTCCCAAAGGCGTCAGTTTCTGTGAAATCGTAAGCTTGCCCGTTGACGCCCTCCCCCCAGATCCAAAGATTCCACCCGTCGTATTTGCCGTCGTACCGATGATAATGAATAATCAACTCCGTACCCGCAAAAAGAGTTAGAACCCAGAGAAGCAACAAAAAAACGAACACCAGTTTTTTCACGCAGATCCCCTCCTATAAAATGCTCCCTATTGAAAAGCGGAGCGTCTATGTGGACCACCGTCGGAACGCCCTGGAAACGGCCTGGGAACCCGTGATAATCCCTACGCAGACGGCACGGGCCGTTTGACCGGGATGACCCAGAGGTGAAGGGTCTTGCCCTCCGTCTCCGCTTTCTCATAACGTTCCGCCTCGTGGTATTCCGAAAACATCACCAGATGCCCTTCGCTTAACCCGCTCCGCTCCAGATACGCTTTCAACTGCCCTTGACTTTTTTCGTACTGGTCCGCGTCATACCGCTTGATCTCGATGATGTCCGTCTTCCCAGCCTGGAGTAAGAGCAAGTCGACTCTCCCTCCGCCCACAGGCGTTTCCACGAAGCATTTCGCGTCCGCGAATTCAGCGTAGGTGCTGAAGAACGCGTCGATGTTGTAGTGATAGACCCCTTCGCTCGCCTTCCCCTGACTGAAGATGATGTTTCCTCGGTTCTTTACGTAGTCGATATACCGCCACAAAAGCTTCGTTACATCCAAGAGCCCCCGTTCGTCCACGTATTTCTTGTACGTCTCGATCGGGCTTTTGAAGTGCCTTCGCTCTCCGTTGGTTTTAGGTTTGAAGTGGTGGTACAGAGCCTTCTTATAGATAGGTACGGGAATATAGCAATTTCCTTCGGAGTCGCGATCGATCACGCCGTTCGCGTAGAGGACACCGATATCTTCCTGTGTAATCTTGAAAGGAAGGGGTTCTTCAAAGAGAATCTCTTCGACGGTTTTGGGATACAGTTTCGCTTTGGCGATGATATTGGCGATATTCTTGTCGATATAATACTCGGTGAAATCGTCGAGGGTCGTATATAAAGACCGCAGTTCTATGTTTTCCCCGTTTGGGCACTCCTTCTCCACGAGGTCACGAGCGAGGGCGTTCACCAGGCCCGGCTGGCCTAAGGTTTGCTCGTAGATGCCCTCTTTGACGGGGTGTTCGAAGAGCTGTCCCGTCTCCCGTTCGTGTTGGGCCAGTAGGTCGTAGACTTCCTCCCGGGTGAAATAGGGGACTTGTATCTGGTCGGCGATATTGAAGGGGCTCGCGGTGTCCTGGATGATCCCCGTGATGTTGCTCACTCCGGTCAGAATTACGCTGCGTAGCCCGATCGCTTGTTTTTCATGATAGATCGAGCGGATCAGGTGAAGAAAACCGTTCAACACCTTCAGGTTTTTGAGCCCTTCGATTTCGTCGACGATAATAACCCACTCTTTTTTTTGAAACCTAGCGACTTCACGCAATTTCAAGGCGATATCGTCCATATTGTAAAAATCTAGAACGGTCTCTTCTGGCAGCTCCGTCCCACGAAGAATCCGATCGCGTAGTGAAGAGAGAAAATAGGAGAGTTCAATATCCCCGTACGCTTCGAAAGAAACCCACACGGGTAACCAATCGGGTTTTTCTCTTTTAATCGCTTCGATGAGGAATTGGAAGTACGTGGTCTTCCCGCTCTGACGGGGGGCGAAGATGGTGAAATACCGCCATTGTTCGACCTTCTTCAACCCTTCGGCGATCAGCGCCGTTCGGGGAACGTAATAATACAGTTTCGGGTCCACGGGCCCTTCGGTGCAGAACGTCCGCATTTGGTCCTCCTACGATGGGTTTGAAACGAGTATACCACAATCGAAGCGCCGGATTTTTCGGAGCGCTGCCGAAACGCTCCGGGAACGCCGTGGGAACGCTCTGGGAGCGCCGGACTTTAGTCCGGCATGTTTTTGGTTTTCACTGAGGGCGCCCCCAAGCGCAGCATCGCGGCGTAAGCGATTCTTCTGTTCGCGAGGGCGCGATACGTTTTTGGGATGGACAGAGTGGGGATCGCGAGACTTCACGGACTGGGAACGCTGAACTTTAGTTCGGCCTGGTTATTTTTTTGGATTTTTACTCATCTGTATGGGCGTTTACGAGCAAACTCCGTGCCCTCCGTGCCCTCTGTGCGAGACTATCTTTTAAAACCTGCCAACTTAAAAAGTTGGCGTACCTAGGCGTGTCCTCCGTGCGAAACCCCTTAATCTCTTTTTTGCGTCTCAGAGAAACGCATCAAAAAAATGCGCCGGGAGGGAGCGGCGCGTTGTCGGGCTATAAGAGCCGCCTACTACGGCAGCGAGACCGTCGCGTTAAGAATCGGGATCGCATCGCTACCGTTATAAAAATATACCAACTCGTGCGTTCCAGGGGCATTACACGTAACGGTTGCTATGGATAAATTCGATGGAGAAAAATGAGAAAAAGAGCTGCGCGCGTCCGCAAAATTGAATATTTTCCCCTCTCCAAGACATCCTGACGAAGACTGTATCGGAGAGATGGTGAGCGCCGTACACCCCTCGTAAGGCCCATCGAGAGCGAATCGCACTGCGCTCTCAAGAGGAAAGTACCGATTCGCCCGTAGGAGGAAGGTGGTTTCGTTGACCTTCTCCAAAGAAACGCCGGCGCGTTCTGTTGCCGTCGTGAAGGACCAAACCTCACTTTCTTGGAAACCCGATTGATTTCGGGCGATCACCTTCCAAAAATAGGTCGTGTCGAGCGCGAGGTTTGCCGGCTGGTAGCTGGGGTTAGAGAGCGAGCTGCAGACTTTGTCGAGGGTATTCGTCGCAGTTCCGAGATAGAGGTCGTAAGTGATGGCGCCGTTCACGGAAGGGTTCCACGACATGGTCACATTGGTGGAAACCTCCGTTGCGCCCGTAGCGGGCGTGGGATTGGACGGTTCTGAGGGCTTAGGCACCCCGATCTGCGTCATAAAGGTCCAAATCACACTCGCGGAAACGCCCCATGGATTCTTCGAGATCACCTGCCAAATGTAGTGAGTGCCCGGGTCCAGACCTTCGACTGTCACCGAAGTGTTCGGGCTATCCGAAAGAACCCGACGCATCGCCCTCGGTTCAATATCGTATGTTGGAGCCGGTCCGAAATAGACGTCATAGGTGAAAGGCTTGGCTCCAACCACAGGCTGACCCCAAGAAAGAGTAACAGTCAATTCCTGATCGATGGCGGAGTTTCGCGGCGACGGAGAATGCGCGTTGGACGGTGGTATGGCAGACTCCGTGACCGTGAATTGCCATACGCTGCTCCGAGCGCTCCCCAGAGCGTTGTAGGCGATGACCTTCCAATGATAGGTCACCCCTTGCTCCAGATAGTTCAGTGTGTATCGCGTCTCGCGTATGTTTTGTACCAACGTGCTGGCCGACTCGGTGATCCAATAATAGAGGTCATAATGCGCGCCGCCCGTACATTCCCATTCCAACGTGAAGGAGTAGGGCACATCGACCGCGCCATCTCTTGGGAAAACCGGTTGGGGTACTGACGGCGGGAACGCGCCTGTGGAAAAACGCATCACCCCGGTAGACGTTTTCAAGCCATACGCGTTAACTGCTTCGACCTTCCAATAATAGGTCTTCGAGCCGACACAACGATCGTGGTGATAGAAGGTTCCGGCGATCCCGGTCGCGACGATTTCCATCGTCTGGGCACTTTCTCCGAGGTAGAGGTTGTAATAGACGGAGCTATCCTGAGGATCCACACTGGCGTTCCAGAGGAACTGGATGTACGGTTCGTGGTTCACCTGCGTGGCGCCGTTGGTCGGAGAAAGAGTGGTAAAACTGCTGGGAGGTTGTTTCATCATCTCATAGACGGCCACCACGGCTTTCGGGCTATCGACGAGCAACGAAAGAGTTTTCGCGTTCCCCGCGCTCTCCCCGTTCACTGTCCAGCGTAAAAAATCTTTGCCGGCGATAGACGGAGCCTCCAACTGCAGCTGTGTGCCGGATGCGTACCAACCGGACGGGTCAGAAGCCCCCCGCGCAGATGTGGCGCTACTTTCAAAGCTCACATAGTACTCCACCCCGAAATGTGCCGTATAGGTGGCATTCTTCTGGGGGATTAGGCCGATGATCGGATCGGTTTCACCGGAAGACCAACGCTCAAAGATCAGACGCGTATCATCACCGCCGACTCGCCCGCTCAGATCGAAAGCTTTCGACTGATCGACCTGTAAAATCACAGGATTGTTCGCTTGAACGGCGCACTGCGTGTTCGTCTCATAAGGCGCGCCGTTCACTTTAACGGAGATGCCGTCATACGGAGTGCTGTGTAAAAAGAGGAGTATTTTTTGTGGGGCGTGCCCCTTAAGAAAGCAAGAACTCAAGCTAAGCGACAAGAAGAGTAGCGAAAGCGCCAAGCAAAAAGAGAAAAAAAGTCCTTTTTTCATAGAATGACCCCCCTGACTCAAATAAAAACATATCGAATAAAAAACCGTGATACCGAATCACAAAAAGAAAAAGAACACCCAAATCTATTAGACGAAAAATGGAAAGGAAAAATCTCCCCGATAGAATATTATAGCGGAAAAAAAGGGAGAATGCAACCCCGATATTTCTATGCCGTCCCTGGGAACACTGCTGGGAACGTTTCGAAGCACAGCATCGCGGCGTAAGCGCTTCTTCTTTTTCTCGCGACGGCGCGATACGCTTTTGCACAAGTCCTGAAAAACAGGGTTCGCACAGAGAACACGGAGAACACAGAGGAGAGATTAGAAATTATCTGGAAGCGCTCTGGGAGCGCCGAACTTCAGTTTGGCATGGTTTTCGGGAAGGTACTTCTGGGAACGCTGCACTTCAGTACGTCCAGATAAGGCGGAAATGTTCAGCAGGAAGAAAGCAAGCCTGCCGGGGAAAAAGTCAGAACCCCGTAGCTTGGACAGCAGGCAGGGAGGAAACGAACTGTTCTGGAGTCTGTTGACAAAG
>Ga0302237_1001796_pt1 | contig 14146 bp, 16 predicted proteins | sample AAG_UR_Ala_MG_FD_193530 | JGI IMG/M metagenome (GOLD analysis project Ga0302237, IMG submission 193530) | Enriched activated sludge microbial communities from anaerobic digester in WTTP, New Holstein, Wisconsin, United States - AAG_UR_Ala | ecosystem: Engineered > Bioreactor > Anaerobic >... | reverse complement strand
CCGTACCCCACCGGGGAGGAGGCCCTGGTGGCCACCATCATGTGCCAGAGGGCCCACGAGAGCGCCGCGGCGGGGAAGGTCGTCGACATCTCGTATTAAAATCATTAAAAAATATGGGAGCCGGCGGCTGATTATGAAAAAAGCCGCCGGCGGCTGTCAGGCAGGGTAAACCCCGAAGCGCCGGAGCCCCGCCGCCCGGGAAATATCCTGATAGAAGAGATTTCTTAAAAGGCCGAACCCCGTCCAGGCGGTGATGACCCCCAGAGGCTCCCCGTCTTCCCGGGACAGGATTACGCATCGATGTGGGATGCCCCCTTCCTCAAAGCCCCCCAGCTCGGCCCTGATGGGGGACCGAGGACCCTCTCCGTCTTCCCAATGGAAGGGGGTAGGGCGGCGAAGAAAGTCTTCCCGTTTCAGGCGGTCCGCCTCGCCGAAGCCTCCATGACACCGGACGGGGTAGTGGGTGATTTCGTCCAGTTCTTCGGTCTCCCCGGTGTTCACCGCCCGGGCGTAAACTTCCAGGACCTTTTCGATGGTCCTTACCATGCCCCGGGCAGCCTTCCCTTCCACGGCCCGGCAGAGAGCGTCCTCCAGTTCCCGGGTCGTCCGGCCCGCCTCTTGTGGCCACTGGAAGCTCAGGTATTGGGAGTGGACGCGGGGCAGCAATTCCTGTGTGCTGGAGTGCATTTCCCCTCCCAGGCCCCGGCAGAGGTTCGCCAGAATCTCCAGGAGCACCCACATCTGTACCCGCACCTCCTGGGGGTTTGCCGGCTCCACCACGGGGTGCTCCCTGCTCAGCCGCCAGAGTCTGTCCATGTCCCGGTCCCGCCAGGACCAGCCGCGGAAGCGCCCTTCCCAGACGGCCTGGTAAAAAATTTCCCGGATGTAGGCATCAAAATCCCCCAGACCCAGGCCGAATTTCCCCTCCCGGTAATGGGGGATCTGCAGAAGGGTCCGCTGATGCTCGCAGCCCTTCCGGCTGCCGCAGTGGGGGCAGTTGGGTGAGCCGGTGACGATTCCCCGGATCTCCGGGCTGTGGTCCTTCATGGCCGTCCTCCCCGAGGGGGAGCTGCCGCGATACTGGCGGGGGTGCTTCTTTGTGAATTATTCATCGGAAGCCTCCTTTTAGCGAATTGTTTTCGGACGCTGCAAGCCGGAGGGCAAATCACGTCCATAATTATTATAGCGCAGAAGAGGGCTGCCGTCAAAAATGCCGCCCCGCCGCCATGGCCGGACGGGGCCGGTCCGGTGGACACCATCGGGGTATGCAGACCCCGAAGGCCGTCCACCGATGCGGCGGGTCCTCAAGCCGGTCCGGCAGAAATCATTGGGGTATGTAGATCCAGGGTCCTTCGCTGGAGGTGTTGTTCAGGTCGGAGAAGATCAGTTTCGGCCCGGCTTCAACCTCATATATCGAACAGTACGTCAGGAACTTTTCGTCGGTCCCGTTGATAGTATCGGCGGTCAGCAGCAGGTAGGGTCCGCGGCATTCCCAGACGCCCGAGTCGGTATAACCGCCGCCTTCGGGAGTCTCTTGTGAATATGTGCCATCCCCGTTCAAACTCAGCTTTGCACCATCTACCGTCTCACCTTTCCAATCTCCAATAACAGCAGAATCACGGACCGGGCCGGCGAGCCGGATGAAGTCGTGGTCGCTGACGCCCCCGCCCGCGTGGTGCTCCGTCAGTTTCAAGGTTGTCTTTCCAAGCTCCACGTCGAAGGTCAGGCTTGTTGCGCCGGGTTTCCAAACACGATCGGATTTATCCCAGACTTCGTCGCCGGCAATAATCATTTCGTCTCCAGTCAGGGTGAATGGTCCCTGCGATCCACCGATCTGCCTGGTTGTCTCCAGTTCGATTAGACTGTACCTGTCGCCTGTGAAGCTCAAGATCAAAGTGTCCCAACTATAGATAATAGCATTGAGCCGGCAGATCCACATCCCCTCCAGCGATGCCTCCTCGGCGCTTCCCCCCGAGTTGCAGCTGACGCCGATCATCAGGGCCGCCAGCAGCAGGAAGATCGCTCCCGCTGCAGTCAGATCTTTATTTTTCATTCCGCACCTCCACTTTTTGATCCATCCCCCGTCCTGCCGGGGGCTGGGGTTATAAAAATAATTTTTTCAAAGACATGGAAGAAGGAGGCGTGGAGAAAAGTTCCTCGAGGAGAGAAATCAATTGATGAAAAATCCCTCCAACGCCCCGGAGGGGTGTCCGGCGGATGCCCCTGACCCCCTCCTGAAAAAGGCCTATCGGGGACTGGCGAAGACAGGGTCGTCGGGTACCCGCAGGTTTTTCACATTGGCTTTTTCCTTGCGGTTCATGCTGTCGGGCTTGCTTCCCCACCAGTAGAGATCCAGAGTGACGGTGTTCTTGTACAGCTCATCGAGGCTCGCCACCACTCCCCGGCGCCAGATATCGCCGCCCCCGAAAAGCGCCACCGTGCCCACCTTCAGTTCCCTCTTGGCGGCCGGGTGGGTCTTCAGGATGACATTCTTCGTCCACATACTGCCCCCCTTGGCGAAGTCGGAGGTCCCCACCCGGGTCTGGACCTCGTATTCCCCCTTGGTGGCGTCGCTCCCGGGGGTGAGGATCTTGGACAGGAAGAACTTGGAGAAGCTGAAGGTGTTCGAGTCCAGGGAATGGCGGCCAGGACCTCGCCCGGGGCGGGACAGCCCGGCGCGGCGGGAGCTGCCGACGGGGCGGGTTTGACCGGTTTGACCGCCTCTTTCGGGGCGGGGGACGAGGGCGGCGGGGCGGGGGGCAATTTCTGTGCCCGACGCGGCGCCGTCCCGGGGCAGGCGGACCGGGAGGAGAAGACCCGGGAAAGGTCTCCGGACCGGGATCTTCTTCCGGAACCCGACGCCGCGGACAATCCAGATTGGCCGGGAGAGGGAGGAGGCTGGCTGCAGCATCGATTGATCTGTCCAACGGTCCGACCATCGGATCAGGGGGAACTCAGGAGGGTCCAGGAAGAGGGGCTGAGGCGGTATTCCTGCCCCAGGTAGCGGTCCCGGCCGGCGTAAACCGCCGATTCCCGCACCCGCCCTTTTATGGAGACCTCCCGCCCCTGAAGACCCAGGAGCCGCCGGCCTGACTCGGTCCGCCGGTCGATGATGTAGTCCCGTCCGTCGGGGGCGCTCAGGACCAGGCTGCTGAAGGGCTCGTTTCCCACCAGGCGCAGGCGGCCCTCCAGGACCACCGGGTACTCTTTCAGTTCCTCCGGGTTGCCCGCCGGGCCTGCCGGCGGGGCCGCCTCCCGCCGCCCCAGGGACGGGAGGGGGGAACCGACGACGGCCAGAAAGAGGAGAAGGGCCGGGATTTTTTTGAGGGATCGGGTCGTCATGGGTTTTCCATCTCTCCGGGAAAGGCCGGCCCGGCCCGACCCCGGGGCATCCCCGGAGAGACGCCGCCCCCCTTCCGGCGGGGAAGGGGAAAGAGATGGTCCACCGGCCAGGGCCCCGACGGAACGGCGGTCCCTCTTCCGGCCGACATCGCCTCCGGAACGGGGGCCATGCTCAGGAAGGAAGCCGCCGCCGATGATGTGGGGATGGGCGCCTGCGCGGCCGCTCCTTTCTCATTGCCGTCGGTGTTCAGAACCAAAAGAACCTCTCCCTCATAGGGAGGGTCGGTGTCCGCGGCGCCGGTGCTGCGGGTGAGTCCGGCAAAGGCGATCCGGGAGGGAGGGTCGGGATCGAAGGGGGAGGTGAGGGGGATGTAGATCCCTTCGCCGGGGAACAGTTCGACGGAGGAAGAGCTTCCGGACATCCGGTTTCGGGGCGGGCCGACGGCGATCTCATCCCGGTAGCCGTAGAGACCCGACGGCCGGTTGAGTGCGTTGGCGATGAACCAGGAACTCAGCAGGGTGGGCCAGGAGCCGTCAAGGCCCCGCCTGCCCGCTTCTTCGGCCACGGCGCTGTAATCCATATGGGAGCTTCTGACGATATCCTTGTAAATCCCGGCGCCGTTGGAGGCGTGGATCCGCAGCCACTGGAAAAAAAGGTAAACCGTGGCGTAGCTGGTGTAGGCGCTGACGGCCCGATGGGAGGGCCAGGTGAGGAAGTAGACCCCGTTCAGGATGTCTCCCTTGGGGTCGGCGTTGAAATAGTCGATCTTGTCCTGCACCTGACGTCCCAGGTAGAGGTATTCCGCCGCCGATGAAAGCCCCTCGTTGATCCAGGTGTCGAACTGTCTTCCCCCCCCTTCGATGTAGGTCCTGTTGAAGTTCGCCAGGTGCTGAAACTCGTGGGCCAGGGTGACCATGAAGGTCTCGCTCCCCGGCGTCAGAGGGTCGGTGTCCATGAAGATCATGTCCATGGCGTTGCTGTAGGGGTAGGAGGCTCCGGTGAGGCAATGGTAGGGATCGAAGTACCCCGCAACATAGGATTCCCCCTCCCGGTAAGCGTCGACGATGTCCAGGAGGAGGATGGTGACCCGCCCGTTCCCGTCCACATCGCTTTCCTCGCCGAATTTTTCCCGGATGAGGGGGTAGACGCGAGTCTCGAACTCGTCGGCCACCGCCTGGGCCGTTTCCGGCGACACCCCCCGCCCGTCCTCCACATAGACGAAGCTGTGTTCCGAGGCCCCCTGCAGGTCTGCCTGGATCTGGTACCAGGAGCCTCCGCTCCCGCCGTCAAGCTTCCGGGCCCAGAAAGGACGCTGGGGAACCCCGTCGGGATACCGGAGCGGCTCATAGGAGCCTGTGGGGTTCAGGCAGGCCGCCAGGACGAGGGCCATGGCGGGACATGCGAAGAAACTGCGCTTTTTCACCGGAACAACCGTTTTGTTTTAATATATCCCATTTCCCGCAGGAGGACGAACTTTTTCATTTCCGTTTCCGTGACGACCTGACGAACAATATCCCGGTCCGGCGCCGTACGCTTCGGGCCTGCAGGAATGTTAGAGATGCTCCAGTCTGTTTTTGAAGGCGGAAAGCTGAACCTTGGGCATTTCGCCGCCCGGGCGGATGTCCCGGCTCGAAATCAAAAAACGTCTCATATCACCCAAACATTGACGATCCCTCCGGACCTTGTTACCTTATCCTTCGAGTCCGTTTTCTGACGGGCCGATGGGTTGCAATCTCACTACAATCACAAGGAGAAAATGAATGGGAATCTTCAGCGACATTTTGAACAAGCTCCGGGGGAAGACTCCCTCCACGGCAAAGGAGACCCTGGAGGCGGAAAAAGCCGCAGCCTCGGGACAGGCCCTGAAAGGGGTGGATGTGGAGGCGGTTCTGAAGGAGATGGCGGCGAAGAAGGGCGGGGGAGGCAACTACCGGACCTCCATCGTGGACCTCCTGAAGCTGCTGGATCTGGATTCCAGCCTGGCGGCCCGGAAGAAGCTGGCCGCCGAACTGGGGGTCAACGCCGGAGAGCACGGCAGTGCGGAGCAGAACATCGCCCTTCACAAGGAGGTCCTGAAGAGGCTGGCGGAGAACGGCGGCAAGGTGCCCCCCAGCCTCAAGGGCTGATCCCGTTAAACCTGAGGGCCGCCTTCACCGGAGGGCGGCCCCCTTGTCAGACTGCTGACACCACCGGTTGCCCCCGGAAAGGTAGCCCGCCGCGAAAGCCGGAACCTGCGGGAATGCCGCCCGCTTTTCAGCTCGTTTTGGGTAAAAGATACGCCATGCCGGGGTGCATCGGGGTCAAACATTCAGCCGTTAGTCAAAACCCCGCCGGTATCCATCGGGGCTTGCAATTCTCTCCCACGCCCTCTGTCAGGTTGGTCTGGTCCGATCCGTCGGCGTCCATGACCCAGATATCCCCGGCGCCGTTCCGGTGCGAGACGAAGGCGATCATCCGTCCGTCCGGCGACCACTGGAAACCGGAACCCCGATCAATACCGGTGGCCAGCTGTTTCGGGTCCGGATTATCCGCGTCGGTGTTCATGACCCAGATATTGCTGATGTTGTCGTCCCCCATGGAGACGAAAGCGATCTTTTTCCCGTTGGGTGACCATTGGGGATTGAATTTATTGCCTTCGCTTTCTGTCAGTCTGGTCTGACCTCCCCCGTCGGGGTTCATGATCCAGACATCACAGCTGCCGTTCCGATACGAGACGAAGGCGATCTTCCCTCCGTCGGGCGACCATCGGGGACTGGAATTGTATCCACTGCCCTTTGTCAGGTTGGTCTGGTCCGATCCGTCGGCATCCATGACCCAGATATCCCTGTCGCCGTTCCGCTCCGAGACGAAGGCGATCCTGTCTCCAACGGGCGACCAGCAGGGATCGGTATTGTCACTGCCGTTGTCAGTCAGATCTGATGGATTTCCATCATTGATGTCCATACTGATGTCCATACGACTGATCGTTCCGTTGGCGCCTGCGGAATCTGGGGCCCATCGATAGATGATGTGCCGCCCGTCGGGTGACCAGCACAATTTTTCAATTCTATTATTCATTACGATCTTTACGACGGGTTTGCCTGGCGAATCGCCGTCGAAGCTCAGAAGGCGGATCTGGTTCTGAAAACATCCCGGCCCCTGGACGTGCGGACTTGTGATGAAGGCGATCTTCCGTCCGTCCTGCGACCATTGGAAATCATCGATGCCGTTCCAGGGATCCGACCCGTCGTCACTGATCAGAACCTCCCGGACATAATCGCCCAGATCCACGCTGCGGATCTCACTGCTGTCGTGGGTGCCACCCTTCTCGTCGGTGTCTGCAGTAACTGAAATGAAGGAGATCCGCAGCGGCTCCGGGGACGGGGAGGGCGGAACCGTCCCGTCACATCCTGCCAGAAAAAGGATCAGAGCCGCAAACAGCGGAAAACCAGGATGCGGGCGGTCTGCCTTCATCTCGTGCCTCCATCTGGGTCGCCTGTCGCTACAGCCTACGGGGTGTTTGTCATTCCGTCAAGAAAAATTGTTTCGGACTCGAGGGGACAAAAAGCAGCCTGCATCAGGTCCCCGATCTGAAAAGACGGCGCCGAAGAAGGGGGGCGATTTTTCTTGCCCTCGGAACGGTGTCTTGGTATCATATATAGATATTGTTTATGGAGGTGCCTGTGAAACGATGTGCCATTCGTGCCCTGGCGGTGGGGCTGGCGGCCTTCTTCGTTCTGCCCCTGGCGGTCCTGGGGGCGCAGGAGAAGGAGCTGGTGGTCTATTCCACCATTTTCGCGGAATACGCTGACAAGATGAAGGCGGAGTTCGAAAAGCAGAACCCCGGTGTCAAGGTCCATGTGGTGAATCCCGGCGGGACCGAGGCGATGATAAAGCGCCTGGAGGCGGAGAAGGGCAACCCCCAGGCGGACATCATGCACTCCGGCGACACCGCCAACTACCTTTACGCCAAGAAGAACGGCCTGCTCCAGCCCTACGCCCCCAAGGCACGGGGCTTTGAACCGGTTCTGGACATCGGCGGGCAGAAGCTCAACATCAGCGACCCGGACAACTACTTCCATGTCTTCAACATGATGTTCACCGGCATCATGTACAACGAGGAGGTGGTCAAGGAGTTCAAGGTGCCGCTGCCCAAAAAGTTCAGCGACCTGACCAGCCCCGTCTACAAGGGGCTCATCATGTCCGCCAACCCGCTGAAGGCCTCCACCGCCGTCACGGTCATCATGGCCACCTATCAGATGTACGGGAAGGACAAGGTCTGGGACATCTGGGACGGGATCAACAAGAATGTGTCCTACTACTCCAACTCCAGCTCCGCCATCTACACCCTCACCGAGAAGGGGGAGTTCGCCTTCACTCTGGGCCTGAGCCGGCCGGCTCTGGTGTCCCGGAAGAACGGCAACCCGGTGGACTTCATCTTTCCCGAGGACGGCGCTCAGGTGGCGGACAACGCCATGGGGATCGTCGCCGGGGCGAAGCACCCGGTTCTGGCGCGGAAGTTCATCGACTTCATCCTCAGCGACGAGATGCAGACCCTGGGGTCCACCTACCTCTACATCCCCGTCAAGAAGGGGGTGCTGCCGGCGTCCAACCCCGCCTCCCTGGAGGCGGTGAGTTCGAAGATCAAAAAGATCTACATCCCCGACCCGGTGCTGGCCGACCAGGCCCGGGAGGAGATCCAGAAGAAGTTCGGCGAGTACATCCGCACGAAATAAATCCGTGAATCCGCCGGGGCGGCCCAGGCCGGGCCGCCCCGGCGGCATGGGAGGAACCGGCCGATGACGAAATCATCCCGTCTCCTGGGGATCCCCTGGGACGTGGGGCTCATCTATGCCGCTGCGGCGGTCTTCGTGGGCGTGTTTCTGGTTTTTCCGGTGGTCAACCTCATCGCCACCTCGGCGGCCTCGGTCTTCAGCGTCACCGATCCCCTGCCGGCGGACTTTTTCCCCTACATGCTCCGGGTCACGGGAAACACCTTTCTGCTGGCCCTCCTGACCACGCTGGCCAGCCTTGCGGCGGCCCTGCCGCTGGCGGTGCTGATCACCAAGTTCCGGGTCCGGGGCACCGGGGTCTGGCTCGCTCTTCTGACCATCCCCCTCATCACCCCGGCCTTCATCTCCAGCTTTTCGCTGATCATCCTGCTGGGCCGCACCGGGGTGCTGACCCGGTTCCTGCGGCTCCTGGGCTTCCGTTTCCCGCCCATCTACGGGCTCCTGGGCCTGGTGATCACCCAGACCCTGCACACCATCCCCTATTCCCTGCTGGTGCTGGTGGCGGGACTCAAGACCATCCCCCGGCACCTGGAGGAAGCCGCACATTCCATGGGGGCGGGGACGGGAAAGACCCTCTTCACCATCGTCCTTCCCGCCATCTATCCCCATATACTGATGGCGGCGGTGATGGTTTTCCTCACCTCCATCGGGGACATCGGGGGGCCTCTCATCATCGGGGGGCAGTACAAGGTCATCTCCATGGAGATCTACTCCAACTTCATCTCCTACCTGGGGGACGAGCGGATTCCGCTGATCTTCTCCGCCTGGCTCATCCTGCTGTCCGTCATCCTCATGCTGGGGGTGAACAAGCTGATGCGCCTGACGGAGGTGAAGAGCAAGTTTCGGGTGGGGATCATGGAGTACGACAACCGGAAGGTCCGGACGCTGGGGACGGTTTTCATCGCCGCGACGGCCCTGATCCTCCTTCTTCCCTACCTGGCCATCATCCTCCAGTCCTTCGCCACCCGGTGGAACAACACCTGGCTCCCCGCAGGCTTCACCCTGGAGAACTACGCCAAGGCCGCCTCGGACACCAACGCCATGGTGAAGACCCTGATCCTGCTGGGGACGGTGACGCCCATCACGGTGCTTCTGGGCATCGTTTTCGGCCAGATGTACAAGACCCGGCCCCGGCTCCGGTGGCTGGGCTACATCACCCTCCTTCCCTTCATCCTGCCCGGGGTGGTCATCGGGGTGGGGCTCATCCAGTCCTACTCGACCCTGAGCATCTTCGGCCTTTCCCTGTCGGGTTCGGCCGTCTTGATGGTGGCGGCCATCTCCATCCGCCGGCTCCCGGTGGTGCTGAAGCCCATCGAGGCGGGCTTCGCCCGGATCGACCGGGGTCAGGAGGAGGCGGCCTTCAGCCTGGGGGCGGGGGAGCTTCGGGCCTTCATCGAGGTCATCTTCCCCCAGATCCGGATCTCGGTGTACTCCGCGGTGGTCATCGCCATGGTGAAGGTGGTCACCGAGCTGGCCTCGTCCCTCATCATCTACCCCCCGGGCTGGCGGAACATGTCCCTCTACGTGGCCTACTATGTGGCCGAGGGTTTCATCTCCCAGGCCTCGGCCATGGCGGTTTTCATGATAATCCTGGTGGGAGTGGGGACCGGGGTGTCGAACTATCTATCCTCCAAGGAGAGCAGAAAATATGGCTGAGATACGGGTGGAGAACCTGGTCAAGCGCTTCGGTTCGGTGACGGCGGTGGCGGACCTTTCCCTGGAGATCCGCAAGGGGGAGATGGTGGCTCTGCTGGGCCCCTCGGGCTGCGGCAAGACCACCCTTCTGCGGATGCTGGCAGGTTTCGAGCACCCCACGGAGGGGCACATCTACATGGACGGGGAGAGGATAAACGACCTTCCCCCCCAGCAGCGCCGGATCGGCATCGTCTTTCAGGACTACGCCATCTTCCCCACCATGACGGTTTACGACAACGTGGCCTACGGACTCAAGATCAAGAAGCTCCCCAGGGAGCGGATCCGGAAGGAGGTGGAGGAGTACCTGGGTCTGGTGGGGCTTTCGAGCTACGGGGAGCGCATGCCCTCCCAGCTCTCGGGGGGGCAGCAGCAGCGGGTTGCCCTGGCCCGGGCGCTGATCAACAAGCCCGAGGTGCTCCTGCTGGACGAGCCCCTGTCCAACCTGGACGCGGCGCTGCGCCTGCGGATCCGCAAGGAGATCCGCAAGCTCCAGCAGTCCCTGAACATCACCGCGGTCTTCGTCACCCACGACCAGGAGGAGGCCCTGTCCATCGCCGACAAGATCTTCGTCATGCGGGAGGGGGAGCTGATGCAGAGCGGAGGGCCCGACACGATTTACACCCGGCCGGCCAATGACTTCATCGCCGACTTCATCGGCAGGAGCAACGTGATGTACGGCCGGGTCCTCGCCGGGGGTTCGGAGCCCCGGGTGTCGGTGGACGGGACGGTATTCCAGGTCTCCCCCCCGGCGGGGGAGGGGCTCTCTCCGGAGGAACGGGTCTGGGTTTCCATCCGCCCTCATCTCATCAAACTCCACCCTCTCGATGGGATCTCCCCGGACCGTGACCCCGCCCTGGAAAGCGCCAATGCGGGCCGGGGAGAGATCGTGTACGTGGAGTATCTGGGGAACTACACCAAGGGGGAGATCCGGCTTCCGGGAGGCCGGGACCTGGAGTTCGAGCACTACCATCTGGATCCGGGGGCGGGGGAGACCTCCCTGCGCCGGGGACAGGAGGTCCGATACGAAATTCCCGCCCGGAACATCCTGACGGGCCGGAGCATTCGGGGGACCTGAGAGAGGAGAGACGCCGTGAAGGCCATGGAGAAGGACCTGTACCAGCACAGCACCTACGTGCCGAAGATCGATTTTTCCTTCCACCAGTACCTCATTCCCGGGGAGGAGCCCATCCTGGTCCACACGGGCTACGCGGATCAGACGAGGGCCCTGCTGCCCCGGATGGAGGAGGTCCTGGGGGGGCGGGAGCTGGCCTATATCTTTCCCTCCCACTTCGAGGGGGACGAATGCGGAGGTCTGGCCCTGCTGATGGAGCGCTACCCCGCAGCGGTGGTGGTCTGTTCCGCCGTGACCGCCCGGCAGATAGCAGGTTTCGGCTGCGGGGCGGCGACCCGGGTCCAGAAACCCGGGGACAGGCTCCTTTCCCCCTCCTTCGAACTGGAGTTTTTCAGCTACCCATCGGAGATGCATCTCTGGGAGGGGCTTCTGGCCCTGGAGAGAAAGCGGAGCGTCTTTTTCAGCGCGGACCTGATGATCCGGCCCGGCGAGGGGGGCGGAAAGGTGCGGGAATCCCGCTGGGAGGATGAGGTGCACGGCATCGGTCCGGAGCAGGTGCCCGATCCGGAGCGGCGGAGCCGGCTGCAGCGGGAACTCCGGGAGATTTCCCCGGTTTTCGTCGCCACCGGGCACGGTCCCTGCGTGCGGCTCCACTGAAGCCGCGGAATGGAGGTTGCGGAATGATCGACAAAAAACTGCTGGAAGTCCTGTCCACCACCCCCGATGCGGCCCTGGCCATCGTGACCCGGGGGCCGGAGGGGCCCCATATGGTGAACTCCTGGAACAGCTATGTCCAGATCAACGGGGAGGGGGAGCTTCTCATCCCCGCGGGCCGGATGCACGAAACGGAAAAAAACATCCGCCGGGACCCCCGGGTGCAGCTCACCATCTGCAACCGGGAGGTGGAGGGGCTGCGGTACCGGGGGACGGGTTTCCTCCTGACCGGGGAGGCCCGTTTTACGGACAGGGGATCGGATTTCGAAACGGTGAAGGCCCGCTACCCCTGGGCCCGGGCGGTTCTGGCGGTGAAGATCCTGACGGCGGAACAGACCCTGTGAAAGCCCGTGGGGCCGGCCTCCTCCCCGGGGAAGGCCGGATCCCTCTCCGGAGGGGTTCGGCCTGATGAGGAGGCGGCCTGACCCCCGACTCGCGGCGGCCCGCCCGGATCTTTCCAGAAGAATTTGCCCCGCCGCGGATAATCACCCATATTGTATGAGTGCGTTTTTTGTCTTCTGCAAAGACGCCAGGACAAGTTCATCGGGAGGATGGATGCCATGACCATCGGTTTCAATGTGGACGACGAGGCGGCCTGGGGCCCCACAATGGACAGGGTTCAGGCCCAGGCTGCGGGGCACCGGATAATCCGGGGCATCTCCGCCTGCCGGGAGGCCATGCCGGAGCTGGCGGCCCTGGTTACCAGCCGCCTGAGCAGGGAGGACGTGGAAAGGGCGGCACAGCTGAAGGCAGTCTTCGTCCCCATGGTGGGTGTGAACCACCTGCCCCTGGATCTGCTGAAGGCCCGGGGGGTCTCCATCTTCAACTCCCACGGGAACGCCGAGAGCGTCGCCGAGAGGGCCCTGGCCCTGACCCTGGCGGGGCTGGGGAAGATCGTGGAGTATCACAACGATCTTCTGGAGGGCCGCTGGCACGGTTTCTGGGTCAACCGGGGGGCGGAAGACAACTGGCGGTCCATCCGGGGGGTGCCCGCCGCCATTTTGGGGGTGGGGGCCATCGCCCAGGCCCTGGCCAGGCTGCTGAAGGCCTTCGACTGTCCGGTGAAGGGCTGGCGCCGCCGGGATCTGGACCAGACGATACCCAACTTCGACTGGGTGGGGGTGGATCTGAAGGAGGCCCTGCGGGGGGCCGGCCTGGTGTATGCCGCTCTTCCGTCCACCGATCTGAGCCGGGGGATCATTGACGCCGAGGCCCTCTCCTGGATGCCCGGGGCCTTTTTCGTCAATGTGGGCAGGGCGGACACCGTGGACGAACAGGCCCTGTACGAGGCCCTGCTCCACGGGAGGCTGGCCGGGGCGGGCCTGGATGTCTGGTACCGCTACCCCAAACCCGGATCGGGCGACATCGGGATGTCCCGCTTTCCTTTCCGGGAACTCAAGAATGTGGTTCTCTCTCCCCATGTGGCGGGGGCCACCGACACGGCCCTCCGGGAAACCTACAGGGAGATGGGGGACAACATCCTGCTGTGGCTCCAGGGAAGGCCGAAAAACCAGGTGGACCCGGACCTCACCTATTGAAACCGGGGGCGGGGCCTCATAACGGGAGCTTCCGGGGGAGTCCCGCCGGATCCCCGGAGGCGGGGACCGCCGCTCGAAAGCCGGCCTCTTCCTTTCCCGGGGCGCTTCGGAAAAGCGGAGGGCCGCGGGATAAAGACGCCCTCTTCCGTCACTCACCCGCCGGGAGCCGAGAAAACACTTGCCAACTCCGGAGTTTTCCTGTATTCTGGGGTCGTTACCCTGCCATGTGATTCGGATACGGGTATCACACTATTCATTACAGGAGAGGTTCATGAAAGCTGCGATCGATTCTGATCTTTGCACGGCTTGCAACCTTTGCGTGGAAATCGCCCCGGAGGTTTTCCGGATGGGCGATACCACCGCTGAGCCCATCAGCCCCGTGGTGGCGGCCGGCCACGAAGAGGAGGCCCGGGAGGCCGCCCAGGATTGCCCCACCGAGGCCATCTCCCTGCAGGAGTAGGCCGAGGACGGAACCCGGTCCTTTTCCAGCCCTGTCTGGATTCGGCCGGGTTTTTTTATCGGAAAAAACGCCCTCGCCCTATCATCCGACAGACTTCGCGCCCCCGAAGACCCATTGACAGGGAAGAAAAAATATCCTCATATAGTATCTATAAATAAAAAGGAGGCCCCATGGCTTTGAACATGATGGACACCTACATCGCCGTCAACGGCATGAGCGACGACGAGGTCAAAAACCAGTTCGGCGTCAGCAAGGCGAACACCCTGAAGGTTCTGCGCAAGCTGCTGATCGACGAGCTGCGGGAGGAGGCGGCGGAGAAGACGCCCGCCCCCCGGAAGGCCCGCAAACCCCGCAGGAAAGCGGTCAAGGCGGGGGAATCTCCGGTCTGATATGTCGGCTTTCCGCCGGGTTTCCGCGGGCTTTCCGCCGGAGCGGAAGCCCGGCGCCCCGCAGGGGCGCCTCTCCGGAGCGCCCTTGGGGGAACTCCGGGACTTCCCGGGTCAGCCCGGTCCGGGTTTTTTGGCTCCCCGGGACTGCGCCGCGGGACCCGCC
>Ga0302237_1001772_pt1 | contig 14356 bp, 10 predicted proteins | sample AAG_UR_Ala_MG_FD_193530 | JGI IMG/M metagenome (GOLD analysis project Ga0302237, IMG submission 193530) | Enriched activated sludge microbial communities from anaerobic digester in WTTP, New Holstein, Wisconsin, United States - AAG_UR_Ala | ecosystem: Engineered > Bioreactor > Anaerobic >... | reverse complement strand
TGCACGCGAGCCACGCGGATGCCGCGACCCGCCCACTCGACGGTCTCGCCTTCCGTCACCGTGAATCCCTGCTCGCGTTTGCCCAGCGACGAGCCGGTCACGCCGATGGCCAGGCAGATCAGGCCCAGATGGACCAGGAAGCCCGCGTATTGACGACGCCCCTGACGCAGGTTTCGCAGCACGCCCCGCCCGAATCGTCGCGTCGCGCCGTACGTCCCGTCGACGATCACCGCGCCCGCAAAGGCCGCCGAGGCAAACGCGGCGAGTCCGGCCACGGCGAGGCCGATCGGATGATCGACGCCGCAGACGACCGCCGCCGCCGTGGCCAGGCCGCCCGCGCCGGCTGAACCGATGAGCCACTTTTTCTGCGCCGCGCTCGGACCTTGGCCCCAGCGCAGCAGCGGCGCCAGAGCGGTGGTCAGCAGCAGCGTCAGGCCGGCCGGAATCAACACGCCGTTGTAGAAGGCCGGGCCGACCATGATCGCTTGACCGCAGATCAACACCGACACCGCCGCGCTCAATGTCCCGGCCACGGCCGCAGCCGCCAACAGCAGCAGGCAAACCGTGGCCACCAGCACTAATGCTTCGCGGCTGATTGCACTTCGGATAGTCTGCCAAGATGCCAACGACGAATGTCGCATGATCAGGCCCGTGACACCGCCCGTCGCCAAGCCGATCATCAGGACCAGGAACAGCCAGCCGATGGGCGAAGTGCTGAAGGCGTGCAGACTGGAAAAGACTCCGCTGCGAGTCAGAAACGTGGCGAAGTTGCACAAGGCAAAGGTGGCGAACGCCAGGCCGATCGCGGTTCTTTTCAACGCGCCCACGCGCTGCCAGGCCAACATCGCATGAATCAGGGCCGTGCCGGTCAGCCATGGGATCAGCGATCCGTTCTCCACCGGATCCCAGCCCCAGTAGCCGCCCCACCCCAATTCCTCGTAGGCCCAATCCGCGCCCAGCAGAATACCGACTCCCAAAACGCTCCAGGCCAGCAGCGCCCAGGGCCGGGCTTGCCGAACCCAATGCACGTCGAGCCGGCCGCTGGCGACCGCCGCCGTGGCCAGCGCGAAAGGCGCTGTCCACAGGGCATACCCCAGAAACACGACGGGCGGATGGATCAGCATGGCCGGATGCTGCAACAAGGGACTGAGTCCGTCACCCTCGCGCACGGCCGAAAGGCTGGCCTCCATCGGGTCGGCAGCGAACACCATCACCGCCGTCAAGAAACACAGGTATCCCATCAGCACGCCGAAAGCGTAGTCGCGGAGGGAGGCGTGACACGTAGCCGCGTCCGGCCGAGACGCGGGGACCGGTTTTCGAGAGACCGGGCTGCGCGAGGTGGCGGGCAAGACGGCGGCGGATCGGAGGCGGAGGCTTTTCCTCTCGCGGAGCGAGAGGGCTACGGTGGGCGGCCAGCAGCGGAAGACCAGAGCCACCAGACCCAGCAGCCAGGCCCACAACAGCAGCGATCCGGACTGACCGACCCACAGCGCCGACAGCGAGTAGTGCCAGGGCAGCAGGGCGCTGGAGTACTGCGCGACGTAGGCAAATGCGAAATCCTTGCGGTACAGCGCCCAGGCCAAGACGGCGGTCACGACGGACAGTCCCAGCACGCTGACTGCGGCTGCCCACAAGCCGGCGAGTCGCACGCGCCGATGCTGCCGCGCCGCGCCGGCCGGACACGCAAAGGCGGCAAAGCCGGAGGCCACGAAGGCGGCCAGAAGACAGATTTCACCCAGGACTCTCATGGGCTTCCTTCCGGCCGCCGTGGCTCATCCTTGCTAGCACACCGCGTCAACAGCCGCTCGCCTCTCAGCAGCCCCCCCGCCTGCAACTGGCCCTCCACCACGACCTCGCGGTCTTCCGCCAGGTTGTCGGGCAGCGGTCCCCTGCAGACGACGTGCAACGTGCCGCTTGCGCCTTGCAGGCGGAAGGCGGCCTGCGATCGATCACTCTCGATGTGCAACGATCCGGGCACCAAGGCGCCGCTGACGCGGACGCGGTGGTGCTCCGACCGTGTCGAACCGGCCAGACACTCGTCCACCGTGAGGTAGTATTTCCAGCTAGCACCAGCGCCGACGTATGCCATGATCGTCGTCACCGCGATGACCATGCCGGCACCAAACGCCAGCTTGACGTTTGGAGTCATCCGTTCCCTTCCTCCCGCCGCCCGCCCAGAAGTCTTGGAGCCCGAGAAGCCCGGTTCCTTGGAAAAGCCAGACTGCTTCTCGCCGGAGAGCCTCTGAGCGGGTACTTAGCAGAATTCCGGGGCTATGTCAAAGTGAATACGTTCGGGAGGGAGCAGCCGACGTGCCGGCGTCGAAACCGGGCCCAGACATACAGAATTCAGAAATCGAGCGGAGCATCACCACGGGGGCAGGCAGCGGGTGCCGCCTTCCAGGTGGACGATGCTGCCGTTGACAAAGCCGGCATCGTCGGTGAACAGGAAGCCGACCACGTTGGCCACGTCGCTGGGCTTTCCCATCCGCTGGACCGGGATCTTCTTGGCCACCTCGGCGTACAACTCGTCCTTGGGCTTGGAGAAACCCGCACAGGAGGCGGCCAGCATGGGCGTGTCGATCGTGCCCGGACTGACTCCCACGAACCGCACGCCCTGGGGGCTGTGGTCGGTCGTTAGGCTGCGCATCATGGCCACCACGCCCGCCTTCGAGGCGGCGTAGACCGCATGAGTCGGAAAGCCGATGTCGGCGGCGACCGAGGTGGTGAAGCAGATCACGCCCTTGCCCTGCCGCTCCATGACCGGGATCGCATACTTGGCGACCAGCACCGAGCCGAGCAAGTTGACGTTGATCAGCGTGTAGAAATCATCCAGCGTGATATCGGTGATCTTCTGCGTGCGCAACACGCCGGCGTTGGCGTGGACGCAATCGAGCCGGCCGAACTTGGCGACGGCCAGATCCACAGCCGCTTTCACGTCGGCTTCCTTGCTCGTGTCGCCGTAGTGGAACAGGCAGGTGCCGCCCTCGTCGCACAGTCGCTTGGCCAGCGCCGCGCCCTCCTGCTGCTGGATCGACATCGTGACGACCTTCGCCCCGTGCCGGCAGAACAACTCCGTGCAAGCCTCGCCGATCCCCGATGTCCCGCCGGTAATGAGAATGACTTTGTCTTTCAAGTGCATGATGGTCTCCTTGAATATTGGTCAGTTGTCATTGGTCATTGGTCATTGGTCACTGGTTATGCCGCGCAATGTTGAGTTTGGCTTGCCGGAAAACGACCAGCAGGAAAACTCCGGCTGGTCACAACATGACGGTCACCGGTCACCGCCTCCTACCCCTTGAATCCCGACCTCGCTCGCCGCTGCGAGCCGGACCGGCGGAACTCGGCGGCTTTGTCGATCAAGGCAAAAATGTCGTACTTCGGTTGGAATCCCAGCACGTAGCGGGCCTTGGTCGTATCGACGCAGAAATCCTTGCCCACCGGGTCCACCAGGTCCAGGGTCTGGATGCCCAGTTGCTTGGCGGCGTGCGCGGCGGCCTCGACGTAGTTGAACGGGTCGTTCATGGCGATCATGAACGTCTGGCCCTCGATGCCCTCGGTCTTCAGGGCCAGCAGGTACGCCTGGACGCAGTCCTCCACGGCCACGATGTGCCGGCGCATCGGCGTGCCGTCGGGATGGCGCAAGGCGACGGCGGCGTCTCGTCCGCCGGAGAAGTCGGCCCGCTGCCGGTCATTCATCAGTTCCGACCAGACGGGGACGCCGAACTGGTCACCGGCCACGGTCAGGTGCGTGAGGATGTCGTCCTCGGCCTGGATCCAGGACATGCGCAGGCAGACCGTCGGCACGCCGGCTTGCCAGAAGTACTCCTGGAACATGGTCTCTTCGATCACCTTCGACAGCGGGTAGTAGCCAGGATAAGCGACCATCGGCATGGTTTCGGTGATGGGCACGGGTTGCGGGTTGAAGTAGATCCCGTTGACCGCGTCGCCGCTGGCCAGGATGACGCGTTTCGGTTTCTTGGTGTGCGCGGCCGCCTCCAACAGGTTGAACGTCCCGCGGGCGCTGACGTTGATCACGGCCTCGCGGTCTTCCTTGCACGTGGCCAGGTGGATCACGGCGTCACTGCGCGCGACCAGGGCTTCGACGGCTTGGGCGTCGGCTACGTCGAGCTTGACTTCCTCCACGCCGTCGACTCCCACCGGCAGCCGGAGGTCGGCGGCGATCACCTGGTAGCCCTCGGCCAACAAAGCTTCGCACAGCGGTCCGCCCAGTTTTCCGCTCGCGCCCGTTACCATGACGGATTTGATCTTCAACATGGCTTGCTTACTCCTTCGGATATTCCATGAACTCGACTACGCCGCCGTCCGCGGTCTCGTAGAATCCCACCCTCGCGATGCCCGCGTCGAACGGTTCCAGGAGGACTTTCAAGCCCTGGGACGCCTCCGCGATGCTGTCCACGCGGTACGCGACGTGCGGCATCTCGCGCACTTTGCCGGTCACCGGGCTGTCCGATTCAAATCGCAGCCACTCAATGTGTTGCGGATGCGTCTGGAAGTCGGTCACCCAGACCTTGGTGGCCGCGACGTAGATTTCGTCGGCCTTCTTTTCCGTGGTGACAATGCCAACGTGATCGAACTGCATGGGAAAGGTCTCCTGCGAAAAAGGTCTGTGGCGAGACGTTGGACGTCCCGTCGTTGGCAGGCCGGAATTGCGTCGGCTTATTCCGGCCTACGCCGTGCCGGAACTGCGCGGACTTGTTCCGGCCTCCGAAGTGTTGCATCTTGACGCCTTCCGCCGGCGCTGACAAGAGGAGCAAGACGCCAGGCCGTCAAGTTTTGTCCGCCGGAGCGCGTGGGGGGACTTCATCTGCAGCGGCGCGAACGCTACGCTGGTAAGGCAATTGCGCGGCGGGACTGGCCGGGCTCAGACGTACAGAATTCAAAATTGGCCATCGGAAAGTTGGACCATGCCTCAGATCTGTGCGGGCCAATTTGAAATTCTGCACGTCTGAGCCCTTCTTTTACCAGCTTGGAGAGGTGAATCTATGAGGCGTACGGATTTCCATGTGTCATATCGAGCGTCCATTGTCCTGTTCGCGGTCGTGCTCCTAGGTCCGGTCGTTGCGGTCCCGGCAGCGGAGTTGGCGGAGGTCATGAAGTCGGTCCCGTTTCAGATCGTCTACGAGTCGTTTCGCGACGGGAACTGGGAGTTGTACCAGGCGAATGCCGACGGCTCGCAGGCCGTCAACTTGACGCGAACGCCCGGGGTGCAGGAGATGTATCCCCACGTGTCGCCGGACGGCTCGAAAATCTGCTTCCTAGTGGACGAGGGCGAAGACAAAGCCAAGAGCCGAAACGTGTACGTCATGAACCGGGACGGCAGCGGCCGGGAGCGGGTGGCGGTCAACGGCCGCGATCCGTTCTTCTCGCCGGACGGAACCGCCGTCGTGTATCTGCCGGGCGAGTTCGAGGAGTTCACGCTTCGCGACTACGCCACCAAGGGCATCTCCGTCTTTGACTTGGCGACACGTCAGTGCCGCCCCCACCCGAACCCGGAAATCCACCACTTGTACAACATCTGCGGTACGCCCGACGGCAAGTGGTTTGTGGCTACGGTTCACGCCGGCATGGGCTTCAGCCATGCGATCCTGGCCATCGAGGCCCAGGGCAAACGCGTCGTCAACCTGCAGATCCCCGGCTGCCGGCCTGACCTCAGCCCGGACGGCAAACGGATCGCCTGGGGCGCCAGCGACTTTACGATCTGCGTCGCGGACCTTGACTTCAGCGGTCCCGAACCGAAGATCGTGAACCGGCGGGACGCGATCCGGAGCGAGAAGCCCAACGAGGTCTACCACGCCGACTGGTCGCCCGATGGGAAGTACTTGACGTTCAGCCGCGGTCCCCAACAGAAAAAGAAACTGGGCGCCGCACCGGAAATGATCGGCGCCCAGGCCGAGGGCTGGGAGATTTGCGTCGCGGAGGCCGAGGCCCCCAATCGTTGGATGGCCATCACGACCGACGGGAAATCGAACAAGGAGCCGGATTGGGCGCCGGCGAGGACGGGCCAGCCATGATCGGGACGCGCTGCTACCGGTGCAGAAAACACGTAGGCGAGTCTCGTTTCGTCCTTCTTGCCCTGGCGGGACTTGGCGCAATTCTCCTGAGTTCCTGTCAGAGAATCGAACCTACCGCTGCCCCGGAACCTGACTACGAAGTCGTCAAGACCAAGACCGGCGCGGAAATGGTGCTGATCCCGGCAGGCTCGTTCCTCATGGGCAGCGGCGACGGCGAGCAGGATGAATCGCCGCCGCACGAAGTGGCCGTAGACGCGTTCTGGATGGACCGCACCGAGGTGACGCAGGAGCAGTATGGCCGGTTGGTGCTGGGCAACCCGTCGCATTTCAAGGGCCCGGATCGCCCCGTCGAGCAGGTCAGCTGGGCCGATGCGGCGCTATACTGCAACGAGCGCTCGCGCTCCGAAGGGTTGCAGCCGTGTTACGACGAGGAGACGGCCAGGTGCGACTTCCAGGCCAACGGCTATCGCTTGCCGACCGAAGCGGAATGGGAGTATGCCTGCCGCGCCGGCGCTGCTTCGCCGTACTCGTTCGGCGCCGATCCCCAGCAACTGGGCCAACACGCGTGGTTTGCCGACAACGCGGGCAAGAAGACCCAGCCGGTGGCCCGCAAGAAGCCGAACGCCTGGGGCCTGTACGACATGCACGGGAACGTCGCGGAGTGGTGCAATGACGTGTACGACGCGGAGTACTATCGGCACAGTCCGAAAGACAATCCGCCGGGTCCCGCGGACGGCGAGAAGTACGTGCTGCGCGGCGGCGCCTGGAACTCGCGGCCACCCGGCTGCCGAGCGCCGGCCCGCGTCGGCGCGGATCCCGGATTCCAGGACGCCTGTTTCGCCCGCGACGCGATCGGCTTCCGCTGCGTGCGGCGGGCCGGCCTAGCCGGCAACACCAGCCCGAAGCTCCCGTTCGGCGCAGGTCTCCCGACCTCGCCGAAACCGCCGACCGCAGGTCTCCTCGGCAATTCGGGGAGACCTACGGTCGAACTCGTGCTGCGGTCGGGAGACCGCAGCACAACGGTTGCGTTCGTAGTGCCGGCTTGTGTCCACTCGCCGGAATACGTCGAACGAGTCAAGCGACGTTGCCAAGAGGCGCCCGGCTACCTGGATTCCGCCGACACGCCCGTGTCGAGGGAATCTTACGAGGCGGCGCTGACCGCCGCCGGCGGTGTGCTGAGCGCCGTCGATGCCGTGGAACATCCAGACGCCCAATCTGGACCGGATGGCGGCGGAGGGCATCCGGTTCAACAACCTCCTGGCCGGCTCGCCGGTGTGCGCTCCGACACGCTGCTGTTTCATGACCGGCAAGCACAGCGGCCACACGTCGGTGCGGCTCAACGGCGGCGGCACGCCGTTGCGCGCGGAGGAAGCGACCATGGCCTCGATGCTCAAGCCGCTCGGCTACGCCACGGGCGGGTTCGGCAAATGGGGCTGCGGCGGCCGGGATTCCACCGGCGTCCCAGAGAAGCACGGCTTCGATGTGTTCCTGGGCTACTACGACCAGGTCCACGCGCACAGCTACTATCCGCCGTACCTGATCCGCAACAGCGAGGAGGTGCCGCTGGAGGCCAACCGCTGTGCCAGCGGCAAGAAACTGACCGCGCTCGCCGCCGAGGCGCACGAACCGGTCCGCGAAGGCACCTTCTCCCGCACCGACCGCCACGAGCGCGACCGGCGGGCGAAATTCGGCAAGCAAGATGAACCCGAAGCGCCGGAACTCAAGGCCAAGGCGAAAAAGGCCGCAGCGAAAAAAGCGAAGGCAAGACCATGAAAAACACCTTATCACTGTTCACCGTCCTGCTGCTGGCGTTGCTGGCCGATCTGCCGGCGGCCACGCTACACGCTGCCGGCGCCCCTCAGGACGTCAAGCCCGGCACAGGATCGACGGGGCTGTGCGTCGTCAACGGGGATTTCAGCGATCTTGGCGGCCTCACTCCAGGCCGCGACGGCTGGTATGGCGGACTGCCCAAGGGTTGGAGCGGCTCCGGCAATACCTATGCTGTCCACGACAGGCGCGGTGCCACGCCGCCCACCTGCAATCCCTCGACGCTGGGCTTCTTCCGCCAGAAAGTCGGCGTCTTGGAGAAACCGTCCGACGTGGTGCTGACGTTCGACGTTTCCGAACCGTGGAATCCCGAGTCGGTCCTGAACGCGACGATTCTGGACGGCAACTTGGCAGAATTGGCAAGCGGCGATTTCTCGACAGGGCTGCAGCAGACGCTGGCGGCCAAACAAGTTCCCGCGGGCACGACGATCATCATCGCGTTCCAGGCCGCCCAAGCCACGCCCGGCCTCGACAACGTGTCCATCGCTGTCAAGGAACTGGACTCCTCCGCGACAGCCGTGGCCCAGACGCCCGCCGACTCCGGGCCGCCGATCACCGTGGCGTGTTACTACTTCGGCAACTACCATCCCGGCGATCCGCGAAACGTAAAGAGCAAAGGGCCGAATTGGTCCGAATGGGAACTGGTCAAGGCGGCACGCCCGCGTTTTCCCGGACATCGTCAGCCGAATGTGCCGCTGTGGGGATACGCCGACGAATCGGACCCGAAAGTGATGGCGCAGAAAATCGTCGCCGCCGCCGGCCACGGCATCGGGGCGTTCATCTTCGACTGGTACTACTACAACGATGGCCCGTTCCTCGACCGGCCGATTGACTTGGGGTTCCTCAAGGCGGAGAACAACTCGCGGCTGAAGTTCGCCTTCATGTGGGCGAACCATGACTGGCTCGAGATCCATCCCTACCGCCGCGGCATGGAACGCAGAGTACTCTATCCCGGCGCCGTGACGCCGGAGAATTTCGACAAGATCTGCGACCACGTAATCGGCTCGTACTTCCGGCATCCCTCTTACTGGCGCATCGACGGACGGCCCTACTTTTCGTTCTACGACTTGACGACGCTGCTCGACAGCTTCGGCAGCGTGGAAGCCACGCGCGGGAGGCTGGACAAGTTCCGCGCCAAAGCGGCGGCCGCCGGTCTGCCCGGCCTGCACCTGAACGCCGTGGTCTGGGGCCGGCCCATCCTGCCCGGCGAGCGGAAACCGGCGGACGCAGCGCAGCTGGTCAAGGACCTCGGCTTCGACTCGGTCACCTCGTACGTCTGGATTCACCACGTGCCGCTGCCGCAGTTGCAGACCGACTACAACGAGGTCCGCGACGCCTACTTCCGGTACTGGAACGAGGCGGAGCGGCGATTCGATGTGCCCTACTTTCCCAACGTGACGATGGGCTGGGATTCCAGTCCGCGAACTCACCAGGACGACGAGTTCGGCAACTTCGGCTACCCGTTCACGAACACCATCGGCGGCAACACGCCGGAACGTTTCCGGGAAGCGTTGGAAATGACCAAGCGGCGCCTGGTGTCAAAACCCGGCGGTCCGCGGATCCTGAACATCAACTGCTGGAACGAATGGACCGAGGGCAGCTACCTGGAACCCGACACCGTTCACGGGATGAAATACTTGGAAGCTGTCTGTGACGTTTTTGGCTCCGTCCCGTCTGTCCGATGAGAGGTCGCTGCCCCAACCTGGCGACGACTATGAGAAATGCCATTCTGTTGTCGGTCAGGACGCGAGCGCGGGCTCGGCGGCCTCGAGCGTCTCGGTCTCGGTCCTCGCCGACTCGACTCTGCGTTCCTTCTCCAGCGACCAGCCGGTTTTCAGGCCAATGACAAACCAGACCAGGGCCCCGACGCCCGCCAGGAACACGGTATCGCCGACCATCCGCAGCCAACGCAGCGTCTCCAGCAGCGGCCGTTGCAGGAAGGTGTCGCTGCGGGCGTACCACAAGCCATGTTCCACGCTCGCCACGGCCTGGGCCAGTCCGACCGGCAGGAGGCTCAGCAGCACCATCAACGCCAGCCCGCCGTTCATGGCCCAGAAGGCGATGCGCAGCGGACGATCCTTCCATTCCCCTTGCGGCAACAACCGCCGCAGGACGAACAGGGTGAGACCGAGCGCCAGCAGACCGTAGACTCCGAACAACGCCGTGTGGCCGTGTACGGGCGTGGTGTTCAGCCCCTGCATGTAGTACAGCGCGATCGGCGGGTTGATCAGGAATCCAAACACGCCCGCGCCGACGAGGTTCCAGAACGCCACGCCCAAGAAGAACCGCACGGGCCAGCGGTACGTCTGCATCCACCGGGCACCCTGGGACAACCGATACGTTTCCCAAGCCTCGAAGCCGATGAGCGCCAGCGGCACGACCTCCAACGCGCTGAACGTGGCCCCAATCGCCATGATCGAGACCGGCGTGCCGCTGAAATACAGATGATGAAACGTTCCGGGAATCCCGCCCACCAGGAAAATGGAAGTGGACAACAACACCGCTCGCGTGGCACTGGACACGCGAATCAGGCCCAGTCGCGAGAAGATGAAGGCCATGGCCGCGGTCGCAAAAACCTCCATGAAACCTTCCACCCACAGATGGACAACCCACCAGCGCCAGTACTCCATGACGGACAAATGCGTCTTGGCCCCATAGAAGAAGCCGGCCCCATAAAACAGGCCGATCGCTGCCGAGGAACCGGCGAACAGCAACACCAACTGCCGCGCGTTGTCCCGCTGCTGGAGTGCCGGCCAGAAGCCGCGCAGCATCAGGACGAGCCAGAGCACCAATCCCGTGAACAGGCCGATCTGCCAGACACGGCCCAAGTCGACGTATTCGTACCCCTGGTGGCCGAACCAGAAGCTGCTGTTCAAGCCGAGATGGCGCTTGATGGAAAGCCATTCGCCGCCCAAAGAGCCCAGCACGACGACGACCAACGCGCCAAACAGCACGTTTACTCCCAATCGCTGGAAGCGCGGCTCGCGTCCACCCACGGCCGGCGCCAGAAACAGTCCCGCAGCCAGAAAGGCGGTGGCAATCCAAAACAGCGCGAGTTGCACATGCCATGTTCTGCTGACGGCATAAGGGATCCAGTCCGCCAACGGAAAGCCGAAGAACGAGTCACCCTCGACGGTGTAGTGAGCCGTCAGAGCCCCGGTCAGAACCTGCAGAACGAACAACCCGATCACCACGGCCGCGTATTTCCACACCGCACGCATGGAAGGCGTCAATTGCAGCTTGGCCAACGGGTCGGTGTCGCTGGCCGGCGATGGCTCTTCCTGCCGGTCGCGGAACATCTTGTACCAGACCAACGCCCCGATGCCTGCGATCAAAAAGACGATGCTAACCAGGGACCACATCAAATTCGCCGTCGTCGGCCGATTGTCGATCAGCGGCTCGTGGGGCCAATTGTTGGTGTACGTGATCGCCGTCCCCGGCCTTTCTGCGGCGCAGGACCATGCGGTCCAGAAGAAGAATGACGTCAGCGCTTGCCGCTCGGCAGGCTCCGGGACAGCATTCGTGTGCAGGGCGTAGGATTCTCGCAGGGCGTCCAGCGAGGGATCCCGCCCGAACAAAGCCTGATAGTGTGCCGCCGTGCTTGCGATGGCCGCGGCTCGCGCTTCCGAGACGACCAGCGTGTCCGTGGCGGTGTCATAACCATTGCTGCGCATTTCCCGCCGCAGGCGTTCTTTCAGCCCGGCTTGCTGCTCGGCCGATAGCCGCGCGAAAGGCTTGCCGTACTGGTCGTTGCTGAAAACGTCAAGCAACGCCAACGACTCGCGGTGCAGCCAATCTGCGGACCAATCCGGTGCTTGATAGGCACCATGGCCCCAGATCGAACCGATTTGCTGGCCGCCGATGCTCTGCCACACGCGCTGGCCGTGCAGGATGTCGTCGCGCGTCATCAGCAGACGGCCCTTGTCCGTCTTCACACGCTGCGGGATCGGGGGAGCATTTCGATAGATCTCGCGGCCGAACACGCCCAGCAACGTAAACGCACCCACCAACACGAGCCCCAGCAGGATCCACAGCTTTTTGGTCTGATTCATGTCGAAACCCCTCTCCATGTTCACTCGGCCAGTGCCCGCGGAAACAAGATATCCAAGCCGTGTTGATGGAAGATCCTCGTGGCCGCAGGTTGCGTTGTTGCCAACTTTCCGAGTGTCAATTCGAGCCCCGGCATGGCTTTGCCTCCGATAGTTTTGACGTCCAAAAACAGCTGGCATACATCCAAAAGCATTCGGTGTGCCATCGACGCAACTCCTTATTTGCCGTAGCTTTTCGCTAGGCGTTACGATTATGACAACAGTCGGACGCTGTGATTTGTGCAACACGTTGTCTATAGTACAACGATGAGCCAACTCGATACCCTTGTTGCGATCGCTCTCGACTTGACCTCCGCGTTTCGCGCCGAGGACCGCTATCGGCGTCTGTTGGAGGCGTTCGGTCGGGTCATCCCGTACGACGCCTCGGCCCTGTTGAGGTTGCAGGGCGACGAGCTGATCCCGATCGTTTCCACCGGTTTGTCACCCGACGCGATGGGAAGGCGTTTCGCCCTGCGTGAGCACCCTCGCCTGGAGATCATCTGCAAATCGAAGACACCAGTGCTCTTTTCGGCAGGCAGCGCTCTGGCGGATCCGTTCGACGGGCTACTTGCAGACGGCGGCGAGTTCAGGCGGGTCCACGCCTGTCTCGGCTGTCCGCTTCGCGTCGGCGACGAGCTGATCGGTGCTTTGACGGCGGACGCGGCGGAACCGAACGCGTTCGACGGCACCGATCCGCAGTTTCTCTCTGCCGTCGGCGCGCTGGCCGCCGCGGAAATGCAGACCACGCATCTGATGGAAGCCTTGGAGCGGAGCGCGGAGCGGCAGGGCTTGATCGCCCACGATCTGATGCGTGACGTCCAGCTTCGTCAGGGAACGGAGATGATCGGAGTCAGCTCTGGGATGCAGCGTCTCCGCCAGGACGTGGATCTCGTTGCTCGTTCGGACTTCAGCGTCCTGATCATGGGCGAAACAGGCGTTGGAAAGGAGCTGGTTGCGCGGGCGGTGCATGCCGCGTCGAGCCGGCGCAACGAGCCCATGCTGTACGTCAACTGTGCGGCGTTGCCCGAGAGCCTGGCGGACAGCGAACTTTTCGGTCATGTCCGGGGCGCATTCACCGGAGCGACGGCCGACCGCCCTGGCAAGTTCGAGGTCGCTAGTGGCGGCACCCTGTTCCTGGACGAAATCGGTGAATTGCCGTTTTCCGTACAACCGAAGCTGCTGCGCGCGCTGCAGCAAGGCGAGATCCAACGCGTCGGGTCGGACAAGATGGTCAAGGCGGATGTGCGCGTGATCGCCGCCACGAACCGGGATCTCGAAGCAGAAGTCAAAGCAGGGGAATTCCGGGCTGATCTGTTCCATCGACTGTGTGTTTATCCGGTCCGTGTGCCCCCGCTCCGAGAGCGAGCCGACGACATCTCGCTTCTGGCCGGATATTTTTGCGACATTACTCGCCGGCGATTAGGTCTTGGACCCGTACGTCTAGCCGCAGAAGCACTCGTCGTCCTCAAAGCGTATTGTTGGCCGGGAAATGTGCGTGAACTGGAGAACGTGCTTTCCCGCGCGGTACTGAAGGCAGCCGCCGGAATCTCGCGGAACGACACGGTCATCATCCAAGCCTCGCATCTCGGGTCCGATTTCACGAGCGAAGCCAACACCAGCCAACCAGAACGCCCGTGGGCGCGCGAAGCGGCAATTCCGATGGACCTTAGCCTGAAAGAAGCCACGCGACAGTTTCAGCGGTCCGTGATCCAACAAACGCTCGCCGGGCACCAGGGGAACTGGGCCGCCGCCGCCCGCTCGCTAGGAATCCACCGCAGCAACCTCCACCATCTGGCCGTCCGTTTAGGGCTCAAATAATGTCTTCCGCCGGCAGGACGTTGAAACTCCGCAAGTGCCCCTGATTACAGGCGCTGTGGCTGGAATTCCTGACGCATGCCTTCCCTATGGCCCATGAAGCCGCCCCCGTCGCCAACGTACACGGTGTACGTCCCAAGTGGGGTGCAGATCGAGGTGGTGTTTGCACCGTGGGCAGATTTCTTTCTGCCGCCCTCATGACGAGCGAGGAATCTCACGCAGGGCGCGCTTCAATTTGCGGTTCCATCGCTCCTCGAAGTACAGCTCCTGTTCGGGGTCGTAGGGGTTGGCGTCCTACTCGTGATCCGCGATCTCCAGTCGCATCTCGTCGCTGATCGCCCGCACCTCCGGGGCGTACATGGCGAAGCCCGTCGTCGGCAGCGCGTGGAACTTGCCGGGTGTCTCGGCCCGCAGTTGGTAGCGTAGCACGAGCGTCCCCGCGTATACTCGATCACGCCGTCCTGATTCGTCGTCTGGACCGACGACGTCCAGTGCATGTGAGTGATCAGGATAGTTGACAGCATGTCGTTCACGAAAACTGCTAGGAATGGCGACGCAATGGCCCCGAAGGGAAGTACCGGTGGCCTCTTCTCG
>Ga0302237_1001768_pt1 | contig 14374 bp, 9 predicted proteins | sample AAG_UR_Ala_MG_FD_193530 | JGI IMG/M metagenome (GOLD analysis project Ga0302237, IMG submission 193530) | Enriched activated sludge microbial communities from anaerobic digester in WTTP, New Holstein, Wisconsin, United States - AAG_UR_Ala | ecosystem: Engineered > Bioreactor > Anaerobic >... | reverse complement strand
TCAGCGAGGCTCCGCCCCACTCGTTCCAACGCACAAACGGTTTCAAGTTCTGGTAGCTCCGCGTAAACCCGCCCTGCACTTGGCCCGTCAGCGCGAGCGGGCTTTTTCCGGGGCCGCCCTGCCCGTCGTGGCAACGCACGCAGTGGCGGTCGAGTACGGGCTGGACGAGCAGCGGGAAACTCAGCGGTCGCGTGCCTTCCGGGCCGGGCTCGATCGAGGAGGGCGGGCGGCGGACGGCGAGCAACGTCCGGTTCGCAGCCACTGTGCCGGGCCGCTCGTGGCAGCCCACACAGCCGCGCTGTTGACCGGGCTGGAGGTAGACGACGCTGCGCATGGTTTGGACCGCGCGGCCGTCACCGTCCACCGCTTGGAAGTACAGCGGTTTCCGCGCCGGAGCCCGGAAGTACGCCGAGCCGTCCTCTTCGACGTTGACCGTGCCCAACAGCATGCGGGCGCTTTCCGCGTTGGCGTAACCCAGTCGCGGCTGGTTGGCCACGTGCGTGTGCGTCTTGGGCAGAACCTGGTAGATGCGCAGCTGCGTGATCGGTCGGTTCGTGGGAAGCGGGAAGAGGCTTTGCTGGACGTCGGTCAGCACGAACTCGCCCTCGTCCTGCAATTCCTCGCCCTGCGAGCCGGGCAAAGGCGGAGGGATCGGGCGCGGCGCGAGCGGAATGGGGTACATACACGATGCCTCGGCGTCGCGGTACAGCAGTTCAAGATTGCCGAAGCGATCGAAGTAGTACAAGCCGGTGCGGGTGTCGCGTTTCTCGCCGGAACTCATGCCGGGCAGCGTGTCGAAGCTGAAGCCAACCAGGAAGTAGTTCTCCGACAGCGGCCACGGGCCGTGAAAATAGCTCTTCGGCCAGCCGTTGGCTTCCGGGTAGGTCACTTCCGGAGTCAACGCGGTGATGGAATTGAATGAATCTTCGCCCGTGCCTGGCTCCAGCGCAAGGCGTTTCGGGTCCACCACGACCAGCGATCCGCCCACGTCGGCATGGTGCGCGCCGGCCACGAACAGGATCTTGTCCGAGCCCGGAATGGCATGGGGCTGGAAGCAGGCATTGATGCGCATCGTGTAATTGCCGAACAAGATGGCCGGGTTTGAGCCGTCGGGATTGGTCGTCCATAGGCCGTGGAAGTTGGCGGCGGAACGGTCCACGTAATCCCACCGCGAATAGACGATGCGGCCGTCGTTCATCACCGACGGATGCCATTCGTTCGTTTCGTGCCACGACAGCGTCCGCACGCCGCTGCCGCCGGCGTTCATGCGGTGCAGCGTGTACGCCGGCAGCGGTTCCCACGGATTGTGGCAGCGGCCGAAACCGCCGCGGCGCGTGGACATGAAAGCGAGTCCGCCGTCCGGCAGCGGGCAAGGGTCGAAGTCGTCGTTCGGCCCGTCGGTCAAGGCCCGCAGTTCGCTGCCGTCGACGTTGACAGCATAGATGTGGAAACATCGGCGCTGGGGCGAGTAGAAATCGGGCTTCTCATCGGCCCGCTCGGCAAAGGCGAAGTAGACGGTGCGCGCGTCGTAGCTCAGAGCCAGCGTCGTATAGTTGCCTCGCGGCAACCGCCCGGCGATCAGGTCGCGCGTCTTCAGCGACCGCCCGGGCTCCTCCAGCACGGACACGCCGCCGCCTGCCACGTCGCCGTAATCATAGAAATACGCCAGATATTCGTGCAGCATCTGCGAGATGAACCGGTGCCGCTTCATGAAGACCAGCGACTTGCCGGCCAGCAGCGGATTCTTGAGCGCCAGGTTCCGCGTGGCCCAGCGCACTTGGTTGTACAGCGTCAAACGCCGTTCCGCGTCGAGACGATCCACGCTGGCGACTTCGCCGCGCAAGCCACGGAGCGCGGTAGCCTCCGGCTCGAACTCCACTCCCGGCAACGCGCGCTGCAGATCAGCCAGCAACCGTTCGCCCCGCCGCAGCGCCTCGCGGACCGCCGGGGGGGAGTCGGGCGCCCGCTCACAACGTCGCTCCTGAGCCCTCCAGTCGGCCTCGATTTGCCGTTCGAAAGGGATATCCGAGGCCATATTCGGAGCCGCTGGAAGCGTGCCGCCGGCGAGCAAGCTCGACGAGATTAGCACTGCCGCAAGAGGCGTCCTGCTGCGTCGTCGGGAGTTGGGTCTGTCGTCTAGCATACTGGAGGCAATTCGTATGGCTCGTCCAGTTGAATCGCCGTTCCGTCGAAATGCGCTCGAAGGCTGATCGCAGGCATGATCTGGAATTCCTTATCGTTGGCTTTCGTTATGGTACTCCGGCAATAGCTAGCCTACAAGATCGCCTGCCTTCAAGTTGCCGCCGCACGGCCGTTTTCTATCCGCCAGCGGCGGAAGCCGGCACCGTACGCGTCCAGCGGCGGGTCGCCGAACCGCTTGACATAGTCGCCGTCCACCCAAGCCGCGAACGTGGTCACGTGCCGCACGCCGCGTTCGGCGTACAGGCGCAGGTCGTCGCGGAAGACTTCGTCGTGCCAGGGAAGCCGTTTCACGTTCTGGCGCTTCCAGCCGGAGAACCGCGACAGGTCCAGCCAATACTCCAGTGTCTGGGCGCCCTCGCGGCCGAACCAGGCGAGATTGGCGTCCAGGGCGTCGAGCAACCGGCCGTGTGCCAAGCTGCCGCCGTCCGGCATCTCACGCTGCCGAAACGGAACGTCGTACTTGCGCTCGATCGGGGCGAACTCCAGGAAGATCCCTGGCAGGGGCTTGATCTGCGTGGGCGACTGCAGCGTTCGCGCGTAGGCAAGGTGGGCCAGTTTCGCCTGCGGGTCCACTTGCCGAATCGCCTGCAGCACGTGGTGCTCCAGCAGCAAGGCCTGATCGCTGTCGCTCAAGCCGCGGCATTGGGGACAGCGGCACATCGGCCGGCCGTCGTCGATCCAATAAAAGTAGCGGTTGGTCGTCGAACGCAGGACCTCCGTGTACTTGATCGCATTCTCGGCCACCACGTCCAGCGCGGCCTGCGAGTGCACGCACAGGTTGTACGCCCTCTCGCGATCACCCTTGTCCGTCATCGGAAACATAGTCGGATCTTTGTCGAACAGGGCTCGCGGCAGCAAGTCGCTCATCGCGTGCAGTTCGTGCTCGACCTGCAGTCCGAGTTGACGGCTCGATTCCAGGAACTTCTGGCCGTCGTCTGTCTGCACGAACGCGGCCACCTCGTGCGGAAAGATATGGGTTGCCACGGTCGACAGCCCCGCCCGCTTGGCCCGCGCCGGCCAGTCCAGCGTCCGCAGGTCGCTCAGCACGACCACCACGCCGCGCGTCAGGAAGAACGGCTCGCCTGAGGCTGACGTGGAAACCGGGATCTTATCGTCACCTGCAGCCCATCCGCCGCGATTCGGCCACCCGGCTCCCGCCGCCACGCCCGCCGCTCCGCCCAACCACCCGAGCATCGTCCGCCTCGAAACGCGAGTTCCCGGCCAGCTATCTGATTCTTGATTCTTCATCGCAGTGTACTCCCGTCTGTGCCTTGCGGTGGTCCTCACGCGGAACCGAAGTAGGTTGGGACTCCGTCCCGACCCGGTCGGGACGGAGTCCCAACCTACAAAGACTCTACGCGAATTCTCGACCCGCCGTCAACTTGTCGTCCGAAGATTCGCCTTCCTTGCTCCCGAAATGCCGGGACTTTAGAATTCCGGTTGGGACCGGCGAATTAACAACTGTCGCAACTTCATCGTAGCCATCACGCTCCGCGTGATGATCGCCAACAAGAACTGTGTGGCGATCATGAGCACGGGTGCAGTGAATCGTGCATCACGCTCCGCGTGATGATCGCCAACAAGAACTGTGTGACGATCATGAGCACGGGTGCGGTGAATCGTGCATCACCCTCCGCGTGATGATCGCCAACAAGAACTGCGTGACGATCATGAGCACGGGTGCGGTGAATCGTGCATCACCCTCCGCGTGATGATCGCCAACAAGAACTGGACAGTGATCGGTTCGCCGGTCCTTGGTTCTGACCCGTCTACTCTTGCCAGGGACAAACAACATGACCCCGAAAACACTCTCAACACCGCGTTTCGCTCCTTCGACATGCGTGCGAATTGCGATCTGGCTCAGCTGCCTCTCGCTGGCACTGCTGCTGAGTGCTTCGGCCCGAGCCGAACGCCAGACGTTCAGTCTGGACGGCACTTGGGACATCGAGGACGGCAAATCCGCCACCGAGATCCCTGCCAAGTTCACGCACCGCGGCCCCGTCCCCGGAATGGCGAACCTGGCGACGCCGCCGTTTGAGAACGTGGACCGGTTTTTCGCCCGCGAGCAGCTGGCCAATCGCATCCGCTGGAAACTGTCGCCGCCGGAGTGGCTCAAGGAGTATTGGAATGGCAAGGTCGATCAGGACCGCGACTATTTCTGGTATCGAACAACGTTCCGCGCGCCGGCCCCGCGGCCGGTGGCGCTGTTGAAGATCAACAAGGCCCAGTTCGGCACGGCCGTGTGGCTGAACGGCCGGAAACTGGGCGAATACGCCGGGTGCTTTACCGCCAGCTACTTCCACCTGGAGGAAGCCATCCGCTGGAACGAGGACAACACGCTCGTCGTGCGCATCGGCGCTCATCCCGCCGTGCTGCCGGACACGTACCCCGCGGGCTCGGATTTCGAGAAGATCAAGTGGACGCCCGGCATCTACGACAGCGTGTCGCTGATCTTCTGCGACAATCCGCGGATCGAGACGATTCAAGTCGCGCCGCGAATCGGCAAGGGCGAGATTACCGTGCAGACCAAACTTCGGAACTGCGGCGCAGCGGCGGTGTCCGCGTCGCTGGTCCACACGGTGAAGACGTGGAAGGGCGGCGAGCAAGTCGCCGCTTCTGCTCCGCAAGCAGTGCCTCTGGCTCCCGGCCAGGAACAGGTCCTCACGCAGACGATCCCGATTCCCGACGCCCATCTGTGGTCTCCGGAAGACCCGTTCCTGTACATGCTGGAATCGAGCACGGGCGGCGACTCGGTCAGTACGCGTTTCGGGATGCGCGAGTTTCGGTTCGACGCCGCTACAAAGCGAGCTTACTTGAACGGCAAGGTGTATTACTTGCGCGGCTCGAACATTACGCTGCACCGATTCTTCGAGGATCCACTGTGCCGGGACTTGCCCTGGAACGACGCTTGGGTCCGCAAACTGCTCGGCGAACTGCCCAAGCAGATGCACTGGAATTACTTCCGCTTCTGCATCGGCCCGGTGCCGGATCGCTGGTTGGACATTTGCGACGAGGTTGGCCTGCTGATTCAAAACGAGTTCTTCGTCTGGACCGGCGGCCCCGGCTGGTACGAGGGCTACTCCCGCACCTACGACGCGGACGAGATGATCCGGCAGTACAAGGGCTGGATGCGCGACCACTGGAATCATCCCAGCGTCGCCGTATGGGACGCCAACAACGAGACCAAGGACGCGATGTTCGGCGAGAAGATCATCCCGGCCGTCCGCCCGCTGGACTTGTCGAACCGTGCCTGGGAGAACAGCTACAACCCACCGGCCGATCCCAACGACCCGGTCGAGCATCACCCCTACTTGATGATCGGGGGCTACTTCGGCGAATTGAAGTTCAAGATGAGCGACCTGGAAACGATGGACAGCAAACCGCGTCCCGGATCGCTGCCGTCCGACACGAATCCGCGGCTGATCAACGAATACGGCTGGCTGTGGCTGAACCGCGACGGAACGCCCACGCGGCTGACCGAACGCGTCTACGAAAAGCTGCTGGGAGCCGATGCCACACCTCGCCAACGACTGGATTTATGGTCCTACCTGTTGGCCGGGAAGACGGAATTCTGGCGGGCCCATCGGCAGTACGCGGGGATCATTCACTTCGTCTACTTGACGTGCAGCTATCCGGGCGTCTACACGTCGGACCACTTCCGCGATGTAACGAAACTCGAACTCGATCCCGCCTTTGTCGATTACGTGGGCCAAGCCTTCCAGCCGCTGGGCGTGTACATCAACTTCTTCCAGCCGAATCTTTCCGCCGGCACCAGCCGCACCTTCAAGATCATGATGGTCAACGACCACCCGCAGGCCGTACGCGGGACGCTGGTACTGTCGTTGGAGGACGAATCCGGCCAGTCTCTGGCCAACACCGAGCGTCGTTTCGAGTTGGCCGCCGGCGGCGATGCCAAGTACGAATTGCCGCTGACCATCCCCCGAACCAACGGCAAGTGCATGCTGAAGGCCATCGCGTCGCCCGACAACGGCGGCAAGAGCGACGCGACCATCTGCCGCCGCTGGGTCAAAGTCGAGTGAGCGGGAACCCGATGCGGCTTCCTCACAGACGTACCGTGCAGGAAGGTCGCCCTGGGTACGTCTGAAAGCCGAGAGAATCCGTGGAGCGAGGGCTGAAGCCGGGCAGGCCGCGATGTCTTTGGTCTCGGATACTGCGGTTACCAAGCGGCCGGGTGAACGGTAAGTGTGGCACGGCTAGCAAAGCAATCCGTGCCACACACAAGCGGCGAAGCGGAGGACCTGGTCAGCGCTCTACAGGGGCGTTGTTTTTCTCGCTGTCCAGTTCCTTCAACCCGGCGCGGATGGTGGCGGCGATTTGGCGGCCGGTTTCCTGCCGCTTGGCCGTTGCCTGATCTGCGTCGGGCGTTCCCTCGGCCTTCCAGGCCGCCAGCAGGTGTTCGCCGTTGCCGCCGGCGGACCAGCCGGTGAATAGGATTCCCAACATCTTGTCGGTCGCGTCCTGACGGGCGCAGCGGATCAAGGCCACGGCCGCGTCGGGCTTCTTCCACGGCGCCGGCAACACGCGGAATCCCTGCTGTTGGAAGAAACGCACCGAGGGGTAATCCTTCCGGAGTTCGTAGTGCCAATCGCACATGATGATGTCCTTGGGGATCAGGCCCAGCGCCCTGTGAGACCCCGTCTTGCTCGCCTCCCACGAGCCATACGGGAACACCGAGGCATCCAGCAGCCGGTCGCCCCACATCAGCATCTCGACGCCCTTCTCCTTCACGAGATGTTGGTGCAGACGGTTGACCACGCCGGCAAACAACTCGCCTTTGTCCTTGCCACGGCACCGTGGACATTTTTCGTCGCCAATCAAGAACACCTCGTCCATGCCCACGTGCAAGGCGTCGGCGTCGAAGGCGTCGATCAACTCGTCCAGCAAATCGAAGACGACCTTGTCGACATCCGGCAGCGACGGACACCACTCGCGGCAGTAGATGCCCTTGTTGTCCGCCGGGACGTGCGGCGTTTCGTCGAACTGCGGGTACTTCGTGAGCAGCGCCCCCGTGCGACTGGCCCACGATTGGTGGCCCAGGCAGTTGAACAGCGGAATCAGGCGGATCCCGTGCCGGCGGCAGAAGTCCGTCAAGTCGCGGGCCTGGGTCTTGTCGAGCCCGCGGCATTCCAACTCCGGATGCAACTGGAAGCGGAATCCGTAGTTGACCTCCAAGACGAGCACATTCATGCGCGCGGGCACCATCAACGCGGTGACCAGTTCTTTGGTCACATCGAGCCGCTCTGGCTGCGGACCGATCAGGTGCAGGGCGCGCCAAGTGGGATTCGTCTTTTGCCAGTTCTCCAGCCACGTTCGGGACGTGGATTCAGCCGCGCTGCTGAGGCGGGTAGCGGAAGCAAGGGCGACCAACGTCATCGCCAACACCGTCAAGATGGTCTGAGTTCTCTGCATGGGAGGGGCCTCCGGAAGGGTCGGTGCATGAAAGACCAGCGGGCCAACGGCCGCCGTTTGCCTTTCAGTATACCGCAAGAAGTTGGCAAGACGATGGGCGACAAGACGTAGCGGTTCATTCTGTGCGCAGGGACGGCGGGCGGTCGTATTCCAAGTCGATCGCATGGCCTGCCCGTCGAGGTGTTTACCGCCGAGTTGCGGCAAGGACTCGCCTTTTCGGCGTCGACAGTTCCGCCACAGCCCGAACGCGATCAGGTGTCGCGCAGGGCCTCAGACCGTCAACGTGCCCTTCGTGCTGGGCACGCCAGTGGCGCGTGGGTCGCGTTCCACGGCCATGCGCAGGGCGCGGGCGGCGGACTTGAAGACGGCCTCGGCGACGTGATGGCTGTTGCGGCCATGGTGCAAGAGGATGTGTAGATTACACAGCGCGTTGGCGGCCATGGCCTGCCAGAAGTCCTCCACCAATTCGCTGTCGAACTCGCCGATCTTGGGCGTGGGGAACTCGGCCTGGAAGACCAGGAAATAGCGGCCGCTCAGGTCCACGACCGTGGTGACGAGCGTTTCTTCCATGGGCAGCGTGAAGTGCCCGTAGCGGCGAATCCCGGCCTTGTCTCCCAACGCCTGCCGCAGAGCCTGCCCCAGGCAGATGCCGACGTCCTCCACCGTGTGGTGCTGGTCCACGTGCAGATCCCCGCGGGCGGTGACTGTCAGGTCCAGCGCTCCGTGCTTGGCCAGCAGATCGAGCATGTGATCCAGGAAGCCCACCCCGGTACGGATCTGGGACCGGCCCGTCCCATCCAGATCGAGTTCCAGTTCGATCTCGGTTTCCGCCGTGCGGCGTTCGATCTTCGCCTTGCGTGCCATTCGTCTACACCATCGCTTTCAGCAGAGCCAGCAGCGCTTCGATCTGCTGGTCCGACCCGACACTAATCCGCAGCCCGTCCCCCCAGCCAGGATAGTTCATGTATCGGACCAGGACGCGATTCTGCTTCAACTGCTCGTAAATCGTGACGGCTGAACGGTTTGGATGGGTACACCAGACAAAGTTTGCCTGGGAGGGCGGCACGGAAAAGCCCAACGATGCCAGTCCTTCGGCCAATCGGCCTCGAGTCTGCCGGATCTTGGCCGTGGTTTCGGCCAGCCAAGCCTGATCGTCGATGGCCGCGGTCGCTCCGGCAATCGACAGGGCGTCGCAATTGTAGGAGTCCTTGACCTTGATCAGTTGCTCGATCAGGTGCGGCTGGGCGACCAGGTATCCGAACCGCAAACCCGCCAGGGCGTATGACTTGCTTAACGTCCGCGACACCATAATCCGCTCGTTCTGGGCCACCAGGCCGACGCAGTTCTCGTCGGCAAAATCGACATAGGCTTCGTCCACCAGCAATGGACACGGCAACTGCTCCGCCAGTTCCCGGATGGTGTCACGGGAAACGACCGTTCCGGTGGGGCTGTTCGGATTGGGCAGGAAGACCAGCTTCAGATCAGGGACCACGGCGGCGAATTCTGGCGGCAGGCTCCAATCGTCGTTGAACCGCACTTCCTCCCAGACTGCTCCCTGCAGTTGGGCCAGCGTGCGGTACAGGATGTAGCTGGGATAGGGCAGACGGAGCCGCTGGCCGACGCCGGCGAAGGCGCGGGTGACAATCGTCAGGATGTCGTCGCTGCCGTTGCCGCACAAGATCCAATCCCGCTGGACGCCCAGAATGTCGGCAGCCCGGTCGCGAAAGGCGTTGCCCATCGGGTCGGGGTAGCGCATCAAAGCGGCCTCCGCCGCCTGCTGAATCGCGCGGACCACCTTGGGCGACGGCGGGTAGGGATTCTCGTTCGTGTTCAGCTTGATGAACTTGCCGGTCTGCGGCTGTTCGCCGGGCACGTAACCGGCCATGGCTTCGATTTCGGGGCGAAAGTAGGGCATAGGAGGTCGGGAAGAGTCTCTTTCCAGGTTGACCAACGCGGCCTTGCGGGGCTTGGCCGCAACCAAAGGGTCTTGATTCGCAAAAGCGTTTATACAGAACATCAGGGACCGTGTCACGGGTCTACAGGAATTTGTAACAGTAACGGCTCTGGGATGGCCAAGAGCACCCCAATCTTTCACCTGGTCTTTCTCTTAGGTTCAGAGCAATCAGGAGAGCCGAACGCGCGGCTTGGTCAGCTCAGAAATTCGGGCCAGAGTGCGTCGCTCACCAGCAGGCCGGCGCGGGTCAGGCGAATTCGGCCGCCGGTATCGTCCAGCAATCCCCGACCGACGAAGCGGCGGAGTGCGGGACCGACCAAGTCGTCGATCTCAAAGCCGGCCGCGGCCGCAAACTCGAACCGGTCCAGGCCCTCCAGCATCCGCAGGCCGAACACCAGTCGCTCTCGCGCGGCATCCGAGGGCGGCAGGCGTTCCCGTTCCGCCACCGGCGATTGGCCGGCCAGAACGCGTTTCAGGTACGTCGTAGTGCTGCGATGATTCGTCTCCCGCCAGCCGTCCACATAACGCGCTGCGCCGGGCCCGACGGCATAATAGGTCTCGCCGCGCCAGTACACCTCGTTGTGTCGGCAGCGATGGCCGGGGCGGGCGAAATTCGAGACTTCGTAATGCTCCCAACCCGCCGCCGTCAGCGCGTCGATGGCCGTCTCGTACATCGCCCGTTCCAGATCCTCGTCCACAGGCCGCAGCAGGCCGCGTTGCCGGCGTCCCCAAAACGCTGAACCCTTCTCGTAGGTCAGGCCATACGTCGACACGTGATCGACGCCAGCGGCGATGGCTGCCCGCAGGTCCGCCGTCCAGACTTCCAGCGTCTCGCCCGGTACGGCGAAGATCAGGTCCAACGCCAGCGATGCGAACCGCGGGCGGCAAAGGCTGATGGCACGCTGCAACTGGCTGCGGTTGTGATCGCGTTCGAGAACTCCCAGCTTCCGGTCGTCGAACGATTGCCCGCCCAGGCTGAGACGATTGGCGCCGGCCCCGTGCAGGACGGCCAGCCTGGACTCGTCCAAGTCCGCAGGATTCGCTTCGACCGAAAACTCGTAGCCCTCCGCCAACGGGAACCAGTCGCGCGACAAGCGGCACAAACGATCCAGCGCGGCGGGCGAGAGTTGCGTCGGGGTGCCGCCGCCGAAGAATAGCGTGTCGACTTCGCGCGGCGTCTGCAATTGCCGCAGTTCCAGTTCGACGGCCCGCAGGTAGTCCGGGACCAGATCTTCCCGTCCTGCGGCGACGGTGAAATTGCAGTAACCACAGCGGCGACGGCAGAACGGGACATGGACGTACGCGGCGCGCGGCGTCATGCAATCCCTCACAGCCACAGGTGCAAACGGCCGTCCAACAGGTCGGGGAATGTCTTCTCGACCAGGTCGCGGATTTGATGTTCGTTGCACCGCGTGCTGAAATGGGCCACGATGATCCGCTCGTTCTTGAACCGCTCGCGCCGCTCCGCGAAATCGTCCAGGTGCATGTGCCCGTGCTTGTGGATCTTCTCCTTGCGGTGACTCGGCGAGACGAAGGTCATTTCCGCGATCAGGATGCGGGCCTCGTACATGGCCGGATTGTCGTCCAGACCGTGCGGCTCGGAATCGCCCAGGTAGCCCAGGAGGGGAATCCGCCGCTCTTCGGTCACCTCGACGCCCGACAGCCGCAAGTCGCGGATCTGGTCGCCGGCAAGCGTCTGGTACTCGGATTTCAGCTTGCGGCGGCGCTCCCAGACCAGGTAACCCAGCGACGGCACCGTGTGCCTGGTGGCGCTGGCCGTCACGACCAACTCGCGAGACAACTCGATCTCGTCGCCCGGCCGCACGGCGATCAACTCGCACGGCAAACGGCCGCGATCCAGGCGGCTGACCACGTGCAGCAACCGTTCGACCAGCCCGACGGCGTGCTCCGGCAGGTAGATCGCCGGCGGTTCCATCTTCATCAGCCGCCGCCGAGCGACGTAGACGGGCAGCGCGGCGATGTGATCCAGGTGGGTGTGCGTGACGAACCACGTCGCCGTGCCCATGAAGTCCCACGGCTGGGCCCCCAGGTCGAACCCCAACTTCAATTCCGGGATGCGCCAGTACGTTTGCACCGCCGCCCGCGAATAGCCCTCGACGGTCAGGCCTCCGTGCTCCAGTCGCTTGATGGGTGCGTTGCGGATCATGTTCGCTCGGTTTCTGAAGGGGCGGAATTCCGATTCGGCAGCCGGCTACCTGGCTGCTGCCGCGGCCGGCCGACCCCACAACTGCGGGATCTTGTCCACCACGCCGCTCTTGATTTTGATCGCGGCCCCAGGTCGAAGATGATGCGTCCCAGCGAAGAGCCCATCACCGGCACCAGCGCCTGAGCGGCGTCCACCGGCTTGATGTCGTGCAGCGTCCGCTGTGCTGCCATCGTGTTGCTCCTGAAGGGGTGAAGCCCAGAGAGGAATCATCTTCCAAGGCAATTAGGGTAGCAGAAATGGCCCGCAAGAGAAACAGGCGCACAGCGGCGTAACAGGGCAATCTCGCAACTTGAACAATCGCGAGCGAAGACAGGTCGCACGAGTTGCGACGCCGGTTGGACAACGATACGTTCGTTGGCCGAAAAAGCGCGAAACGCAAGCGAGCGATTGATTTGTCCTCGGCCACACTCGCTTGCGCTGCGTGCTTGTATTGTCGCAGATCCACGCCGAACTGCCGCCGGCCACTTAGCGTCCGGCCAGTTTTTCGCCGGCCGCCGAGCCCTCCAAGATCGCCAAACGTGCGGCGACTTCCTGCTCGAGTCCGCCTGCCGCGCGGCGAGCGGCCATCTGGTACCAGATCTTGGCCACGCCAACTTTGCCCTCCGCCTCGGCACGCTGGCCCTTGGCGAAGAACTCCTCCGCCTCGGCCGCCCGCTGCGCCTTGGCCAACTCGTTCTGCCGCCGGATTTCCTCAGCCGTGGCCAGGGCGGGGGCAGCGTCTTCCGCCGGTCCCGAAGCCGGGTGCCGCGCGATGTTCCTGGCGATGAAGTCCGCTTTCCGCGCGACGGCCGGGTCCGCCGCTCCTCCGCCACCCAGGACGACCGGACGAGCCGCGTTCGACGCGGTGCTCAGTTGGGACAGCAGTTCCGCAGATACGCCCGTCTGCCGCAGTTCTTCCTCCTCCTGGATGATAATCCGCGGCGTGACGGTCATTTGACTCAGGCCCACGTCACGCCCGATGCAGCGATTGCCAAACAGCCGGCTGACGCCGGGGACTTTGTTCAGCATCGGCACGCCGCGGCTGGTGCTGCCTTCGCTAAACCGGCTGATTCCGCCCAGCAGCGCCGTGCCGCCGTCCGGAACGCTGACGGTCGTCTGCACGGTGGTCACGTTGAACGTCGGCAACTGGACGGTCAGGTTCTGCTGCGCGGCTGCCTGGCTGGCGGCCCAAAAGGCGAACACCGAACTGGCGATGACCAAACGCTGGTACATGGCGACGCTCCGCAACGCGGGGTTCGTTTCTCACTCCTATTCTTAATGTATCGGACTTCCGCTGATCATTCAACGGATTTTCAGCGGAATCGGTTTCCCGCCCCTGGCCAAGAAGAGTTGATAAAGCTGGTAAAACAAATGTGCCTGCGCCAGCGTAATCAGCGCCGCGGCGAAGTACACCCCCACACAGAAAACCAGGGCTCCAATGCCAGCCACGAACCAGCCACTGGCCACCAGGAACAGCCCGCCCAGCAGCAGTCCCTTCCACACCTTGGCGACGAAACTCCGCAGGAAATCCAATTGGAACGCTTCCGCGAAATCCTGAGCCAAGCCCGATCGCAGGATCATCGGCATCAGCACGATCCAAGTCCCGGCCGACACGAGAACCACGGCCAACCCCACGAGCGCCAACCCCAGCACGACGACAACGACGCCGCCCTCGCCCTCGACGGCGGCGGCAGCGAGGAAAACCAGCGCGAATAGGGCGTACAACACGAGGCAGACGGGAACCACGACGACCATCGAGACCACCAGCGAGACCAAAAACGGCCACACTCCGCGCTTCAAGTACTCGACGAACAAATCGAAGGAAAAACGCGGATAGACCGCCGCCGGATTGCGAGTCAACTCCTCGACGATCTGGAACTGGTAGCCCAGCGCGACGATCGGCCCGATGACGGGAATGAATTGGCAAATCAAGACGAACAGGACGTTCAGGAGCCAATCCGGACTGCGAAAGATGTACTGATAACACTCCAGGTACTGGAGGCCGTCGGGACGCGTGGCAAGGCCGTTGGTCCAGTCCGCCACGGGTGGCTCAAACGGATTGGGATCGACGTGCGACATCTTCCAGTCCCTTCGGAAAGCTGGGATCGAACATCGCGCAGGCCACGATGGCAGGAGGTTGGATGGGCAAACGAACGTCTTGGCCTGGGGCCTCTTTGAACTTCGGCGCGACGATGACCAGCACCAAGCCCAGGGGCTGCAGGACCGACAAGGTCAAGCAAATCAGAAAGAGTTTCCCGCACTCGCTCCACCGCGTGATCACGTAGAACAGCGCATAGAACGGCACGAAGAGGAACATCAGGCCGCAGGCGAGTTTCTCTGTGAAGGCGGCGATCACCAACCGGACCCAGTACACAAGGGAGATGATCCCGGTCACTCCCATCCACACGTAACCGGAAATCATGAACGCCTGATCGCGTGGCAGGACGGACATGCCGACGGCAAACGTGGCGATGATGGACAAAATCGTGATGATCATCCACATCGGCATGCCCTGCGTGCGGATCTTGCGTTCTTCATCCTTGTCCATTTCAATGGTCTGCTCGGCTCGCTTCAGCAGCAAC
>Ga0302237_1001755_pt1 | contig 14446 bp, 6 predicted proteins | sample AAG_UR_Ala_MG_FD_193530 | JGI IMG/M metagenome (GOLD analysis project Ga0302237, IMG submission 193530) | Enriched activated sludge microbial communities from anaerobic digester in WTTP, New Holstein, Wisconsin, United States - AAG_UR_Ala | ecosystem: Engineered > Bioreactor > Anaerobic >... | reverse complement strand
ATTGGAAAAGACATCGGAAACAACATTTAAATACGATGTTTGGAATACAGGATTCTGCAGGGTTTATCGTGTTTGGCAAAAAGAAGGATAATTCCTCAAAAATAAACCTTTTTTGAATGAGATTTTTTATGATATGATATGCATAATAAAATATGAGAAATCCATTTGAAGATTCGCCTAGACAAGAAGAAAAAAGATGGATGATTGCTGACTCTATTGAGAGCAACGGAAAAATAGATTTAACGGATAGTGATTATGACAGAATTGAATATACTTTGCGTAACTATGGCAATGTTAAAGAATTAGAAAAGATTATTAAAGACTTGCGACTAAGCCCAGAAGATTGGAGCCTTGATGAAAGGTTGGATCATATAAGAAAACAAGTTCTATTTGATTTGATTGGAAATACTTATGATGATCAAGAGTATGATGATCAAGAATACGATGATTATGATCAAGAATATTATGATACTAGGAGATACGATCCTGAGAGAATAAAAGAGTTATTGATACTTACTAATTTTAACCCTGATTGGCAAGGAGAGTTGAGGCAGGCTGTTGTTGAGAGGTATAAATACTTGATGAGAAATGGTTTCTATGGCGATATTACCGAGCTACAAGAAATAACAGGAGTAAACCCTGATTGGCAAGGAGAATTGAAGCAGGCTGTTGTGGAGAAGTATAAAACCTTGGTGAAAAGTGGTTATCTTGATTTTGACAGCATTGCTAAGCTACAAGAAATAACAGGAGTAAACCCTGATTGGCAAGGAGAGTTGAGACAGGATGTTGTGGAGAGGTATAAAACCTTGGTGGAGTATGGTTACTATGACGAAATTGCCGAACTGCAAAAAATAACAGGAGTGGAATCTGATTGGCAAGGAGAATTAAGACAGTTTGTTATTGAGAGGTATAAATATTTGGTGAGAAATGGTAGTTTTTACTGTATTGCCGAACTGCAAGAAATAACAGGAGTGGAATCTGATTGGCAAGGAGAATTGAGACAGGATGTTGTGGAGAGGTATAAAACCTTGGTGAAAAGTGGTTATCTTGATTTTGACAGTATTGCCGAACTACAAGAAATAACAAAAGTGGAACCTGATTGGCAAGGAGAGTTGAGACAGGATGTTGTGGAGAGGTATAAAACCTTGGTGGAGTATGGTTACTATGACGAAATTGCCGAACTGCAAAAAATAACAGGAGTGGAATCTGATTGGCAAGGAGAATTAAGACAGTTTGTTATTGAGAGGTATAAATATTTGGTGAGAAATAGTAATCTTGACAGCGCTGCCAAACTACAAGAAATAACAAAAGTTGATCCTGACTGGCAAGGAGAATTGAGACAAGTTGTTGTGGAGAAGTATAAAACCTTGGCGAGATATGGTAGCTCTTACAATATTGTCGAGCTACAAGAAATAACAGGAGTTAATCCTGACTGGCAAGGAGAATTGAAGCAGGATGTTGTGGGGGGGTATAAAGAATTGGTGAGAAATGGTGATCTTGACAGAATTGCTGAACTACAAAAAATAACAAAAGTTGATCCTGACTGGCAAGGAGAATTGAAGCAAGATGTTGTGAAGAAGTATGTACGATTGGCGAGTTATGACGATTTTTATCTCGTTATCGCCAAACTACAAGAAATAACAGGAGTTAATCCTGATTGGCAAGGAGAGTTTAGGCAGGCTGTTATAGAGGAGTATAAAAATTTGATGAGAGATGTTAGTCTTAACAAAATAGCCAAACTACAAAAAATAACAGGAGTAGAACCTGATTGGCAAGGAGAACTAAGACAAGATGTTGTGGAGGGGTATAAATACTTGATAAGAAATGATATCTCTTACGATATTGTCGAGCTACAAGAAACAACAAAAATTGATCCTGACTGGCAAGGAGAATTGAGGCAGGATGTTGTGAAGAGGTATAAAAACTTGGCGAGAAATGGTGATCTTGACAGAATTGCTGAACTACAAGAAATAACAAAAGTAGAACCTGACTGGCAAGGAGAACTAAGACAGGATGTTGTGGAAGGGTATAAATATTTGATGAGAAATGGAGATCTTGACAGCGCTGCCAAACTACAAGAAATAACAAAAGTAGAACCTGATTGGCAAGGAGAATTAAGACAGGATGTGTACAGGGAATATTGCAAGCTTTGTAGCAATAACTATACTGTGAGCATTAAAAAGGCTGAAGAAATTACTGGCTTGAAAATTGATGAAGCAATAAAGCTAGAGACTTTTTGGAAAGAGGTTATAGAATACAGTAATGTAAAAATATTGGAGTTTATAGAAAATAATTATGGGGATCAACAAGCTGAATGGTTGAAGGTTTTTAAATTGGTGTTAAAAGAAAATTATAATAAATTGTTAGAAAAATCTTTATTAGATTCAACTGCATATGATTTTGTGAAATCTTGTATCACAAGGTATAAGATTACGCCGGATAAGGATTTGCTTTCGGCTTTGATTTTGAATATTAAGACAGATCAAGCATTTGATAGGTTTTTGCAATTGGTTTTTTTATGCGGATATAGGGATTTGGAAAAAATAAAGGTAGAGCAAATTAAAGGGAAACAACTAACAATGAGACAAATTGCTATCATATCATTGCTTGATTTGATGCCCAATGATGATAATGAAGAAGAAAAAGGCAAGTTTATGGATGCTTTGAATCAAAGCAATTCACATGCTCCAATTGTTTTTTCTCTTCTTAAAGCTCGAAATGTGCCAAGCCCATCTAGAAGGATAGAATATTGTTCTTGGAATAATGAATTAGAGCCATTGATACGCAATTTACAAAACAAATTTGATTTGAAAGACAATGAAAATGCTTTGGCTCTTATAGGTTATATTCAAAAATTTGGAATGAAGAATCTACCGTTACTGGCCACGGTTTCAATGAATTTGTATTTGTTAAGAAATGAATTGGTTCGCAATAAAGATGATAATGAATCGGTATATGAAAAAATTGATAGGTTTGTTAATAGCGAAGCTGGTATTTGTTTGCAACAATACATTGATGCGCATGGCATGGGTATTGATTTAAAGAGCATGAATAAACCGAATGATATTGATAGAATATTTACAAAATTATTTAGCGAGATGGATAAATTAAAAGAAAATATAACAACCGATACCTTGCCTGATGTTTTGGAACAGTCTCCAATGGATATGGAATTATTTAATTCCATAATGGTGAGAAGTGGAAAATTTGGCAAAGAGGATCATGGTCATACCAGAGAAGCTTTAATTGCTAAATGGCGTAAATACAAAGAAAATAATCCTGCTGGAATGCCTGTTTATTATAGACAAAGAACATATTCATGCAAAAGCGTATCAGAAAAAAGTTTGGCTGAAGAATTGAAGAATCTTAATTCTGCGAGTAAAGAATCGAGCGAGGTTATTGAATTAAAAAATAAAAAAAGAGAGCAGATTTTGCAACTGTTACAAAGAGAAGAGTATAAAGATTATCTGGCTTTTTATCATGTTGCGTTTGATGAAGCCCAAAGATTGGGTGAATCGGTTACTAACCCTCAAATTGTCTTCTTTACGGTCATTAAACTAGAAGAAGATAAATTAAAAAAACAGAAAGAACAATTTGAAGCTATTAGCGATACTCCTGAAAATGCTAAAAAGAAGAATGGAATGCGAATTAGCATACAAAAGCAAGAAGCTTTATTACAATCTCTTAAGAGGCTTGAAACTATTGAAGGCATAAAAGAAATAATTAGTGAGACAATTAGAGAAAAAGAGAAAGAGATTATTGAAATTGAAAAAAATAAAAAACAAGCCATTATGGATCTTCCTATTTTGGAAGAAGAACTGAGAAAGATTAACGAATCCATGGAAGATGGCAACATGAATTCGAAAAAAGAGAAAGAGCGACAACGAATTGTTAAAGAGATTCAAAGATTAAAATCTAGGTTGAATCTTTCAACCGAAGATTTGCAAAAAGACGCAGAAAGGTTGCGTATTCTTATGGATAAATTTGATCAAGAATTGCAACCAAGAGAAAAAGAATATCTTTTGCTACAAGCCATGGTTACGGGCATAGCGCATGCTTTTGATAAAAAAACAATCAACTCTATTTTTAGTGATTCGTTGAGATTGATTATGGCGCGCATGATCACACTTGAATCGGGGGCTCATGTTGAAGCAATTCGCGAAGCTCATAAAGAAGCTAATGATGAAAAAGAGCATTTGGCGTGGCGAACACTGTTTCAAGAACAATTGGTTCAACACTCCATGGATCCGGATTATGCGGATTACCCAAGAGTGGTTCCTTTTTCAAAAGAATCAACTGATCTATTAGCATCGATTTGGCGTTTAAGCAATCTTAAACAAAAGAGCATGGATGTTTTAAGTGGAACTTCTAAAGATCCGATTAATCATCCATTTTTGAAAGTTGTTATGGATGTTAGGAAAATCGAAGCTGAAATAGAAACTTTGGACGCTCAGGGCATGGATGCTTTGTCAGAAACAGTGGAAGTGACATATAGCCCTTGCCATGGTTTGGGAAGAATCTTTGCAGGGGATGTTGGAGACGCTTGTTATACGAGCCATCGTCACAAGTTTGCGAATGGAGAATATCCAAATTTGCATGCTTTAATACTATCTAAAAAAGATAAAAAAACAGAAGATATTGAAATGTTGGGCTCCATACTTTTAATTGAAGGAAGAAATATAAAAGGGAAAAGATATTTATTCGCTAGAGCTGTTAATCCTATTGATACGGTGATTAAACGTCAGATAAAAGCGGAAGAGTTTTTGCAAGGATTATTAGAATATCTTAAAACCACGGCAGAAGAAGCTGGTTTTGATGAAGCTCTTTTATGTATTGATACTGCGGCAACTCGTTCGGGCTCAAATCGTCAAGAGATGTTTGATGCTATGAAGAAAATGGCTATGGATAAAGAATGGCCTATAGCTGATGAATTGGAAAAGACATCGGAAACAACATTTAAATACGATGTTTGGAATACAGGATTCTGCAGGGTTTATCGTGTTTGGCAAAAAGAAGGATAATTCCTCAAAAATAAACCTTTTTTGAATGAGATTTTTAGGATATGATATGCATAATAAAATAATGAAAAATTTATAAGAAAAATAATTTATGGAAAATCCTTTTAAACAAGAATATTATAAAAATATTCCTGAAAAAAATATTGCAGAAATCTATCGTAATCCACGATTAAAATTACCTTTTGATCCTAAGGATTTGGTAATGTTTTTGGATAGAGCATCAAAACAAACGGAGGCGGATAAAGCTCGTCGATTCAGAACTATACCGTATCATCATCGTAGCGCTGACCTGGGAATAATAACTCCGATACATGAATATTTTCCATCCAAAGATGGCAAATCAGGAATGCATCATGTTTATACGCAGATTGATATTAAAGGATCAGGATTTGTGTTTCCGGAAGAGCATGAATCCAAAAAACATGGTTTAGCCGCTGGAGAATTAGCGGGTAGCCCAGAAGCTGTATTTGTGCCAGAATCAGTAGAAACCCCGATGGGATACGATATTTTGGGATTGCTTGATGCGGGCATGGTTCAAACAACTGTAGAAAAATCACGAAAATTATCGGCTAAAGGCATGCGCACTGAAACCGTAGCCGGAATATATGAATTTGACATTATCCTTATGGATGGTAAAGAAGTGAGTATTTCGGATTTTAAAAAACAAGCTATTGAAATTTTAAAGGAACAATTAAAGGAGCTTGTTAGAGGAGAACATGATCAGGAAATTGAGATCATTAAAGAAAAGATTGCTAATTTGAGATCTGTTGATGGATTTAGACCAGTTATAGAAGTTCGATGCATGCGAAGTGTTTTAAGATTGAGGGATTTAAAAGATGCTCCCTCGGAAGCAAGGATGGAATTGATTCGAGAAGCAATAAAAAGTTTGAACATTGAGATGCAGTATTTGGGGGAAGAAAGAAGATTTGATCCTGAAAGTCGTGAAGGGATAAAAAAATGGTTGGAATTTGTAACCTTTTGGATTGGTAAAAATACAGGAATCATGCATCGTGAAGGTTTAGTACATGAATTTTTACATATGGGTAATTTGACTTTGGCGGGAGAGGTTGTTGACTTGGACTCTGTACAATCGGTTGTTAAGAGAGGCAAGGGTCAAGGAAAAATGTTTGAATCCGAGCCTTTTTTTACTAGAAACTTGGAAGGTTATGCTTATATAAATCCGGATCTTGGATTGCATCGTTTGCCTGATGAACGGTTTGGATTACCAAAATGTTTGATTAAAGACTTGAGAGATGTCTGTTTTTCTTTTCGCATGTTGCTAAAAAATGTTCCCGAATTAAAAAGGTTGTCCGATTCTTATTCATTGGCTAATAAAATGCTTGAAGGTTATATGGAAGGATTTTCTGATGATGAGCCTTTTGAGGCAATTGGAGTTACTAGAGAATCTTTAATTAAAACAATGAAATACATGACTCAAGAGATTATAGGTCATGGAATGTATTACGCTCCAATACCCGCAGATGATGAGCAGAAATAAACTGAATAAAATTACTCGACTAACCCATTTTAGCTTGCTATTATGGGGTTATATGAAAAAGAAGAGAATTACTATTGCTATATTAGCGATATTTACGCTATTTTTGACATTGGGTTGGATATTTTGGTCACTGGGTTCGATAAAACAGATTGAAAAATCTGTTTTGCGTTTGGTGATTTTACAAGGAACTGTTTATGTTAAAACTGATAACGGCTTTGAAGAACAGGCAAAAAACGGAATGATTTTAAGACAAGGCGACATTGTTAGAACCGGAGAAAATTCTGAAGCCACGATAACAGCTTTTGGAAAATCAGACTTGCGGTTAAGTGAGAATACTCAAGTTGCAATTAACGAAGCTGTTATTGGTACAGACCGTGAATTTACATTTAAATTTGATTTGTATACTGGCAGAGTATGGTCAAGGGTTATGAAATTGCTAGATTTTAATAATATTTATGAATCGCGATCTGATAATGTTGTGGCAACGGTTCGAGGCACATCTTATGGCTTAGAAAAAAATAATGCTAATATTTTATTGTATGTTGATAAAGCAGCTGTTGCGGTAGAGGAAAGAGATAAATCTGGTTCAGAAATATATACTTCAAAACAATGGATTTTGTATGATATTGATAAAGCTTTGATCAATACGGGTAATGAATATTCAACAACAACGCCCATAGATCATGAGTGGGTAGAAAATCAAAGAATGGCTGATGTAAAATTTAATGAAGCGTCGAAAAAATATTTATTGGATAGTTTAAAAGGTGAAAATGGAGTGGCGCCAGATAACTGGAAGAGTTCATTGGCTAATTTAAGCGAGAGTTGGCATTTGCGTTTCAGTGGAGAAAAATGTGCGGATTTGAAATCGGCTTATTTTGGACGCAAATTGTATTATGTTTATGATTTAGTATCAAGGGGCAAATCTGGATTAGCTTATCAGTACTTGTCAGAATTACAAAAACAGGCTCATGAAGATTTTTTAAATAATGAATGCACTGATAAATTGTCTTACGCGAATAAATCGGGGATCATGTTGCTTGCATTATCGGATGTGACTCCGGAAAGTGAGTTGTATAAATTAAAAATGCTGATTGAAGAAATGCATACTTCATTTTTTGATGAGCATTCTCCTGAATCTTTTTGGGCTCGCGCTTTGGCGCTGGATTCGAGATTGGATGAATTGGAACGATTTGATTGTAAGAATAATTTACAAGGCAGTATGCAACAATCGCTTGATGTTGTTACTCAAGGAATTTTAAGACAAGATCGTGACTTTGAAATGTTGTCGAAAAATTTGAATTTGAGCACAAAAAAGATTTTAGAACAAAAAACTTTTGCGCAAAATAAAAGATTGAATGATTTTTTGAATAATTTGGAAATATGCAAACAGCCTTTGGAGCAGAAAAAAGATATAGATGTTTCTGCTACTTCGACTACTTCTACGGAGATGGATTTGGCAACTTCAACGGAAGACATATTTCGTTATGGCGGTGGTACGTTGAATCAAGATGTAGATAACAAGAATACAATTGTAGAAAATCAACAAAATAATACGATTGCAGAAAATCAACAAAATAATACAACTAGTGAGCGTGATCAAACAAATAATTTGAATTTGGCTCGTATTCAATTGTTTGCGCAACCTAATCCAGTATTTAAAGGAGAATCTTCGATTTTATATGTAAAAGGTATTAAAAGAAACGGCGATGAATTTGATGCGACAAGATATGCAAAATTTGAACAAACGGAAGGTTTGGGATCTATTTTGGGAATTACGTTTACCGCAAAAAAAGCTGGTTCGGTAAATATTACGGCTAAAGTGGTAGATGACGGACAAGAATATATCTCGCAGATTGCGCTTAATATTATAGAGCCTTTGATTTTATCATATATCTCAGCTTCGGCTGTTTCAGGAAATACACTTTCACCAGGTAGCGCGAAAAATATTTCAGCTATAGCATATTATAGCAATGGACAGAGTCGGGATGTTACGAATTTTGCTTCTTACTCTGTCTCAGATAGACGAATGGGTAATATGAATGGTTCTGTTTTTACAGCTTCGGCCAATGCTTATGGGCAAGTTGTTATTACTGTTTCGTATGAGGAAGAAGGTATTACTAAGGAAAGTCAGGTGACTTTGCAAATTGATGCTAATAGAATCAATTAATTTTATCAATATGAAAAAAAACTTTTCGACGTTTGATAAAAGAGATTGGAAAAAATCATTATTAACGGGTTTAGTTATTGGGTTGATATCTGCGATAGCTTTGTCTTTTGGGATTTTGGAAACATGGAGTAAAAGAGTTTCAGATAGGTTGTATCTTCCTTATACTGCTGATGAACGGATCGTTATAGTGGCCATAGATGATGCTTCAATGGCAAGATTGGGCAGATGGCCATGGGATAGATCTGTACATGCGGAATTAATATCAAAAATTGCAGAAGCTGGCGTTTTGGCTATAGGTTATGATGTAAATTTTCCAGAACCGCAGGATGAAGAAAATGATATGGCTTTAGCTAATGCCATAAAAAAAGCGGGAAATGTGGTATTGCCGGTGGAGTTGGAATTGTTATTATCAAAAAATGAAGAAACGCGCGCTAAATTGATATTACCATCAATCTCTTTAATAGCTTCTGTGGCCGGAGGTATTGGTCATACAAATACTCCGCAAGATGCGGATGGAGTGGTGCGCAAAGTACCTTTAACAGCGATTTTGCCAGATGGATCAATAGTGCCTGCTTTTTCATATCGTGTATTAGAATTGGCTGGTATATCAATTCCTTTAATTAAAGGAGTTGACGCCTCAAATCGTTTGTTAATCCATTATCCTAATGCGCCGGGTTTGGCATTTCCAATAATTTCAGCATCTGACATTATGGATAAAGAGTCAATTCGCGCGGGATTGGAAAATAAAATAGTTTTTGTTGGAGCGACGGCGCCTAATTTGCATGATTATCAACGAGTGCCGACTTCTATAACTTTACCAATGAGTGGGGTCGAAGTGCATGCTTCAATGGCAACAACCTTGTTGCAACAAAAATATTTATATGAAATACCAAAAATAATAATGATTATTTGGCTTATTTTAATTGGCGTGTTTACCGGTTTATTATTAGCTTTTATAAGAGTCCGTTGGAGTGTCCCTTTGATTATTTTTTTATGGCTAGCTTCGGTAATTGTGGCGTTTATTTGTTTTGATAAAGGTTTTATAGTTGATATTTTGTGGATCACCCTTGCATTTATTTTGTCTTTTGCTGGCGTTGCATTGGAAAGAAAAATTGCCGCTGAAAAACAAAAACGTGAGTTAAAATTGGCTTTTTCTCATTATGTTTCATCTTCAGTTGTTGATTCGATAATGCAAAATCCTTCTAAATTGCAATTGGGAGGAATCAGAAAAAATATGACTGTGTTGTTTTCAGATGTTCGTGGATTTACAACTATATCTGAAGGATTAAAGCCAGAAGAGTTGGTATATATAATGAATACTTATTTAACACGGATGACGGATATAGTGTTTAAGCATGAAGGAGTTTTGGATAAATATATAGGCGATGCGGTAATGGCTTTTTGGAACGCGCCATTTGATCAAAAAGACCATGCGAAACGCGCAGTTGATACGGCCCTTGAAATGCTATCCGAATTAAAAATAATGAATCAAGAGAAATTATTTGGTGATTTTGAATTGAAAATAGGAATAGGAATTAATACTGGAGATATGGTTGTTGGCAATATGGGATCTCATAATAGATTCGATTATACGGTAATAGGAGACAGTGTGAATTTGGGTTCGCGTATGGAAGGATTGACAAAACAATATGGTATAGAACTTTTAATAAGCGAATCGGTTAAAGAGCAATTGCCGAAAGGTGAATATTTAATACGTCAAATTGATTTGGTTGCTGTTAAAGGGAAAAACAAACCGGTTAAAATGTATGAAGTTATGAAAAAGGCCATCGACGCTTCGGATGATGATAAACAATTGATTAAGGAATTTACGCAAGCTTTACACACGTATTCTATTAAAGATTTTAGCGCGACGATTAAGATTACCGATAATTTAATGCAAAAATATCCTAATGATGGTCCGGTAAAAACGCTTAATGAAAGATCAAAGGTATTTTTAAATGACCCTCCTCCGAATGATTGGGATGGTGTATGGATCATGAAAACAAAATAAAATCAGAATAGATTATGATTTCAAGAAGGTAATTTATAGCATTACAAAACAATTCTGTTAATTATCGTTTTTAATTCAGATTAAAATAATTTATCTTCCTACACCCATTCTGTCTTTAACTTGTTTAATCTTTTTTTCTGCAACGGGATATGCTTTTTGAAAACCTTCATCCAAGATACGATTTAATTCTTTGGGATTTTTAAGATAATCGTTGATTTTGGCGCGAATGGGAGAGAGATGATTAATTAGAATTTCAGCTAAAGCTTTTTTGAAATCTCCGTAACCTTTGCCCTCAAAATCAGCTTCTATTTTTTTTATGCTATCACCGGTTATGTGATGATAGATGCTCATTAAATTGGATACGGCTGGTTTTTTTTCAGCATCATAAGTGATGCCGGCAGTGGAATCGGTTACCGCGCGCATGATTTTTTTTTGAATCATGTCATCTTCATCTGTTAAAAAAATGGTTCCCATTAATGAATCATCACTTTTGGACATTTTTTTTGTTGGATCTTTTAAGCTCATAATGCGAGCGCCGATTTTTTGAATTATTGGTTGAGGTAGAACAAATGTTTCACCATATCGTTCGTTGAATCGACGGCCTATTAGTCGCGTAAATTCGATATGTTGCATTTGATCATGACCGACAGGAACTTTATGCGAGTCATAAAGCATGATATCCGCGGCCATAAGCACAGGATAAGCAAATAAACCGATACCGGCGGATTCGGAACCAGTTTTTTTAGATTTATCTTTGAATTGGGTCATGCGAGAAAGTTCGCCCATTTTGGTTTGTGTCATCAAGATCCAACTTAATTCTGTATGTTGAGCAACATCGCTTTGTAAAAATAAGGTAGATTTTTGAGGATCAATGCCTATAGCTAAATATGTTGCGGTTATGGCATAAGTTTGTTCGCGAAGTTTTTTGGGATCTTGAGGTATGGTGATGGCATGATTATCAACAACGCAATAATAGCAATTATAATCTTTTTGAAGATTAACCCATTGGCAAAGAGCGCCAATGTAATTGCCAATATGAGGAATGGATGTTGGCTTTACGCCAGAAAAAACTGTCTCTTTCATATCATATAATCGTACCATGCGTAGCATATAATACACAATATCTTGTGGAATTTCTATTTTATTAAGTTATAATCATAACAGTTAAAAAAAAGGCTCATGGGAGAGTCTTTTTTATTTTGACAACAAAATTAAAATAGATTAGACCTCGACCACCAAAGTTAAAATCATTGGCCTTCTACCTGTTTTATCGAAGAGAAGTTGGCCTAATTCTTCGCGAACTTTGTCTTTAAGATACTGACCGTTAGCGCTAGAGCGCGCGTCACTATCTTTTAAGACTTCGGCTACTTTACGGCGGGCATAGGGAATTAAATCTTCATGTTGACGAATGTAAACAAAACCACGAGTAATAATATCTGGTAGACGTAAAAGTTTGCCTGTTTGACTAGAAACGACAGCCATTACAATAGCTACTCCATCTTGTGAAAGCTCAACACGATCACGTAGAACGATATGATTAGTATCGCCAACTCCTAAACCATCCACAAAAACATACTCGGTCGGAACTTTTTTATTGGTTAATTGACCATTTCTATTTTTATCAAATTCAATAATTTGTCCATTATCCGCTATGAATATATTTTCTGCAGGGAAGCCATTTTGAATAGCGGCTTTGGCATGCATTCTTAAAAAAGAATGATTGCCTTCAATAGGTATTAAATATTTCGGTTTAATCCAATCATGCATGTTTTTAAGATCTTCTTGGCATGCATGACCACCAGCATGAACATCCATCATTTGATAGTGAACAACTTCAGCGCCTTCGCGATATAAAGTATCTTTGAGGCGTTGCACCGAACGTTCGTTGCCTGGAATAACAGATGAAGAAAATACAACCGTATCACCTTCTTGAATGCTGATTTTTGGATGTTCGCCATTAGCGATTCGCATTAGGACAGCGCGATCTTCACCTTGAGCTCCGGTGCAGATAATTACAACCTTTTCATCAGGCAATTTAAGAGCTTCTTTGATATCAATTAAAGTACCTTTACTTATTTTCATGTAACCGAGTTGTTGCGCGATTTTAACGTTGGACTTCATACTGAAACCTTCAATGGCGACTTTACGCCCCATTCGTTCGCAAGCTTGAATAATTTGATAAATACGTCCAAGCATGGAGGCAAAAGTACCGATTATAACGCGTCCTTTAGCATTTTTGATAATATCATCAATATTATGTTGAATGTCTCCTTCTGTTAGTTGATGACCTTCTTTGGGAGCGTTGGTGCTATCAGCCATGAGAGCAAGCACGTTCTTTTTACCAAGAGCTTTGATTTTTTCGATTTCGGTAGGCTTGTCGCCTGAAGGATTGGGATCTATTTTAAAATCACCGGTATGAACAATAATGCCAGCTGGAGTATGAATTATCACACCGAAAGAATCAGGTATGTTGTGCGAGACACGAAAAAATTCCACTTTGAAAATTCCGAGATGTAAAATATCATCAGAATTAATGATAGTTATGTTTAATTTGGGATAACCTTTAAAATCATCTTGACGTTTTTTTACAATTCCCGCGGTGAGAGGATTCATGAATAGTGGAGGATTGCCAAGTTTTTTTTGCAAGTGAGGAATGGCGCCAATATGATCATAGTGTCCGTGAGTGATTATTACCCCGCGGATATTTTTAAGTTTGTTTTCTAAATAAGAAGTGTTGGGGATAATATAATCAACTCCGGGCATGTCTTCTTCGGGAAATTGCAAACCCATGTCGATTAAAATAATATCGTTTTTATATTCGATAAGAGTCATGTTTCGACCGACTTCTTCGTTTCCTCCCAAAACAATAACGCGAACACGATCTTGTCCTTTTAATACGTCTTTATCGGAACCGGTTTTAAGACGTGGACGATGTTTATAGGTGTGCAAACGAAGTTCCTCATTTTTAAAAGGAGACTTGGCTGTGTTGCGTTTATTGTTATAATTTGGCTTGTCATTAGGTTTAGTGTTTTTGGCAATTTCTGATGATTTTTGAGTTTTGGATTTTACAATTAACTTGCCAGATTTGAAATCATGCGCGTCAATTTTGGCGCGAAGTAATTCGTTTTTTTCAGAAGCATGTTTAATAGCTTTGGCGATAATATCTTTATGATCGAATTTTTTTACTTCGTTTGATTTGGAGTTTGTGATTGCCACACGAGGTTTGTTTTTAACTAATCCAGATTTACGGAAATTTTGACGGTTGCTGAGTTTGCCTGATGGTGCGTATTTATAAAAAGGTTTCATAAAATTACAAATAATGTAGTGTGATTATGTAGCATAGCTAATAACTTTAATAAAAGCTATTGTATAATAACTTTATTAGCTTGTTAGAATTGTACGGAGATCGCCTAAAGTAGAGGCGCTTATCATAAGGTTAAATAATTAATAAACAATGACAGAAAGTTGTATTCAAAATAAATCTTTAACACCCAAAAAAAAGATGTTTGGAGTTTTTTCTGATTTTTTTGGAATCACTATCTTTGAAATTTAGCTAAATTTAGTGTAAATCAGCAAAGAGAGTTATTCAATTATGAAAATACAGTATCATGGATATTGGAAAATGTCAATTTATTGTACGCGCCCACCTATCTTTGCACTCCTTGCTTGATTCTTGATTCAGAATATACCCAATCGGCGTCATTTTGTTTAGAGACCGATGTGACCTCTTGCTGTTATACCAAACCAACCAA
>Ga0302237_1001752_pt1 | contig 14458 bp, 12 predicted proteins | sample AAG_UR_Ala_MG_FD_193530 | JGI IMG/M metagenome (GOLD analysis project Ga0302237, IMG submission 193530) | Enriched activated sludge microbial communities from anaerobic digester in WTTP, New Holstein, Wisconsin, United States - AAG_UR_Ala | ecosystem: Engineered > Bioreactor > Anaerobic >... | reverse complement strand
TCCGATACCATGGGGGCCCTGATGGATCTGAAGAAGCAGGGCAAGATCCGGGCCGTCGGGGCTTCCAACCTGGACCGGGACCAGTTTCTGGAGTACGTGAAGCACGGACAGCTGGATCTGATCCAGGAGAAGTACAGTATGCTGGACCGGACGGTGGAGGCGAAGTTCTTCGACCTCTGCGACAGGCACCAGGTCTCCTTTCAGGCGTACTCCCCGCTGGAGCGGGGGATCCTGACGGGGAAGTACAAGGTGGGGACTCCGGTCAACATGGGGCTGGCCCGCTCCAAGATAAAATGGTTCGAGAAGGACAATCTTCCCCGGATCGTGGCTCTTGCCGACAGGTGGCGGCCCCTCTGCGAAAAATACGCCTGCCCCATGACCCAGCTGGTCATCGCCTGGACCGCCGCCCAGGGGAACGGGAAAAACGTCAACGTCCTGGTGGGGGCCCGGACCATCCCGCAGATCGAGGAGAACGCCTACGGCGGCTCCATCGAACTGGACCCGGCGGACATAGCCTCCATGCGCCGGGATGTGGAGGCCTTCTCCTGAGATGATGGTTTCCCCGGGGGGACGGCCGGCCGCCCCTCGGGGGCCCGGCCTGCGGACGCCTGGGGGAGGCTTGGCACTCAGGAGAGGCGCGGCCCCCTGGGGGCCATTGTCCAGCCCCGGGGCACGCGCTGCCGCCCCTCGGGGGCCCGGCCTGCGGACGCCTGGGGGAGGCGCGGCACTCAGGGAGAGGCGCGGCACTCGGGCCGCGGGGGACCCGCCCGGGAACAGACCCCTCCAGGGACAGTCCGATCCTAGAAGCTCAGGGCGGCGAAAACTTCCGCGAAGCCGCTGTCCCGGAACTGTCCGAAAACCCCGTCCCTGTCCCCGGCGTAATGCACATACCGCAGGCCCAGTTCCAGATCATCCCCGGGGGACCAGAGGATCTCCGGTTCGATCCGGAGGTCCCGCCGTTCCAGCCCCGTGGTGACGGAGACCTGGGGCTTCAGCCTGTCCCGGAGGAAGGTTCCCCCCAGCCGGAAGGCCGCCATCGTCTCGGTATACCTCCCGTCCGCCTGATAGTCGGCGTCCCCCTGGCCGTTCCCCTTTATGGCCTCTGGATTCAGGGTGACAAGGCTCCTGATCTGGGCGTTCAGGTTGAGCTTCCCCGTCAGGAGGTCCCGGTCGAAGCCCAGAACGCCGCCGATCCGGCTGTTCCGGACCCGGGGATCGTCCCCCGCCAGGTCCCGGGTCAGGTAGAAGGCCCCTTCCGCCCGGAGGTTGAAGCCCCCGGGAGCGGCGGCTGCCTCCAGGCCGACCAGGTGGAAGCGGTCGTAGGTCAGCCGGATCTTCTGCGCGGGGTCCAGCAGGAAGGCCCCCATATCCACCGAGGGGGTCCGGTGGAAGGTCCAGGCGTAGATGAGGCCCAGATCCTGGCCCCCGGCGGACCCGCTCCAGCGCAGGCCCCAGGTCCCGTCCCGGAGCCGGGAAGGTTTTTCGTCGGCGATGGGATCCGCCAGGATACCGGCGGCGGTGATTTTTGCCAGGGCGGTGGCGGCGGCCGGATCCACGCCGTCCGCTACATACTGGGCTGTGAGATTGGCCACCAGTGACGGGTACTTCCCGGTTATGGTCGCCGCCAGCTCCCGGGCCGCGCCGGGAACCCAGGGCCCCTCCCGGGGGATCAGGTCGGGGCTGGTCCGGGGCTCCCAGACCAGCTCCAGGCGGGATGAGGCGCCCACCCGGCCCACCAGACGGAACATCAGCTCCCCCCGCCGGCGGTCCAGGTAATCGTTGTTGACGAAGTCTCCGTAGTCGGTGGGGTTCAGCACATCCACCACGTGCATGTCGTCCCCGACGCCCCAGACCACCTTCATCAGCCCCGCTTCCAGGTCGAAGCGCCCCAGATAGGCCCGGAGGTAGGCCTCGTCCACCAGATCCCGGAGAGCTTCAGCCCCGTTCTCCCCCGGAAGGCCGGCGCCTCCGGGGCCTCCGTCGTGGTTCAGCCGGACCAGCAGGTCGGCCCCGGCTGCGGCCTTCCGCAGCTCCAGGCGGGTTCGGGGCCAGGTCCGGGTCTGGCTCTCCAGGGGATCCGTCCGGTCCAGGTATGCCCTGGCGGCGGCCCGGACCGAGCCTCCCCAGACCAGGCCGGAACCGTCGGCAGGGTCGGGAAAGGAAAATCCGCCCCGGTCGATGGGGGCCTCTTCTTCGGATGCAGCCCCGTCGGAGGCCTGAAAAAACGACGGAAGGTCCTGGGCCGCCAGGGAGGGGGGGCAGGACACCGGCGACAGCAGGAGAGTCAGCGCCGGAAGGGCCGGGAAGAAGGCTTTTTTCATTTCCCTTCTCCCCTAGGGCCTTCCCGTTTCCAGGAAACGCTGGGTGAAAATTCCCGCCGGAAGAGCCTCGTCCCAGACAAACTTGTCCATGGCCAGCACCGTGGCGGTGCCGGTCTGGACGTTGCGCATGGTGGTCCGGGTGGGGGTCCAGTAGCCCTGGATCTTCCGGATCTCTTCCAGGGTGGCGACCTTGACGAGTTTTCCCGCCCTGTCGAAGAGCTCGATTTTCAGGGGCAGGAACCTCTCCCTGTCCACCCAGGAGACCCGCCGGGAATACTGGGTCCGCTCCCCGGTTTTGGGGACCGACTCCACCACGAAACAGTCGATCCCCGTCTCCTGTTCTTCTCTCAGAAGCCGGTGCGCGTCTTTCTCCACCTCCCGGTCGGACATGTCGTCGTAGGTGAAGTCGCTCCCCATGAAGGAGCTCCCCCCCTCGGAGGCGGCGATCCTCCGGACCCTCTTCAGGGCGGGCAGGAAGATCCATTTGTCGTCGTCCCGCCCCTTGTTCTCCACCGCCAGATAGCGGGTGTTCCGCACCGAGGCGGGCTCGTGGAAGACCACCACCATGCTGTTCAGGCCCTGGGAATCCTTCACCCCGTACATCTCCAGGGTCCTCCGGCTGGTCACCCCCTTTTTGTCGGTCAGTTCCATCTGGACCAGGGCATGGCTGGAGGAGCCCGTCTCCCGGTCCTTCACCCGCCGCATGATGTCGTCGCCGCTTTGGGGAAAAAGAAGGGCCATCGGAAGAATCAGAGACAGGATGGTCAAAAAAAGGCGTTTCGGCATGGGAGCCTCCTCATATCGTCGGCGCCTTCAGGGAGGCGCCGGTTTTTTTCAGCACCGCCGGCAGCAGGGTCATGGCCGCCAGGCTGGATGTGGCCATTGTGAGGACGATAAGAAGCCCGAAAAAGATCAGGGGTTTGAACTGGGAAAAAAGGAGCACCGCGAAGCCCGCCCCCACCGAGGCGGCGTTGAAGGTGATGGCCTTCCCGGTGGACGAGAGGGTCAGGTGGACCTGCAGATCCCGGTCCTGCTGATGCTCCGCCATCAGGGCGTGGCGGGACAGGTAATGGATGGTGTAGTCGATGCCGATGCCGATGGCCACCGAGGCCACCATGGCGGTGGATATGTCCAGCTTGATCCCCCCGTAGCCCATGACGGCGAAGTTGAAGAGGATCGAGAATGACAGGGGCGCCAGCCCTATCAGGCCGATCAGAGGGGAGCGGAAATTGATCCAGAGGATGACAAAGACCATCAGGAGGGACAGGGCCACGCTCCACCACTGGGATTCCACGATGAGTTCCAGAAGGGCCCTTTCGATGAGGGCGAAGCCCGCCGCCTCCACCCGATAGTCCCGGGGGAAGCGGTCCCGGGCGTAGGAATGGATTTTTTCGACGATCCCCGGGGTCGCCCTTCCTCCGGAGGAGGCGAGCATAACCATCATCCGGGCAGACGAGGGCTCCAGGCTGTCGTCGGCCCATTTCTCCATGCTCCCCGAGTAAAGAAGGAGGTACTGGGAGATGAGGTTCCGCAGCTCCTCCCGGTTTTCCAGACCGTACCTGGCCGGGTCCAGGGGGATCTCGTCGTAGCCCTCACCGGAATCCATGTCCTGGTGCAGGACCAGGTTCATTCTTCTGATGAAATCCGAGAAGGAGATAACCTTGGCCACTTCGGGGACTTCCTCCCGGAGCATGCGGGCCAGTCCGTCCATGGCCGCCAGGGCCTCCGGATCGGTCAGGGAGCCCCTGTGGGGACCGGTGACCACCACGGAGAAACTGCGGGTGCCGGAAAAATTCCGCCGGAGAAAATCGTCGGCCCGGCGGATGGAGGTTCCCTTCTTGAAGTACTCCACCATCACATTGTCGATGACCAGCCGGCTCGCCCCGATGCCTCCCAGAAGGAGAAAGGCCAGGATGAGGAGAGGCAGCCGCCGGGGCTTTCCGACCAGAAAGAGGTAGGGGCGGTACAGGAAGGGGGTCCGGGGACTCCGTTTCCGGCGGCGGACCGGCCCCCGCCCCGAGAGGCTTCGGCCGCCCTGGAGCCGGATCAGGGCCGGGATGAGAGTCAGGGAGACCAGCAGCGAGGAGGCCACCCCGAAGGTGGTGAAGATGCCGAACTCCCGGATGGGGATGACCCGGCTCACCGCCAGGGAGCCGAAGCCCGCCATGGTGGTGAGCCCCGCCAGCAGCACCGGCCGCCCCACCACCGCGAGGGTCCGTTCCAGGCTCGCGGCGACGGCCCGGTCCTCCAGGGGGCCTTCCCGCGACCCCGTATCGTCGTAGTAATGGTTCACGATGTGGATGCCGTAGGCGCTCCCCACGGCGATCATCATCACCGGGATGACCGTGGCGATCATGGAGAGGGAAATCCCCAGGAGGGCCATGAGGCCCAGGGTCCAGATGGAGGCGGTCAGGACCGTCACCATGGGCAGGATCACCCCCCCGGGCCGCCGGAAGGCCAGAAAGAGGGAGACCAGCACCGTAACGGCCACCAGCGGAATCAGCACCGCCAGGTCCGATCGCATATTGGAGCTTATCAGCACCGTTATGGCGGGGTTCCCGGCGATGTAATAATCCATCCCGTCTCCAGCGGCCTCCCGGACAAGATCCAGAGTCCCCCGATAGACCACCTCCCGGAGGGCCTCGGGAAGGCCCGGTTCCAGGATCACCAGGACCTGAACCGCCCGGAAGTCCGGGGAGTAGAGGCTCCTTTCGAAGAGGTTCCAGGACAGGAGGCGCTCCTTCAGTTCGTCGATCTCGCCGGGGCTGCCGCGGAAGCCGTCGGGATCCAGAACGGGGACCACCTGGAAGCCGTCGACGGTCCCCTGGATATAGTCCGTATTGGTCAGGGAGGTGACCGAATCGACGTAGAGGAGGTCTTCCAGCTTCTCCGTCAATGCCGTCAGTGTCCGCAGGCGGGGGCCGGTAAAGAAGCTCCCCTCCCGGGCCCGCAGGACCACCGACAGGGCCATCTCTTCCCCGAAGGCTCCTTCCATCTCTTTGTAAGCCAGATAGGCGGGGTTGTCCCTGGGGATGAAGGTTTCCAGATCGTTGTCCAGCCGGGTCTTGGGGAGCTGCAGGGCGAAGAAGACGGTCAGCCCCGCGATGATCAGGACCACGAATCGGGGAGAGGCAAGAATGATTTTACGCACGCCGTGAAGACCTCCTGATGCGCCATCGGTTGTCCGGGGAGGAAAACTCCTGAAAACCGGCCGGGTACCGGACCTGTGAAAAAAATCCTGCTACGATTCCCCATAGCATAAGATCTATCCCGCGCGGCGTCAATCTCCGGGGCTCCGATGAACCTTGAAAAAGGGGGAGCGAAGGCATATAAATATTGTATGAAACGGATACTGGTCATCGATGAGTCTTCCCTCTTTCGGGATTACCTGAAACACAAAATTGAGAGTTTCGGGATCGAGACCGTTCTCGCCGCCAACGGGCTGGAGGGTTCACTCAAATTGCGGGGAGTCCTGCCGGACCTCATCATCATGGACTCCCAGCTTACCCGAAAAACCAGCCTCGAACTGTTGAAGGAAAAAAACGACAACCCCAACACCGCCAGGGTCCCGGTGATCATGACATCCTCCAATTTCGATCGCGAGAAGGTGGTGGAGATGGCCAAGTGGGGGGTCAGAAAAATCTTCACCAAACCGGTGAAGATGGATGCGCTTCTCAAGACAACGGGGGAGATCCTGGGCCTCTCCATCGATCTGGATTCCACCCCCTGCATCGTGTCGGCCCATTTCAACGACGAGATCATCATCGTCGAGGTCGCCATGGGCCTCAATGTGGAAAAAATCGAGCTTCTGAAGTTCAAACTCATCGAGCTTCGGGATCTCTACCAGGTGCGGAACCCCAATGTCCTGCTCATCATGTCCAACATCGAGATAAGGCCCGACGACTCCCTGAAGTTGAGCGCCCTGTTGTCCGTCGTCTCCGAGTACTCCGGCATCCGCACCCGGATGATCAAAATCCTCACCAATTCCGCTTATGTCAGGACCTTCATCGACGGCCGGAAGGATTTCTCCGAGATCGAGGTGACGAACAATCTGGAGAAGGCCATGGACGGGCTGCTGGGGCGGAAGACCGGCTCCTACATCGACGGGGACAGGAAGGTGGTCCACCAGGAGTTTTTATCCGCGGCGACTCCGAAAAAGCCCCAGGACGAGAAGATCCAGTTCCGCTTCGAAGGTGAGAGGGTCCAGGACATCTCCTTCATCAAGGAGAAGCTCCGGTTCGCCGTGGTGGACGACGATCCGGTGATCCAGGAGTTCGTGAAGGCCGCCTTCAGCGACACGCCCTTTGAGATCAGTGTCTACGACAACGGGAAACTCTTCCTGGACGTGTACCGGGAGGACGCCTTCGACATGATCTTTCTCGATCTGATGATGCCGGTGATGGACGGGTTCGAGACTCTGAAGAACCTGGTGGAGCTGAAGAACAAGATCCCCGTCATCGTCCTGTCCGCGCTGTCGCGGAAAGAGACCGTCATCAAGGCGCTCACCTTCGGGGTGCGGAGCTACCTCATCAAACCGCTGAAACCCGAATGGATCCGCAAGAAAGCCACGGAAATTCTCCAGATGAATTTCTGACCCCTCGGCGCCGGGAAGGTCCTACGTGTCCATAAGCAGCAAGCAGTTCCAGATCGTTTTCGAGCATTCCCCGACGGGCATGGTGATTCTGGATTTTTCCGGCCACGTCATCCTGGCGAACAAACTGGCCAGATCCATCTTCGGCGGATGCTTCGAAAAGGAATCGGGGTTTCGACCCTTCATGGAGTTCCTGCACCCCGGGGACGGGAAGGATTTCGACTCCCGGTTTATCCGGCTCAAGAAAAAACCCAACACCCGGTTCAGCATGGAAAGCCGCTACATCTGCGGGGGGAAGGAGCGCTGGTGCCGGCTGGCGATGACCCATGTGGGGGCGGGGAGTTTCTCCCCCTTCATATTCGGGATCATCGAAGACATCACCGGAAGGATAATAACCGAGAAAAAACTGATCCAGGAAAAGGAAATCGCCGAAAAGGCCACCCAGACGAAGAGCGCCTTTCTGGCCAACATGAGCCACGAAATCCGCACCCCCATCCATACCGTCACCGGGATGGTGGAACTCCTTCTGGAAACGAAGCTCGACGAGGAGCAGAGAGAGTACGCCGGTCAGATCCGGTATTCCGCCGAGGCCCTCCTGGGTCTCATCAACGATATCCTGGACTTTTCTAAAATCGAATCCGGCAAGCTGTCGCTGGAGATCATCGAGTGCGATCTGATTACCCTGGTGTCCGAAACGGTGGATATGGTGAGCCTTCTGGGACACAAGAAGAATATCGAGATGATCCTCGATATGAACAAGGGGGTTCCCCGCTGGGTCATGGGAGACCCCACGAGGATCCGACAGATCATCCTGAACCTCCTCAGCAACGCCGTGAAGTTCACCGCCCGGGGGCAGGTTCTGGTCAGGGTCTCTCCGGTCCACCGCATCGGGAATCGCCAGTCCGTCCGGGTGGATGTCATCGATTCGGGAATCGGAATCGACGAGGACAAGCTGGACCTCCTCTTTCAGGCTTTCACCCAGGTGGATTCCTCCACCACCCGCAGGTACGGGGGCACGGGCCTGGGGCTGTCCATCTCCAAGAGCTTCGTCCAGCTGATGAACGGCATCATCGATGTGGAGTCCCAGGCGGGAAAGGGGTCGCGCTTCTGGTTCACCATCCCGCTGGAGATCGTGTCGGATCGGGAGGAGATGGTGGAGCCGGTGGTGGAGGAGTCCGTGGCCGGACGGCGGGTTCTTCTGGTGGAAGACAACGAGATCGCGTCCGGGGTCATCGGGGCCTATCTGTCGGAATGGTTCTCCCGGGTCGATTCCGCCCGATCCGGGGCGGAGGCTCTCTCCATGCTCGCCGCGGCCGCCGAAGCGCGGGACCCCTACGGCCTGGCGCTGGTGGATCTGCATCTGCCGGGCATGGACGGCTGGCATCTGGCCAGCGAGGTGAAGAACGACCCGGCGATCCGGGAGACTCTTCTTTTTCTGATGAGTCCCCTGGGCAGCGGCTCCGAGGCGAAGATGAAACTGCTGGGCTGGTTTGCGGGGTATCTGAACAAACCGGTCAAAAAGGACGAACTGGCGGATGTCCTTCTGGGGACCCTGTCCGGCGACGGGACGGAGCGGGCGACGGGGCGGGACACGAAAGAGATATCCGATGCCGTCAGGGTCCGGGAAGTCCGGCGCATCCTGATCGCCGAGGACCACCCGGTGAATCAGACCCTTTTCAAGACCATCCTGGAAAAGATGGGGCACCGGGTGCTTCTGGCGGGCAACGGCCGGGAGGCGATGGACATGGTGGCCCGGGAGAAGCCTGACCTGGTTTTCATGGATGTCCAGATGCCGGAGATGAACGGCTACGAAGCCGCCGGCGGGATCAGAAAATCCGGCGCCACCCTTCCCATCATCGCGGTCACCGCCAACGTTCTGGCGGGGGAACGGGAGAAATGCATCGCCGCGGGAATGAACGATTTCCTCACCAAACCCTTCAAGAGCCGGGACCTGGCGCCGATTCTGGACAAATGGCTTCCGGGATCCTCCGGGGCGGATCTGACGCCCTCCCTCCGGGACACGGGGCCGGAAGACGCGGCAAAGCTTCCCGACGGCGGAGTGGAGGGTCCGACGCCCGCGCCGGTGGAGGGGCCCCGGGCCTCAGCCCGGGCTGAGGCCCGGGCTGAGGCCCGGGTCGGGGGTGGTGACGGGACCGGTGACGGGACCGGGGGCGGGGCCCGGAACGGGGGCGCTGATGGAGCCGGGTTCGGGAACGAGGCCGGGGACGGGGGCGATGACGGAGCCAGGTCCGGGAACGGGTCTGGGTCCGGAGATGAGGACGGGACTGTGAACCGGGCGGCGGTCTTCGATCTCGACGACGCCCTGGGGACCTTCATGGGAAAGATGGATGTGCTCCGGCGCGTCCTTCGGACCTTCGCGGAAAAAACCGGCGCCCAGCTTCTTTCCATGCGCCGGGCCCTGGACGCCCGGGACTGGAGCAGCCTGCAGCTGGAAGCCCACGGAATCAAGGGGGGAGCCTGGAACCTGTCGGCGAAACGGCTGGGGGACGCGGCGGCGGGCCTGGAGGCGGCGGCGAAAGAAAAAGACGCCGCCGGGGCGGAACCGGCCCTGTCCGCCGTCGCCGCGGAACACGGGGCGCTGCGGGAAACCCTGGCGGCCCTGGCGCTGGACATGGCCGGCGCCGGCTGATAGGATGTCCCCGGGGGCCCGCCCGGACGGGCCGTAAAGAATCCGTTGCACGGGAGTATCTCATTGCCGGCAGAAACGGAGCAGAAGGCCGTCCCGGTGGCGGGGGCCGTCGTCGTTTCCCTGTACATCGCCGCCCAGATGCTGGCCGATGTGGCGAGTCTGAAGATCGGCCTGGTGGCGGGGCTGTCGGTGGACATGGGCACCTTCATCTACCCCTTCACCTTCACCCTCCGGGACGTGGTGCATAAAACCCTGGGAAAAAAGACGGCTCGGGCGGTGGTGTTCACCGCCGGGGCGGTGAACCTGGTCATGGCGGCCTATCTTCTGCTGGCGGCCTGGGCGCCCGAGGACCCCGCTTGGGGGAGGGGCGCGGAGTTCCATGCGATTTTTTTCCCCGTATGGAGAATCGTCCTGGCCTCCATCGTCGCCGAACTGGCGGGCGAGCTGGTGGATACGGAGGTCTACGACTGGTTCGTCCACCGGGTGACCCGGGCTCATAAATGGCTCCGGGTTCTGGTCAGCAATTCCGTCAGCCTCCCGCTGGACAGTCTTCTCTTCTCTCTGGGAGCCTTCGCTTTCGCCCTGCCCTGGGAGGCGGTCCGGGACATCTTCCTGGTCAACGTGCTGGTGAAGTTCGGAGCCACCATCCTGGGGCTTCCGCTGATCTATATCGGGCGGGAGAGGGATGAGTAGGCCCCCGCCGCGGAGGGACGGAGCGGGCGCCGGGGGCCGGGGAGAAGGCGGGGGAGTCCCGCGGGACGGCGGGGCCCGGGGAGAAGGCGGGCGCCGGGGAGAAGGCGCGGGAGTCCCGCGGGACGGCGGGGCCGCTTCCGGCATGCCGCCGGGGGTGCGGGACTTCATTTTCCGGGTTTACGGGAAATACCACCGCCCGGAGTTCATTCCGCCGGACCCTCTGGAACTGGTCCTCCCCTGGGAGAGGGTGGAGGACCGGGAGATAGCCGCCCTGGTGGCCTCCTCCTTCGCCCTGGGCAGGGTGGGGGGTATCCTCCGGGCCGCCGCGGAGGTTCTGGCCCTTCTGGGCCCCCGGCCCCGGGAGGGCCTGGTGTCGCTTTCCCCGGAGGATATCCGGCGGGGTTTCGCGGGGTTCCGCTACCGCTTCTTCGGCCCCCACCAGGGGGCCAATTTCCTCATGGCCCTGCGCCGGGCGGTCCTGGATTACGGGTCCCTGGAAAACCTGTTCGCCGCCGGGATGGACGCCTCCCACGAGACGGTGATGCCCGCCCTGGGGTTTTTCGCCGATGAAATCCGGAGACGGGCGCCCGGGGATTTCGGAATCCTTCTCTGCGACCCCCGCCGGGGCAGCGCCGCGAAGAGGCTCCATCTCTTCCTGCGCTGGATGGTGCGCCGGGACTCGGTGGATCCCGGCGGCTGGACGGCGGCGCCTCCGGAAAAACTGGTGGTTCCTCTGGATACCCACATGCACTCTCTGGCCCTGCGGCTGGGCCTGACCCGGCGCCGTTCGGCGGACATCGCCGCGGCCCTGGATACGACCCGGTCGCTCCGGCTTCTGGATCCCCGGGACCCGGTGCGGTTCGACTTCTCCCTCTGCCGTCTGGGGATCCGCCCCCGGGCCGCAATGGATGAAAATTTGTATGGAAATTCCCGGCAAACTCTGTCATAATATACGCTGAAATTTTACAATTCCAAGGAGATATGCATGAAAAGTCTGAAAGGAACGCAAACGGAAAAAAACCTTCTCATAGCGTTCGCGGGGGAATCCCAGGCGCGGAACCGGTACACTTTCTTCGCCTCCAAGGCCAAGAAGGAAGGGTACGTCCAGATTTCCAAGATATTCGAAGAGACCGCCGCGCAGGAAAAAGAGCATGGGGAGAGATTTTTCAAATTCCTGGAAGGGGGAGACCTGGAAATCTCCGGGACCTTTCCCGCGGGGATCATCGGGACGACCCAGGAAAACCTGAAAGCCGCCGCCATGGGGGAGCACCATGAGTGGAGCGACATGTACCCCGGTTTCGCCAAGGTCGCCCGGCAGGAAGGGTTCGACGCCATAGCCACGGTTTTCGAGGCGGTTTCGGTGGCGGAGAAACAGCATGAAAAAAGGTACAACGATCTGCGGGCCAACATCGAGAAAAACCGGGTCTTCAAAAGGGACGTCAAGACCGTCTGGCGCTGCACCAACTGCGGTTACCTTCACGACGGCCTGGAGGCCCCGAAGATCTGCCCCGCCTGCGCCCATGAGCAGTCCTATTTTGAAATTCTGGGAGAGAACTGGTAGTCCAAAGGAGGAATGGCATGACGAAGAAGGCGGAAGTCTACAAGTGCGACATCTGCGGGAACATCGTCGAGATGCTGCACCCCGGGGCGGGCGAGCTGATCTGCTGCGGGGAGCCGATGAAGCTCTTCGAGGAGAAGACGGCGGACAAGACCACGGAGAAACATGTCCCCATGATCGAAAAAACCCCCAACGGGTACAAGGTCACCGTCGGCTCCACCCTGCACCCCATGGTGGAGAACCATTACATCGAATGGATCGAACTGAGGGCCGACGGCGTGTCGCACAGGAAATTCCTGAAACCCGGAGACCAGCCGGTGGCGGAATTCTGCACCTCCGCAAAGACCGTTTCGGCCCGGGAGTACTGCAACATCCACGGTCTGTGGAAAGGCTGATCAAAATTTTATCCAGGAGAGGATCATGAAGAAATACATCTGCGACGTCTGCGGCTACATCTACGACCCGGCGGAAGGGGACCCGGACAATGGCGTGAAGCCGGGAACCGCCTTCGAGGCGATCCCCGAGGACTGGGTCTGCCCCATGTGCGGGGCGCCCAAGGGCGACTTTTCCCCCATCGACTGAGGCCCGGCCGAAAACGGCCGCTCCCGCGCCGTCGGCGAAGGCCGACGGCGTTTTTATTTTTTCCCGTCAGACGCCCAGGGCGGTCTGCCTTTTGAACTGGTCCTCCAGAACCAGGGCCGTCATGGCCTCCACCACCGGCACGACCCGGGGGCAGATGCAGGCGTCGTGGCGGCCCTCGGTCCGGATGGTGGCGTCGTTCCCCCGGGTGTCCAGGGTCCTCTGGGGTCTGGCTATGGAGGAAACGGGCTTCACCGCCACCCGGAAGAGAAGCTCCTCCCCGGTGCTTATCCCGCCGATTATCCCCCCGGCGTTGTTCGACAGAAAGCCGCCTGAGCCCATCTGGTCGTTGTGCTCGCTTCCCCGCATGTCCGCCCCCCGGAACCCCGCGCCGAACTCGATGCCCTTGACGGCCCCGATGGACAGCATGCCGTGGGCCAGTTCCGCGTCCAGCTTGTCGAAGACCGGCTCGCCCAGCCCCGCCGGAAGGCCCCGGACCCGGCACTCCACGACTCCCCCGCAGCTGTCCTCGTCGGCTTTCAGGGCCGCCACCGCGGCGGCCATTTCCCGGGCCGCCTGGGGATCGCAGGCCCGCAAGGGGTTCTTCTCGATGGCTTCGGGGTCGAAGACCCGGCAGGAGATGCCCGCCGCCCGGACGGTGTAGGCCAGGATTTCCACCCCCCGGAGAGCGAGGATCTTTTTTGCCACCGCCCCGGCGGCGACCCGCCCTGCGGTTTCCCGCCCCGAGGCCCGGCCGGATCCGCGATAGTCCCGGATGCCGTATTTCTTCAGATAGGTGTAATCCGCGTGGCCGGGCCGGAAGAGGTCCTTGATGGGCTCGTAGGCCTCCGGCCGGGCGTCGGAATTGCGCAGGATGAGGAGCATGGGGGTTCCGGTGGTGCGCCCCTGGAAGACCCCGGAGAGGATGGACACCAGGTCGTCCTCCCGGCGGGAGGTGGTTATCTCCGACTGCCCCGGTTTTCGCCGGTCCAGCTCCTTCTGGATGTCCTGCTCCGACAGCTCCAGGCCCGGCATGACGCCGTCCAGGACCACTCCCACGGCGCCGCCGTGGGATTCGCCGAAGGTGGTGACACGGAATAGTCTGCCAAAACTGCTGCCCGCCATGGGGCCTCCTTATAGAAGTTCAAGCAGGCGGTCCAGGCCTTCCCCGGGGCCGAGCCCCCGGAGGTCGACCCTCAGGTCCGCCCTCTCCCGGTACAGGGAGGTTCGTTTTTCATACAGGTCGTGGAAGCTCTCCCGGGGGGAGGACCCCTCCAGAAAGGGGGGAAGCCCCCCCGCCTCTATCCGCCGGAAGAGGACCTCCTCGTCCTCGTCCAGAAACACGAGGATTCCCGCCTCCCGGAGAATGGCCAGAGCGGCCCCGTTTTCGATGGTTCCTCCCCCCAGGGCGACGACCACGCCGTCGGCGCCTCCGGAGCCCGTCCCGAGGATTTCCCGGAGGGCCCGCTCCTCCAGCGCCTGGAAGGCCTCCTTCCCCCGAAGGCGGTAGATCTCCCGGGCCGTAACGGGCCGCCCCAGACGTTCCGCCTCGATGCCCTCCACCACCCGGTCCAGGTCGAAGAACTCCCGGGACAGCCTCCGGGCCAGCATCGCGCCCAGGGTCGTTTTTCCGCAGTGCTTCATCCCCATGAGGACGATGTTCGTCGTGATCCGCGGCATGGCCCGGCGCATCTCCGTCGCGACCCCCCGGGGGCCTAGAGGCGGAGGACCTCTTTCAGGACCTCCGGTTCCAGGCGGAAGGGGGAACCCCTCCCCTGGAGGAAGTGGTGCTTCTCGAAAAGGTGCAGGGAAAGATCGGAATACAGGAGGAGCCTCCCGGTGGAGGCAAGCCGGGCGGCCACGTTGGTTTTCCGAAAAATGCCGTCCTCGAAGGGGCAGGGGAGGAAGCCCCGGGCGTCGTTGACCTGCACCAGGAGGACCTCGTCCACCGTGATGGGCTCTCCCAGACCCTTCAGCCCCTCCGTCATGATCCGGTGCATCGCCTCCGCCACCTCCGCGAAATCCAGGTTCAGCTTCCGCATCGTCTCCTCGTCGTGGCTTATGAT
>Ga0302237_1001745_pt1 | contig 14508 bp, 10 predicted proteins | sample AAG_UR_Ala_MG_FD_193530 | JGI IMG/M metagenome (GOLD analysis project Ga0302237, IMG submission 193530) | Enriched activated sludge microbial communities from anaerobic digester in WTTP, New Holstein, Wisconsin, United States - AAG_UR_Ala | ecosystem: Engineered > Bioreactor > Anaerobic >... | reverse complement strand
TAACTGGCTACAATGATAAATTGAAACCGACTTTATTCCTCGGTAATTTCAGGTTCATAGAAGCTGATGACTTTAATAAATGGAAGGAATTAAAAATAGATGGGGGAAATACATGTTGGGGGGGGGAAGCTGCCGGAAATATTTATACAGGTTATCTTCTCCCACAAATTCTGACTTTATATACAAATGAAAAGAAGTTGGATTTGATTAAAAACTATCGCTTAGTACCGGACAATAACGGTAATGTTACAGTATATGAAAAATTCTGGCGATTTGGTCAGGAAAATGAAAAAGTGGTTCCACCGATAATAGCTTATGCCGATCTGTTGGAAACAAATGACAGGAGATGTATTGAAACAGCACAGAAGATATATGAGCAACATCTTAAATATACCATTGAATAAATAAGATAAGTGAAAGATGTTTTCGTTTTCATACTATTGCTTATACAAGCAATGAAGCAACAGGGCAAACCATACCACATGTCCATATTCACTTAATTCCACGTTATGAAGGGGATATTGCTGAACCAGGAGGTGGAGGAAGAGGGGTAATACCAGAAAAAATTATACAAGTTGATGTAGTTAAGTTACTAGCTGAATTCTTTGTATTGTCAACATAATTAAATTCATTATAATGAAAGTATGTATTTTGAAACCGTTGATGTGGAACACCAATGACTATATTAGTCCTTCAGGATTTGAAAGTAGTAGTGGATACTCAGCAGAAAAAGGCTATGGACACGAAGAATGGAATAATAATCCAAATCGGATTTGGCGTGGTTTTAAAGTATTCCATACTGAAGCTCAGGCAAGATTATTTGAATATTCAAAAAATGGTAATCTGTGTATTCTAATGATTGCATCACACAGTAGAAATCAATATGCATTAGGTATTGCCACTAATGTTTATGACAATGATGATGAAGAGATGCAATTGATATCGAAAGAATTAAATTTTTTTGACAACTATAATCAACTTTGGGAGCAAAGCACTGTTAGAAATTGTTTTAATGACGATTTTGAGAAGTTTTTAGAACATTGGAAGGAAGATTGTAAATGGATTAGATGGAAATGTCCGATTGAAAATTATAAATGGTTTGAGCGACCTATTTTATTAGATGCAAAAAAGATTTCAGGTCAAAATAAACTTGTTTCTATGCATGGAAATTACCAGGCAGTTCTTCCACAGACTATTATGGATATTGTTTATGAACAAATAAAGGAAAATTCATTTGTTTTTGATTGGTTAACTACAGGTGAGTTTGATTATGATAGGGTAAATAACCCACCTGTTATTCAGACAAATGCAGAACTTCGAAAGAAGTATAATAGAAAAGTCACAAATGCAACAGCTATAAATTCCTATTCTTATTGGGTCGAAGGTCGAAGGAATATAGAACCATTACATGCAAAATTGCAAGCTAAGTTTGTCAAATATTTATCAGATAATGGAATAGAATTTGAAGAGAACTCTAATTTTATTGATGTTCAATATCGTAAAGATGGAAGAATATGTTTTTGTGAGTTAAAGCCGACAGAAAATATAAAAACCAAGTATGCAATCAGGATTGCGGTCGGACAATTATTAGAATATCAATATTTTAACGATAAAGAAGCAAATCTGGAAATAGTTTTAAGCACCCGCCCAACAATTGATGATGTAAATTTTGTAAACTCACTGAAGATAAAATTAACCTATTTTGATGATGAATTAGAGACATTCATAACCAAATAATATTCAACACCATATAATAAATCTACTAAGTTGTCAGGTGTTTTGCAAAATGTATATATATATTCAATAGCCCATTCCCTTGACAAACAAGGAAACATTCCCAAGCAAATCCTCGAAGAAGCCAGAGAACTTGCAAGATTTTGCACTAATAATTGACACAACTACTGAGATTCTTCCCAAAAGGTTGAAATATTGCCTTCAAATTATATTCACTGGATGTGTTCGAGAGGTAGAAACGAAGGAAAAACAAGTCATCAGCAGCGAAAAAAAGGGATAACCTTTGATCAAAGAATATATATTTTATTATCATATTTATTACCACAAAGAAAAATGCCACTGTATGCATTTGATTTACAACAGTATCTTCTTTAAAACAGTCGGGGAAAGAAGACTAGTCATGATATTTTAAGTGAAGATTACATTATTATTGTTACCTCAAATCTAATCTATCAAAATGGGTACAAAACGGGGGCACAATAAATCACAAACCCCTTATATTCAATTATATAAGGGGTTTTTCTGTAGTCCCACCAGAAATACAACATATATTACTAACAAGCTGATATACAGCCTATAACATTTTTAAATAAAAAAGTAACAGTTTTATTTTAAATTGTTGTTTGTTAGCAATTGATATTCAGCTTTATAGCAAAATATTTTTGTTCAAAATGTTCAAAACATTCTTCCTGTATGTTCAAAAATGTTCAAAATCATTTTGTAAGTTTGTTGAAAAATCAGTTTTTATGAAAGTCCCAGTCATAAAACTCAATAAATCTGGCAAATACACATATGTATGTGTTTATTACAAACACAGAAAAAACAGGATTCTTGTTAATACCGACATAAAGTATGACCCGGATACAATGGATAAAGGGTTAACCTTTGAAGAGCAATATGGGAATCCATTATTCCGTAGGTGGCTTAATACTGTTGCTGATTATTTGACGACTTGCCATTTAGGTGGCAATGAGCCAAATCAGAAGGATTGTTTGGAATACATACATTATAAGTTCTCGTCACAGAACAAGATACCTGCAACCGTAAAACCTGAAAAGACGGTCATGAACTATTTCCAAGATTTCATAAACGAAAAATCGAAGGAATTGGGTGGTCATTACAATAGCATACGTGTTTATAACAATCTGCAAACTAATTTAAAAGAGTTCAATGAGACATACAGCCTGACTTTTGAAAAGCTAAACGATATAAACTTTTTCTACGATTTCCGAGATTTCTCATACAAGAAAGGTCATATTGATAACACGGTCAGCAAAAACATCAGCATTTTAAAGGCATTTCTACGACACCTGCAAGACAATGAAATTGCCAATATAAAAAGTAAACTATTCAAGTTCAGCATTCCGAAACACATGTCACAGGTGGTTACTCTTACAGAAGATGAAATCAGAGAAATCTACTATTGTGATAAGTATGACAAGTTTGAAAGACGTGTAATTGATGTATTCATTTTCTTGATTATGACAGCAATGAGATATTGCGATTACGAACAAATCAAAAGTGCTCGTATTGAAAATAACATACTCATAAAGGTTAATCAAAAAACGAAGACAGTAATTAATGTACCATTAAATCAAACAGCTCTTGAAATTCTGGAAAGGTATGGTAATGAATTACCTCAATTTGCAAACGCATACTTGAATCGTGAATTGAAAGCCATTTTCAGGAAATATGATTTGCTTAAAAGTGACTATAAAAAGACATTCATAAAGAATAAAAAGGAGCTGACCAAAGAAGGTAAAAAGCGGGATTTTATTACCGTGCATAAATCCAGAAGTACATTCATAACCCTCCTAATAAATCAAAATACCCCATTGAGTGAAATTATGCCGATGACAGGTCATAAACTTGTCAGCACACTAAATACATATACGGATAAAAAATTGAATCCTGAAGCCACGGATAAAATTAAAATATGACACCTTGCATCGTTTTGAATATTTCATTTATGCGGATAACAATACTCAAGTTGCTGCAATTAAAAGATTAACAATTGCTATTTTTAGTGTTTTTATTATACGAATCCCCAAAATAGCCAAGATACTTAACCAAATGAGCGAAGACCAAAAACGACAACTGAATCAACAACTTTGGAATATAGCCAACATATTGCGTGGCAAAATGGATGCAGATGAATTCCGGGATTATATACTCGGCTTCATTTTTTATAAGTATTTGTCAGAAAAGATGGAACTGTATGCTAATGGAATCCTGAAGGAAGACAAAATGCTTTATCTGAACATTTCAGAAGATACCGCTAAAGGACAGGAATATCTTGAAGCTATAAGGGAAGAGGCACTGGAAAAGCTTGGGTATTACTTAAAACCTTCAGAATTATTTGGGCAGATTGCAAAACGTGGAAATGGTAATGGTAAAGATAAAAGCACTTTCATCATTGAAGATATTCAGAAAATACTGATAAGCATCCAAAATAGCACTCTGGGAACAAAAAGCGAAGAAGATTTCGACCATTTGTTCGAGGATATGGATTTGAACAGCACCAAACTGGGCAAGACTGCGGGGCAAAGAAATGAAGTAATTGCAAAAGTTCTATCACATCTGGATAAGATTGATTTCAAACTGGAACAGACCGAGATTGATGTTCTTGGGGATGCTTATGAATACCTGATTGGGCAATTTGCCAGCGGTGCTGGCAAGAAAGCAGGTGAATTTTATACACCACAACAGGCATCAAAGATTCTTGCCCGGATTGTTACATTAGGTAAAACACGGATTAAATCAGCCTATGACCCGACCTGTGGTTCGGGTTCGCTTATTCTGAGGCTGGGCAAAGTTTGTGATGTTTTGAAATTTTACGGACAGGAAAGAAACAGAACCACATACAACCTGTGCCGGATGAACATGATTCTGCATGGGGTACATTTTACCAGATTTGATATTAAACTGGAAGATACACTGGAACACCCACAGCATGACAAACTGGATGCCGAGGCAGTGGTAGCAAATCCACCATTTTCGGCAAAATGGAGTGCCAGTCCGTTGTTCATGACCGATGACAGGTTCAGTGAATATGGTAAACTTGCTCCCTCATCCAAGGCAGATTTTGCATTTATCCAGCACATGATATACCATCTTGCGGAAAATGGTGTAATGGCTGTGGTTATGCCACACGGGGTGCTTTTCAGGGGTGCAGCCGAAGGTCATATCAGGAAATATTTAATTGAAGAGAAAAACTATCTTGATGCCGTTATCGGATTACCTGCCAACATCTTTTACGGCACGTCCATCCCTACCTGTATTCTGGTATTCAAAAAATGCAAGGAACATCCTGATGACATTCTGTTTATTGATGCCAGCCAACACTACGAGAAGGTTAAAACACAAAATTACCTGCGTGATGAGGATGTTGACAGGATAGTGGATACATACGCAAAACGAGTTACAATCGAAAAATATAGTTATGTCGCCAGTCTTGATGAGGTAAGGGAGAACGATTACAACCTGAATATTCCAAGGTATGTTGACACCTTCGAAGAAGAGGAATCTGTGGATATTGAAGCCATTGCCAGTGAACTGAAAACACTGGAAACCGAAATGAAAACCACTGATGAAACCATTGCTGAGTATTGCCGAGAATTAAACATCCCAACACCGTTTTAACCATGACAAGAATTGGTGACTTGAAACTATACGTTGGCTCAAAAGAGGAACAAAGATTTGCCAGTCAAAAAGGCATGAAAATTGTCTGTGCACTGAATAGAGCAAGTGGATATGTGACCCATCAGTCTGTTGTTGGTTGGTCTGGCAGAGGATGTAACTCAGACAATCCCTATTATTTGTTTAAACGTGAACCTGATGCTATTTATCTGAACATGATTGATGGGGATGACCCAAAATATGTAAATGATGAAATGATAAATCCCGCTCTTGACTTTATTCACAAGCACTTGCAGAGTGGGCACGAGGTCTTTATTTATTGTAGTTTGGGGGAATCACGAAGTCCGTCAATAGCCTTGATGTACATGTTAGAGCATGGATTAATTGAAAGGAATAGCAACACGATTAATCTGTTTCGGACGAAATATTATCCAAATTTCACACCAAAAAATGGCAACCTACTATATATCAAGAAGAGATGGGGAATATAAACGCACCGAAAATTAGATTTCCTGATTTTAAAGGGGATTGGATAAATAATTCTTTGGGAGAAATTGCAAAATTTTCGAAAGGTAAAGGAATATCAAAAGAAGACATATCAGAATCAGGAGAAACAGAATGTATAAGGTATGGTGAATTATACACAACTTACAATGAAACAATTGATACCGTATTTTCAAAAACAAATCTTGATACTTCAGACTTGGTTTTAAGTGAAGCCAATGATATTATCATCCCTGCCTCTGGTGAAACACAGATTGATATCGCTAAAGCATCATGTGTATTAAAATCGGGTATTGCTCTCGGTGGTGATTTGAATATCATAAAATCACCTAATAATGGCGTTTTTCTTTCGTATTATTTGAATAGTAAAAAGAATATTGATATTGCCCAATTAGCACAGGGAATATCTGTTGTTCATCTATACGCTGGACAATTATCAAAATTGCAGTTAAGAATACCGTCCCTTCCCGAACAAAAAAAAATCGCATCTTTTTTCTCCACCATTGACCAGAAAATATCCCGACTCAAACGCAAGAAAATCCTGCTGGAAAAATACAAGACAGGGGTGATGCAGAAAATATTTTCGCAGGAAATCAGGTTCAGGAACGATAATGGGCAGGAATTTCCAAATTGGGAGAAGAAGAGATTGGGTAGCATTTTTAAGGAACGAAATATACAAGTTCCTAAAAGTGACGAATATCCTTTAATGGCATTTGTCGCATATAAAGGTGTATCACATAAGGGGGAAAGATACAATCGGGAATTTTTGGTTAATGATGGAGTCAATAAAAAATATAAACAAACTGAATATGGAGATTTTATTTATAGTTCTAATAACCTTGAAACAGGCTCTATCGGTTTGAATAGTTTTGGCTCGGCAAGTATTTCTCCTGTTTACAGTATTTTTCAGATTGGAGAATCATGTAATCCTCAATTTATAAGTTGCTATTTAGTTCGTAAAAGTTTCATAAATAAGATGACTTCGTATAGACAAGGTGTAGTGTATGGACAATGGAGAATTCATGAATCTGATTTTTTAAAGATAGAAGAAATGATTCCTTGTATTGAAGAACAAACTAAAATCGCCTATTTCTTGTCAGCCATTGATAATAAAATCACTCACACTCAGACCCAGATTGAGAAAGCCGTGGTATGGAAGAAGGGATTAATGCAACAAATGTTTTGTTAATAACCATTATATGAACTTTGAAGTATATTGCGATGAAAGCGGGTTGGAAGCTCTGACTCGAATGGATGCACACAAATATACGGCTATTGGTGGCATCTGGATGCCAGCCGAGTTTCGTGATACATTCAAAACCGAAATAAATGCCATCAAAGAGAAGCATAATGTAAAAGGTGAGCTGAAGTGGCAAAAGTTATCACCTGCATACCTCGACTTATATGCAGACATTATAAATTATTTTTTCGACAAATCCGAACTTCGTTTCCGGGTAATAATTATTGAATCAAAAACGGTTGACAATATCCGCTTTAATGATAAAGATGCTGAATTAGGATTCTATAAGTTCTATTATCAGCTTTTACATCATTGGATTTTCGACTTCAATTCATATAACATCTTTATTGATTACAAGGTAAATCGCAACAAAGGCAGAGTTAATATTTTAAAAAAGGTACTCGATGCATCGAACCTGACATCGGATATAATTCAGGTTCAGGCACTACCTTCAGATGAGTCTGTCGGTATTCAAATAGCCGATATTTTAACAGGATTGGTATCCTCAAAGTTTAACAATGAGTTTTCCAGCAAAGCAAAAGGAAGGCTTATTGAAATTGCGGAAGCACGGCTGGGAAAAACCATCACCCCGACTTCAAAATGGGTTGAGAAGTTCAATGTGTTTAAAATCAATCTACAGGGGGGATGGTAATGGCATACCGGAAAATTAAACCATATAACCTCACTGAGGCAGAATTGAGAAAAATATGGTCGGACACCTATTGTAATGAACCTGTTATAACATTTGATAAAATCGAAGTACAGTTTTATTCAAATATGTTTGACCATTGCTTTTTTGAAAGCGATAACAGACGCAGAGGCGATAAATCAATCCTGTCATACAATCGGTTAGAAAAGATTTATTGGATTAAAGATGCATTGGAAGACCCTACGTCTGTTGTTAAAATAGGGTGGGATTCAAAAACAAAGAGTTATGATGATTCAAGAAGAGTTACACTGGTCAAAGGGAATTATATTGTAATAATTCTTCTTTACAAGAAAAACAAGGCGAGATTTGTAACCGCCTATGAAGTAAATAGTGATGAAAATTTGGGGAAAATTATAAACAGTCCTGACTGGAAATAAAAAACGCTGATTAGCTGGTTCAGCGTTTGAGACCTTTGTTGATTCCATACCAATGGTAAAGAACAATGCAAAAGTACGATAATATTTATTAGAAATACAAATAAAATGCCAAAAAATTGTATTTCTGTCAACATAACGGTGTGAAAATGTCGAAACAACCAGAACAAATACTGGAAGAACAACTGATTGCCAAACTTCAGGAGTTGGGATATGCACTGATGCACATCCAGAGTGAATCCGAATTAGTTGCCAACCTGAAAATACAGTTGGAAAGGCACAATAATATTGTATTCTCCGACAAAGAATTTGAAAAAGTATTAAACACCCTCAGCAAGGGTTCAGTATTCGAAAAAGCTAAAACACTTCGTGAAAAACAGCATATCATTAGGGATAACGGGGATAACCTCTATTTTGAATTCATTAACACCGAGCAGTGGTGTCAGAACGAGTATCAGGTCACCCATCAGGTTTCGATGGAAGGCAAATACAAAAACCGTTACGATGTTACATTGCTTATCAATGGTCTTCCATTAGTTCAGATTGAATTAAAGCGTAGGGGACTGGAACTCAAAGAAGCATTTAATCAAGTAAACAGGTATCAGCGTCACTCCTTCAGTAGCAGTTATGGATTGTTCCAGTACATCCAGATATTTGTCATCAGCAATGGTGTCAACACGAAATACTATGCCAACAACCGTTTTCAGTCATTTAAACAGACATTTTATTGGACAGACAAGGAAAACAAACGGCTGACGAACATTTTAAACGGCTTCGCATCTGATTTCTTGGAGAAGTGCCATATCTCAAAGATGATTTGCAAGTATATAGTGCTGAACGAAACATCAAAGATACTAATGGTTCTTCGCCCCTACCAGTATTATGCGGTTGAAGCACTTGTTGATAGAGTGATGCACAGTCGAAAGGACGGCTACGTTTGGCATACTACAGGGTCTGGGAAAACACTGACATCATTTAAGGCAAGCCAAATACTGACACGCTTACCCAAAATAAAGAAAGTGGTATTTGTTGTTGACCGCAAAGATTTGGACTATCAGACAACAAAAGAATTCAACAGTTTCAGTAAGGGCAGCGTAGACGGAACTGACAATACCCGGCAATTGGTTAAACAGTTTACAGATGACACAAAACTGATTGTAACAACCATCCAGAAGCTGAATGCAGCAATCACCAAAAAGCACTTTCTGGAACGTATGAAGCCAATTCAGGATGAAAGGCTTGTATTCATATTCGATGAGTGTCACAGGACACAATTTGGGGAAACACACCAAAGGATTACTTCTTTCTTCAGGAATATTCAAATGTTTGGATTTACCGGGACACCCATTTTTGCAGATAATGCAGTTAAAAACGAACTGGGCAAACGAACTACCAAAGAATTATTTGGTGAGTGTCTTCATAAATATGTTATCACCGATGCAATCCGGGATGAAAACGTACTGAAGTTCTCAGTAGAGTATGTCGGAAGGTACAAAAACAGGGAAAGTGCCAATGAAATTGATATTCAGGTCGAAGACATTGATGTTGAAGAATTAATGGAGTCCCCTTCAAGACTTGAGAAAATTGTTGATTACATCATTGCAAACCATGCCAGAAAAACGCATACCAGAGAGTTTACAGGGATGTTTTGCGTTAGCAGTATTCCGACATTGATTAAGTATTATGAGTTGTTCCAGCGCAAAAGAATGCTATCAGAACACGATTTAAAGATTGCCACAATATTCAGTTATATTGCCAACGAAGAGGATGTTGATGCCAATGGATTCATCCCAGAGGAAATTTCAGTTGCAGCCGAACCTGAGTTAGCATATGCAACCAACGTACATACCCGTGAAAAACTGGATGAATTTATCGGACATTATAATCAGATGTTCGGGTCGGCATATTCCACTAAGGACAGTCAGAGCTTTTATAATTATTACAATGACATCAGCAAGAAGGTAAAGGAGCGTAAGATTGACATCCTTCTGGTAGTTAACATGTATCTGACCGGATTTGACAGTCCGTCATTAAATACCTTATATGTAGACAAGAACCTGCGGTATCATGGACTGATTCAGGCATATTCCAGAACCAACCGCATCCTGAATGAATTGAAAAGTCAGGGCAATATTGTGGTTTTTCGCAACCTGAAAAATGCCACAGATGAAGCCATAACCCTTTTCAGCAACAAGGATGCAATTGAAGAAATCATCATTAAGCCTTATGATGAAAATGTGAAGGCATTTAATGACGGCTTTATCAGCCTGCTTCAGATAACACCAACGGTAGATAGCGTAAACAATCTGGTCACCGAAGATGATGAACTGAAATTTATTATTGCCTTCAGGGATTTGATGCGTATTAAAAACGTGCTGACATCCTTTTCCGACTTCAAGTGGAGCGATTTATCCATGACGGAACAGCAATTCGAAGATTATAAGAGCAAGTATCTTGACCTGCATGATAAAGTAAAAAGCGAACATGCAAAAGAAAAAGTAAGCATACTCGAAGACGTTGATTTTGAGCTGGAACTTATTCACCGTGATGAAATAAATGTTGCATACATCATCCGGCTGCTTATTAAGCTTAAAGCCAACCAAAAGAAAGATGCAGAGCAGATTGAAAAGGAAATAATCAACCTGCTGAACACCGAAATGCAGTTAAGGAGCAAAAAGGAATTGATTGAAAAGTTCATCCGGGAGAACCTGCCAATCATTTTGGACACGGACGATATTCCACAGGAGTTTGAAAAGTTCTGGACGGTGGAGCAGGAAAAAGCATTCGTGAGGCTGGTAGATGAAGAAAAACTGTCAAAAGAGAGGACACAGGCACTGATTGAAAATTACCTGTATTCAGAACAAGAGCCAATGCGGGACGAAATATTGGATTTGCTTATTGATGAAAAGCCGACACTGCTTCAACGAAAAACAATCGGTGAACGAATCCTGAAAAAGATTATGGGTTTTGTAGAAACTTTTATTAATGGAATATCAGGCTAATACATGTTTTATCTAAAGTATTACATTAGTTATAGTGCTTTAATGTATTCATAATTAATTTTATATAAAAGGTTAATACAAGTATGTGTTTCCTCGTTCTTTGACCAAATCTTAATCTTCCAGTGACCAAATCTCAAAATTGATATCTTTGTGTTTAACCAAATTAATTTTCTGTATAATATTGAATAATAACAATATGTGGCGAGACTCGGTCACGGAAATCATGAGTTTTGGATACAAACATGGACATCTTATCTTAAAGATTGTTGTTGGCTTATGAGTAAATTAAAATTTTATTCTGAATATCTTCCTAAAAGGATTGTTAAGATTATAAGAGATTTAACTTCCTCTGAAAGGGATTATAGAACACATGATAACTTTCTGTTGGTTGTTGGATTGGTTTATAAACATCAAATGGCTGATGATGCGTCATATCTTCACTACTCACCGTTATCTCTTGAATATTGGCGTACCACGATTGGGTCACATTACTCAATATACATTGACAAACTTGTAAAGGCGCAGGTGATTCAAAAGGATTGGGTTGTTTATGTTGATGAGTTCGGAGCTTCCTCTCGTGTTATGGGTTATAGAATTCATCCTGAATATCTTCATGATGAATGCACAGTTGTTCGATATGCCGGGACAGTATCCAAAAGCCTGTCATCAGATATGGTAGATGCAACCGCAACTGACAAGGATGCTATAACCAAACTTGGCATAAAACCCGAACTAATACAGATGCAGAAGGGCAGGGCACTGAAATGGATTGAAAATAATATATCTGATGTTGTCAAAGACTATCTGAACAATGATTACATAAAAGGTGTACCCAACACCCTTCCTGTACTGGTGCGAATTTACCGAGGTGACGATGGATTTATTTCGAGTCATATGAGTATTGAAGCTGCACAGAGGATTGCAGATGAGCAGGTCAAGAAACTGTTGTACTATAAAGACAAATTTGTTATTGCTGACGAAGAGCAGTTCATTCATCTTGCCATCCAAAATCTGTCAACGCATTACAAGTGGCAGGTAAAGAGTTTCCTGCCTGACAGTTTCAATTTCAGCCGGAATCGAAACACTCTCAGGGTATACAGTAAATTATCATCACTACCAACGGCTTTACTTCCGTTTGTACGTATCAGCGGACATTATATTCAGCAAGCCGATTTGAAATGCAGCCAGTTTACTCTATTTGCCAACCTGCTAAACTACTACCTGAACCATTCAGGCGAAGAACTAATAGCCAAGTTCAAGAAGAAACAGGCAAAATCCTTTGTTACTGGTATTGTAAGGGTATTGGAAGGGCATAAGGATGAACTCCCTGAAGAAGGTTTAAATCCAGCTAATCCTATCATCAATGATTACATCACAAATGATGTTTACCATTTTTTGTGTGATGCTCTATTGCATGACTTTTATTCCATAATAAAAAGCGAATTAACCCTGCCACAGCGTGCTCACGGTAAAGGCATTGCTTTTCGAACGGTATTTTCAAAACCCAAGCCTGAAAACGAACTGGTGCGTCAGTTCCGGCATTTATATCCCACTGTTATCGGCATAATTAATGATTTCAAAGAAAAATATGGCTATAACCAGTTTGCAATTGGACTTCAGAGAGTTGAAGCCGAGATTTTCATTGATAATATCTGGCAACAGGCTAAAAGGGCAAAAATTAATTGCTTTACACGGCACGATTCACTGGTATACCCAATAAATAAAAGGAAGGAAGTTGAGCAAATCTTTGCAAGTGTTTTCAAATCATACGATTTCATTTACCGGGTGGAGTATGAAGAGTTCAATACTGAGGAAATCATGCAAAGACTGGTTACAGAAACTGATTATGTTGATTCAACCGATGAATTTGATAAGGTCTTCTTTTATTCTATGATGCATTCTGAAAAAGGAAATAAAATGAAATACAGCGAGTTATTTTGGGAACAATTACACGAGATTAGTCTTCCTGTACATCAGGAAAAGGACTATTTCAATGCCGTCAGTCTTGACACACTCCAACAAATTTTTGAGCTTGATGGACTGACCATGGAAATGCAAATGGCATTGGAAGAGGACATTGCAAACCTGCAATCAAATTACCCTATGCCACAATTTCAGGAAAAAACTAACGAGCTTATTAGCACATTGGTAGGGTTGTTAAAGGGTTGATTTGGAGTAAGGGCAGATGCTCAACCTTTTAACTATCAAATCAAAGTACTCTTTTACAATTTCACTGCCGATATATTTCCGGTTTAACTGTTTTGCCATCTTTAGCACTGTTCCTGAACCTGCAAAGCAATCATAAACAATATCCCCTTCATTTGTCCATGTCAATATATGGTCACTGGCAAGTTGTTCCGGGAAGATTGCAGGGTGCTGGTGTGCGAATTTATCCTCTGTTGAATACCCATTTCCGGTAACATATCTCCAAATATTTGTACGTGGTGAATATTCCGGAATTGGCTTGAATTTTTTCACCGGAACAAGTTGGTCGTTTTCGTCACGGTCAGTCTTTTGCCCAAAATTTGTCGTCCCTTTCCACCTGTTCTCTTTGTCGGCAATCAGGTTAACAGTTTTCGGCTTACCCTTGCTGAAGACGAACATGAATTCAAAGGATGCCGTATATCTTATGCCATCAGGTTTCGAAGGATAAGTTGTGGTATTCTTTTCAAAAATCATCGTATCATGAAGTCGAAGTCCACAATACTCCTTGAAAAACAATGCCTGTTTGAAAGAAGTACCTGTCTCACTGCCTTTGTACATTCCATCACCGACAATCCATACAATTACTCCACCATTCTTTATTATACGAGTAAGTTCAACGGCAATTTTTTCGAAATCAAATTTATTATTCCCCTTGTATGACCGTAAATGGTCATATGGGGGAGAGGTAAGAACCAAGTCGACATAATTATCCGGCATTTTGCTCATTGTAATCAGGCAGTCTTCATTGAAAATACTGTTGATTAAAACATCATCCGGATTTTGAATCTCCGATTTGCGATAATTGCGACTCGGTAATACCTTTTTTTGTTCACCAAACCTTTTTTGGGGAAACTCATGAACCACATACTCATATCCTTTAAAATGTCCTTTCTTATCCCGGACTTCAACTTTATGGACAATCCTGTGTTTAACAAGCTCTTCAAATGCCTGATTTAATGCATAATATCCCTCCTTAAAATACTTCGGTAAGTCCTTTTTATTAATATTGTGATTAGATGGCAGAGACAAGAGAAATGCTAAGATACCCTTAGCGGTTGCGGACAATCTATTATCATTCAGTATTTTAATTGGAATTGTGGA
>Ga0302237_1001723_pt1 | contig 14642 bp, 3 predicted proteins | sample AAG_UR_Ala_MG_FD_193530 | JGI IMG/M metagenome (GOLD analysis project Ga0302237, IMG submission 193530) | Enriched activated sludge microbial communities from anaerobic digester in WTTP, New Holstein, Wisconsin, United States - AAG_UR_Ala | ecosystem: Engineered > Bioreactor > Anaerobic >... | reverse complement strand
CGACAGGTACCAGGATTGATCCGGCCCCGGCTGCGGGGAGTCCAAAGAAAAGGAGTCTCTCATGAATAAAACCTTTCTCGTCGGGCTTCCCGAAGCCTCCATCCCCACGCCGGCCCTGGTCCTGGACGCGGCCGCCTTCGAACGCAACCTGGACGGGATGGACGCCTTCCTGGCGGGCCGGCGGGTGGCTCTGCGGCCCCATGCCAAGACCCACAAAACGCCCATGATCGGACACATTCAGATGCGCCGGGGGGCCATCGGGCTCTGCTGCGCCACCCTGGGCGAGGCGGAGGCCATGATCTACGCCGGGCTGGATCATATCCTCGTCACCAGCCAGGTGGTGGGGGAGGACAAGGTCCGCCGGGCGGCGGCTCTGGCCCGGTGGGCGGACCTCATGGTGGCGGTGGACTCGCGGGAAAACCTGAGAGACCTGTCCCGGGAGGCGGCGGCCCGGGGCGCCCGGCTGGGCGTCATCGTCGAGGTGGACGTGGGGATGGGCCGATGCGGGGTCCGGTCGCCTGAGGACGCCATCCGGCTGGCCCGGGCGGCGTCGGAGCTGCCGGGCCTGGTCTTCCGGGGCCTCATGGGCTACGAGGGGCACGCGGTTTTCATCGGGGACAGGGCGGATCGGGAGGACGCGGGCCGGAAGGCCAACGCCGGCCTGGTGGAGACCGCGGAGGCGGTGCGGCGGGCGGGGATCCCGGTGGAGATCGTCAGCGCCGCAGGGACCGGGACCTTCGACATCGCCGGGGACTATTCGGGAATCACCGAGCTGCAGACGGGGTCCTATATTTTCATGGATCTGACCTACGGGAAGCTGGACCTTCCCTTCGAATACGCCCTGACGGCGCTGGCCACGGTGATAAGCCGCCCCGGGCCGGACACGGTGGTGCTGGACTGCGGCATGAAGTCCATCTCCGTGGAGAGGGAGCCGCCCCGGCCGCTCTCCTTCCCCGGACTGGAGATCCTGAAACTCTCGGAGGAGCACGCCACGGGGAGGATCCTTCCCGGCGCCGCGGAGCTTCGGCCGGGGGACAGGGTCAAACTGGTGCCCAGCCACTGCTGCACCACCGTCAACCTCTACGACGAGATCTTCGTCGTCCGGGACGGGAGGGTGGAGGCGGTCTGGCCCGTAGAAGCCCGGGGAGCCCGCTGAAGGCTCCCGATAAACCGCTGCTATAGTTAAAATTAAACAATCTCATTGCCGACAATGGAACCGGGTGTTTTATTCCCGCCGTGATATATATAGGTGCATGAGGTTGCCCATGTCCGTAAAAACCAGACTCGGTTCCGAGATCACCATCGTCGCCGCGGCCCTCCTTCTCCTTCTGGGAGGCTGCAAGAACCCCTTCGAGGCGGGTCTGGGAGACAAGGTCGATGTCAACCGGCCGGAGATTACCCTGGAAAGCCCCCAGCCGGGGGATTTTCTCAAGGGGGTGGTGACCTTCACCGGAAAGGCCACCGATGACGGAGGGGTCACGGCGGTGCGGATTTCCTTCGACTCCGGGGCGACCTGGAGCGATGTTACCGAGTACGATCCGGTGACCCGGGTCTGGCGGCACGAACTGGACACCGGAGCGCCCCCGTACACCAACGGCCCCCTGAAGGTGATCCTCCGGGTCATCGACGATTCGGCGAAAAAAGCCGATACGGAAGAACTGGTTTTTACCATAGACAATGCTCCTCCCCAGATCGAAATCCAGGTTCCCGCCATAAATGCGGGCTACGACCCCGATGACCCGCCCAAGGTGGCGATGAACGGCGCCATCATCGGCATCGTTACCGACCTGCATGGCGTGGCCGTGGGGTACCCCCAGATCAAATTCTGGAAGGACGGCACGCCCGAGCCGGGCTGGGACGACCGGATCGGGCTGACGGAGGCGAAAAAGGCCACCGACTTCCGGTATCGCCTGGAAGATGATTGGGACGGCCAGGTGGGGGATTTCCGGCTCAGGGTCCGGGCCATGGATCTCAGCGGCGACGAGACCATCGTCCCCCCCATCGGATCCGACCCCTACAAGGTGAAGGTCACCAGCAGCGAAGTTCCGCCGGAGCTGAGCTTCGCCTTCACCGCCGGAGATGTTAATACCGTGAGCGGGGTGAATTACGCGGGAAAAAGTTTTCAGTTCCGGGTGACGGCGCAACATGCCAACGGGATCGAATCGGTGACCCTCCGGAAGACCCGGGAAGGGTTCCCGGCGGTGAACGTCCCCTGGTCCGCCGACGACAATGGGAGCCCCATCCGGACCCTGGACGCCCAGATACCCGTTTCCACCGACGGATCAGAGGACGGGAGCTACGAGTTCAAGATCGAAGCGGTGAGCAAAGACACCGGGGGTCTCGCGGAGCTCTATCGCACCATCATCATCGACACCACCAAACCCAGCCTGGAGTTCACCAAGTTTTCCCCCACCGTTTCGGACGGCTCGGTTCCCCTGGTCGAGTACATCAACGGGATGGTCCAGATCGACGCCGTGGTCTCCGACGCCAACGGAATCCTGGGGAGCAGGTGGTGGATGCTGAAGACCGCCGATCCCGCCCCCACGGGTTACGACAGCCCGGGGGGGAGCGATTGCTCCTGCTCGAAACCCACCATCAAACTGGACTCCACGGCGCTGACCGACGAAACCGATTACACCTTCTACCTCTTCTCCCGGGACAGGGCGGGGAACGACGCGGTCCTCAGCCGGAAGGTCCATGTGCGTCAGGCCACCGATCTTCCCACGGTGACCATGACGGATATCGACACCTCCATCACCACCGCCGCTGCGGCGGGGGTCGGGGGCGTCAACCTTCTGGACACCAACGCCCGGCTCCGGGGCGCCCTGGAAGACGACGACAGGATAGATCCCTCTTCGGTGATTCTCAAACTGAACGGGACGCCGGTGGGGACCATCGACTCTCTGGGTCCGGCGGGGAAGAGTGTTTCCTTTTCCCACAATGTGGATTCCCTGGGTCAGGGGGTTCATCGTTTCGAGCTGGAGTTCAGCGACGATCCCGGCTTTAAAGAAGGAAAGCCCAAGGCCACCAGCAGCATAGGCCCGGTGTATTTCGTCATCGACACCGCTCCCCCCACCATCGCGACGACCTCCCCGGGGGCGGGGACCTATCAGAGCGGGACCTTCGCCCTTTCGGGAACCGCCTCCGACGTGAACGGTCTGGCCACGATTACTCCCGGCGGCTCGGACCCGTACATCGAGGCCGCCTTCCCCGACGCGCCGTCCACGTGGGTCACGGTTCCGGTTACGGCGGGCAACTGGTCCGTCACCGTGGGTGGCGGGTCCTCCTCCCTATTCGGCGGAAGCTGGGAAGGGCCCAGGACGGTCTCCCTCCGGGGCCGGGACAGGTTCGGAAAACTCTCCACCGGGTCCTTCGCCTTCACCGTGGACACGGTGGCCCCCGCTGCGGCGGTGGCGGCGCCGGGGGCGGACCAGTGGCTCTCCGGGGCCTCCGCATCCATCCAGGGGACAGCCTCGGACGCCACCAGCTCCATATCCCAGGTCCGTTACTGGGTCGGGAACGAGGGGGCGGCGCCTCCCGGGGATGTGAACTCATGGACCGCCGCTTCGGGAACGACGAACTGGAACTCGTCCATCAACCTGTCGGCCCTGGGCGAAGGGCGCAGGACACTGCATGTGAAGGCCTCCGACGCGGCGGGCAACTGGAGCGCCGCCGTGACCCGGACCTTCGGCATCGACCAGGCGGCTCCCACGGTGACGGAGACGGCGGTGGGCGCGGCTGCGGCGTCCATAAACGGCGAGTTCGGGCTGGGAGGGCTCCTGGGGGACAGCAACGGGCTTAAGAACCTGAAGATCGTCCAGACCAAGGGGGCGGGGCCTGCGGTGGAAGTGCTCGACACCGCCGCCGCGGGGACCTCCCAGGCCTGGACCCTGGGGAACCTGCCCCGGAACCCGGCGAACCCGGCGAATCCCCTTCTGGAGGACGGGATCTTCAGCTACGGCATCACCGTAACCGACCAGGCGGACAGGACCGCGGCGCTGAGCCGGGTCGTCACCGTGGACCTCACCGGCCCGGATGTGACCATAACCAGCCCCACTCCCGGAGCCGTGGTGCAGGGCACGGCCCTGTCCGCCGGAGGGACGGCGGCGGACTTCGGCGGGGTGAGCGCCATAGCGGAGACACGCTATTACGTGACGACTCCTCCCGCCTCCCCCCCGGGAGATTTTTCCTCCTGGAGCCCGGCCGCCGGCGGGGCGGTCTGGTCGGCCACCCTGAACTTCCTGCCCGCGGAGGAGGGACGCCGGGCGCTTCATGTGAGGGCCCGGGACGCGGCGGGCAACTGGAGCCCTTCCGCGGCGACGGCTTCCTTCATGGTCGACCACGCGGCCCCGGAGATTCAGGGTTTCAGCTTCGGCCCGGGAACCATAAACACCGTGGGCGGGACCAGTTATGCCCGGGGGAACTTCTCCTTCTCCTTCACCGCCCACGACAGCAATGAACTGGCCAATGTCCTGGTGACCCGGAACGGAACCCAGGTCTTCAGCGGTGATTACTCCTCCACCAGCCAGCCCGTCACGGTCAATCAGACCGTGGGAGGGGGGGCCGGGCTCGCGGACGGAATATATGAGTACATCGTCACCGTCACCGACGCGGCGGGCAAGACCTCCCTGCTGAGCCGGAGCGTGGTGGTGGATACCCAGGGGCCGCTGACGGAGATCGTCAGTCTCAACCCGGTGGTGAGTTCCGGGGGGACCGATTATGTCAACGGCAGCATCCGGTTCACCGCCTCCGCCTCGGACAATAACGGTCTTACAGGAGTGACGTGGTGGGTCCTTCCGGCGGCCGATCCGGCCCCGGCGGATTATGGCGCCCCAGGCGGGACCGTCTTCGCGGCGGCGCCCTACACCGCCCTGGTGAACACCGCTTCTCTTTCGGACAACACCGCCTACAGGCTGTATGTGATGGCCCGGGACCGGGCCCTGAACGACAGCCTCAGTTCCCGGGCCTTTACGGTGGATCAGTCCACCGACACCCCGGTGGTGACCCTGACCAGCCCCGGGGCCGGCTCTTTCGTCGGCGGCGGATACACCGTCAGGGGGACCGTCACCGACGACGACGGCGTGGCCGCCGGGACCGTTCAGGTGCGTTACCATGACGGCTCCGCCTGGAGCGGCTGGGCTCCGGCGGGCGTTGCCGGATCCGGGCGGGACGTGACATTCACCTACATTATTCCCCCGGGCATCGGCGCCGACGGGGCTAAGCAGGTGCAGGCCCGGGCCTACGACGATGCGGCGGCGAAGCTGGGCGGGGACCCGGCGGTTCTCGGCCAGTCCTCCCCGGTTTCCTTCACCCTGGACTCCCTTCCCCCGGTGGCGTCCATTACGACCCCGGCGCCCAACTCCGCCGGCAGGACGACCTTCACCGTGTCGGGGAGCGTGGTGGAAAAGAACCTGGAATCCCTGCGCCTCAGCCTCGACGGGGGCGCCTTCCAGGACGCCCTGGTCGCGGGCGCCGGGGAAACGAAGTCCTGGACCTACGATCTGGACGCCGGGGATTTCAACCTCCTGACGGAAGGCCCCCACACCCTGGCGGTGGAGGCGGTGGATCAGGTGGGCAGGGCCCACACGGTGCAGAGGGTGTTCTACAAGGACACCACCGGGCCGTCGATTTCTTTCTCCACCATAATCGAAGGCGCCGACACCATCGTCACCGACCCCACTCCTGTCATTCGGGGTGGTTTTTCCGACGAATACGCGGACAACGCGGCGGCCTTCGAATACCGGCTGGACTCCTCCCAGGAATCGGATCCCTGGACCACGGCGGCCGTCACGGGAAGCGGGCGGAGCGTGGTCTGGGCGGTGCCGGTGGACAGCCTCTCCGAAGGCGGGCACAGCATCGACATCAGAATTTTCGACTCCATCGGGAACTCCAGCGTCAGGAAGGCCGTGGCCTTCCGACTGGACCGGCAGGTTCCGGTGATAGGCGTTTCCTCCCCCGCGCCGGGGGGACTCTACGGGCCCGTGGCATCCGGTGATGTCTTCACCCTCACCGGGACCGCCTCGGACGCGACCCTGTCCAAGGTGTACGCCCGGCTCGGCGGCGGATCCGATGTGGACATCACCGGGGTCATATCCGGAGGGTCCACATCGTGGAGCTACACCGTCTCGAAGGCGGTCTTCGACCCCCTGGCGGACGGTCAGAACACCGTAACCCTGACGGCGGTGGACGGGGCGGGAAGAACCGCCCAGACCACCTGGGTATTCAAGAAGGACACCACGGCCCCGGAGATCGTTTTCAACAACATCGAAGCCGACGGGACCACCGTCCTTCTGGAGGGGGAGCCGAAGATCCAGGGAGGCTCCACCGACGCCCAGGGAGTATTCGTCCTCCAGAGCCGGGTGGAGCGGTACGATTACGGCGCCTCATCCTGGACCCAGGTCCAGGACTGGACCGGTCTGGGGTCGCCTTCGGGACAGACGGTGACGGCCTGGACGAAGAATCTCGGGTCCGGAGGCTTGAACCTTTCGGACGGACGCTACCGGATCACCGTGAGGGCTCTGGACGGGGCCGCCCCCGTTCCCAACGAGAAAGTCAGCGCCGCCACGGCTTTCCGGATAGACCGGGCCAACCCGGCCCTGGCGCTGAACCCGGGAGGGCTTTTCCAGAAGGCGGATTTCACCATAACCGGAGCCGCCTCGGATGCCAATACCGTTACGGCGGTGCGGGCCAAGGTGGGGGACGCCGATTTCTCCTCCGGAACCGTGGCCTACGGGACCACCTCCAACGCCTACGCCGCCTGGAGCCTGACGGTCCCCACCTCGGGGCTGAGCGGCGGGTCCCACACGGTGTACATCGAGGCCGAAGACGGGGCGGGCAGGAAGAGCCTTCTGACCCGGGAGTTCAGCTTCGATGGAGTGGCGCCTTCTGTTTTCATCAGCGAGCCCCCCTCGGCGAGCCGGGTCAACGGTCTGGTCACCGTCCGGGGGACCTCCTCGGACGACAATGCCGTGTCCCTGGTGCAGTACCGCGTCGGGAACGGCGCCGTCACCTGGCAGACCGCCGGCCTGGGCGGAGGCCTGTACAGCTGGAGCTACACCTTCCCCAACATCAACACCTACGCCAACACCGGGGACGTGACGGAGATCGATCCCGCCACGGGTCTTCCCCAGTCGGGCACCAACGTCTGGGCCCTGCCCTTCCAGGTCCGGGTGGTGGATGTGGCGGGCAACGCGGCGGAGGAGCTTTCATACAAGCTGTATGTGGACCCGGACATGGACGCTCCGGAGGTCACCGTCATCAGTCCCGCCAACGATCAGATCGTGGGGGGCGAGGTCCGGGTTTCGGGCTACGCCTCCGACGACGACTGGGTCCACCGGGTGGAGATGCGGGTGGATCCCACCGGGACCGGCGGGTCTTACGGGGCCTGGGCTCCGGTGACGCTGGTCAACCAGGGGACCCAGGTCAACTGGTTCAAGAACATCAACAGCTCCGGGGAGCTGAACCCGTCGTCGGGATCCATCCGGGACGTGCGGATTCAGGTCCGGGCCTTTGATTCCAAGGATTACGGGGTCACCGAAGGCATCCCCGGGGATGTGACCGAACTGAACGTGAAGTTCGACAGCGGGGTCCCGGTCATCGAAAACGTGCGGATCTACCGGAGCGGGGAGGAAGCGCCCTATGCCGCGGGAGTCCGGGCGTCGGGGACCTTTTCGGTCCGGGCCACGGTGAAGGATGAGGGCGGCATCGCCAGCATCAAGTGGCGCCGGGAGGGTCAGACGGGTTTCACCGACATCCTGAACAATCCCCTGTACACCACTCCTCCCGCCCAGCGCACGGCGGGCAGCTTCGAGACGGGAAGAAAGTACCTCATCACCTCGGTGGGAACCACGAACTTCACCGCCATCGGCGCCTCCAGCAACACCATGGGAATATCCTTCGTGGCCACCGGCCCCGGCAGCGGGACGGGGACGGCCTTCGAAGCTTCCGGCCCCTCAGGGAGCCCGGCGGACCAGCATTTCGTCTATGGGGTGGACATACAGATCGACTCCACCACCGTCAACTCCGGGCACTACGCCGGCACCACCGGTTTCTTCTCCCTGGATCTGCAGGCCACGGACAACGCCACCCCTACGCCCTTCCTGACTCAGACCAATCTGAACATCCAGATCGACAACTACCACCCCTCCGGGGAGTACACCTCATCGGTGGGGGCGTCCACCGCCAACTACTACATCCAGGGGCGCGCCTGGGACTCCGGCGCCGGATCCGGGAACATCCAGGGCATCGACCGGGTGGTGGTGTACTTTTACAGGAACGGGGGCTACATCTCTCCCACCGGCGGGGCCTTCAACGGGACCACCCTGCTGGTGAAGGACATGACTGCCGGAGGGACCGTGCAAACCGTTCCCTTCCCCGCCGACGCCTCTTCGGGGATCGTCATCGACAACAACGAGGTGACGGTGGACCTGGACGGGTCCGGTTACATCGAAGGCTTCACCGACGACGGCATCTACAAGAACTGGTACGTGATCTTCGACACCAACCAGCTGGCCGACGGCCCGGTGGACCTGAATTACGTCGTCATCGACCGGGCGGGCAATGCCACCCGGCACGTCCAGAGTCTCTACATCCGCAACAACGCTCCCGTCATTACCGGGGTCGTTCTGGGCACCGACGTGAACGGGGACGGCACGGTGGGCGACATCACCTCCGGGGAGAGCCGCCGGATAAGCGCCGACTACGGGGCCACCGGATTCACCATCCGGAACGAGAGGCTATACTTCGGCGTCGAAACATCCGGGGGCAACGCTCCCAACCGCTTTTCCGTCGGGTATGTGACGGGCACCGCCTCCACGGCGGCGTCGGCCCTGACGCCGGGAGAGGTCTATACCATAGCCGTTCCCGGGAGCACCAACTGGACCCTCCTGGGGGCGGATTCCAACTCCGTGGGGACCACCTTCGTGGCCACCGGGCCGGGGACCGGCACGGGGACCGCCACGGGCTATGCCATCGCCGAGAAGAACGCTCCGCCTTTCACGGCGTCCTCCCTGACCATCAGCGATTTCTCCGCCATCCCCGACACCGGGACGGCCAACGGCGCCCGGTTCGTCATCAGGGTCTACGACTCCACGGTGCCCGCCGGCAACCCGGAAGATCAGCTGGCCACGGCGGTGGTGATGGGGATGAACATCGACAATGTGGACAACCAGCCTCCCACCCTGACCGCGGCGGCCTTCGGGAAGAAATTCTCCAACCCGCCGAGCTTCGCCGACGGCGACAAGACGCTTCAGGATGTGGGGTCCTACAACGAGAACATCGTCACCACTGGGAGCGGTATGTCCCAGACGCGGCACGGCTATGTCCAGTACGCCTCCCATTCGGGAGACGGGGACGCGGACATCAGCGGCAAGGTCATCTTTCTGGGCAAGGCCTGGGACAACCAGAGGATCGCCCGGATAACCGCCACAATCCCCGGTTACGACGGCGGGAACGGGGCGGGAGCAGAGTTCGACATCGCCCTGTGGAACGGCGCGGTCCTGGCGGCCCCCGCCGGACGCAGCCCGGCGGATGTGGCGGCGGGAACCAGTTCCTGGGGCTTCGAGGCGGAGGCCTCCAGCCAGATGGTGAGCGAAGCCAACGGCCATGTGCTGAACTGGAAGTTCGCCTGGGACTCCGCCGCGGTGTCCACGGTAACCGCATCCGACGGGACGGTGACCTTCACGGCCTACGACGCCGGCCCCGCGGGGGGCAACAGCGCCGGCGGCTCCCTGACGGTGGACATCGTGCCCTACATCACCGGCATCTCCAACCCCGCCGGCCAGGGGGGCCTGTCGGGAACGGTCATCCGCAGTTCCACCGGGCGCTACGGCATGGATTCCCACGGGACGAATTATTTCCGCGTCACCGGATTCAACCTGTCGGGCGCCGTGGCCCATATCAGCGCCACCCCCCCCGGCACACAGCCGGGGACGACGAACCTGACCGTCGCCGCCACCACGGCGACCACGGCGGACATACGGAAAAACTTCTCCCTGTCCGGTTATCTCACCGTCTTCGTCGGCGGCATCCCCAGCGCCAACAACCTGAACGACCCGGGGGCCCCGTACCACTCCGAAGCCTCCCCCGGCGACCCCCGCTCCAGCCTCTGGAACGACGACAGGTACATCAGCATGTGGAGCCTGACCCAGGTCCTGCCGGCGATGAACAACCAGACCTTCTACTACCCCTCCATGGTGATGGCGGGCAACCAGCCCATCTTCAGTTACGCCAACGACAACAACGGGTATAATTTCCGGACCACCGGCGACACCGCTTCCGTTCAAAGAGGAGGAGTGTGGTTCGAGCGGCATACCGCCCTGGCGAGAAACTCCAGCGGCAGCTACTGGATTCTGTCGGCGGAGGACGCATTCTCCGGCAACGATATGGGGTATCTGTATTTGAACAGGGACAGAGCGCAGAATGCACTGACCGGTGGGAATGGATCCACCAATACCAATCATTTCGAAATTTTCGGTCTGGACTACACGACCCGCCAGATGAACCGCGTCAAATACCCCAAACTCATCGCCGAAGGTCCGGACGCGGCGACGAACATCTACATCACCTACTACGACACCCACCCATCGCACCGGGAGCTTTCCTTCGTCGCTTTCCGGGCCACCAGCGCCACGGCCTCGAACCTTACCCAGCCTTCCGATGACTCCTCCCGGGCCACCCAGGTCCAGGTCATCCCCGGAACAGCCGGGGCCGGCAGCGAGTACTACGACATGGTAAAGATCGGAACCAGTGAGGTGGCGGTGGCTTACTTCGATGAAGACGCGGGAAATTTGAAGCTTAAATACTCGGGGAACGCCTGGAACATCAACAATCTGAGCGGCAGCGGAACCTGGAGCGACCTGATGGTGGACGACAGTCCCCTTACGGGCTCCCATGTCTCCATGGCGGTGGGGCAGCGGGGGGGGACCACCTACCTGTACCTGGCCTACCACGACGCGGCGGAGACCTCGCTGAAGCTGGCGGAAATAAACTGGACCACCAAGGCCGTCGCCACGGTGGTGGTGGACAACAGGTTCACCGTGGGGACCCGGACCAGGGTCCAGGTGATTGACGGCATTCCCCATGTGGCCTACTACTCCGACTCCTACAGCGGGACCCGCAACGCCATGCGGCTGGCCTTTCCCGTGGCGGCCAACGGCCGCACGGCGGAAGAGAACATCACCATGCCCGGGGCGGACGCCTACGAGCAGTACACCGGCAACTGGGAAGTGGCCGCCGTGCCCACAGTGACTCCGGCCAAGGGCGGGATCGAGCAGTTCAACCGGGCCCAGCTGGACACCTATACCAACGCCGGGGCGAACCTGCCCGTGGTGGCCTGGCTGGGGGACCGGATCGAATACGCCAAGCTCCAGCCCCCGGCGCCGTGAAAACGGGCGGTTTCTCCATGGCGAAGATGAACCTGCGCCGCGCCGCGCTCCCGGCCGCGGCGCTGGCTCTTGTTCTGGCTCTGGCGGGGGCGGCCCTGCTCCGGCCCCGGCCGGTTTTCCTGGTGGAGGCGGGTTTCGCCCCGGCTCTGCGGGCGGCCGCCGCCGTCCCCGGCGCCCCGGGCTGGACCATCGCGGAGTTCGACCCCCGGACGGGGCCGCCCGCCGGGGGCCGCCGGTACGGTTTCATCATCTCCACCGTAGCGGAGTCGGGGGAAGGTGGCGGGGCGGCGGGAGTGAAATCCTCGGGGGAGAAATCCCCGGAGTCGGGGAAAGATGGCGGGGCGGCGGGGATGACGATGGGCGGCGAAGCGGCGACGGCGGCCGCCCCGGCGGGCCCCCCCCGGGTCCATCGGGACCTGCAGAGGCGGGGCGGCGGGGATTCGGGCTTTCCCCTGGCCCTGGATCCCTGGCTGGTTTTCCGCCGCCACTCCCTGGACCCGCCGACCCGGGAGCGGCTGGAGGCCCGGGGCGGGGCCGGGGGATTCCCTCTTCTTGCCGGCGGCGACCCCGAGGCGGTCCGGGCCTGGGCGGCCCAGGACTTGCAGGAGAGGCCCGGGGTTTTTCCGTCCGCCCCGGAGATCTGGCAGGAGAGGATGCGGCTCCTTCCCCGGGACGGCCGCTTCCAGCGGGGGGCCCTGACCTACACCTGGGAGGATGTCTGGCCCCGGCTTTTCGGGCCCGAGTCCGCCTGGGTCTACGCCCCCCTGAGCCGGCTGCAGGCCCTTCCGGGGAGCCGGACGAGCCTTCTGGAGGGACGGCGCTTTCCCGACCGGCAGGGATGGAACGAATACGGGATCCAGGCCCGAATCCTCTGGGCCCTGCCCCTGGGGGGCAGGACCGGCCGGAGGGATGTTCAGGCCGCCGCCGAATGGCTCCGGCGGGCCGATACCCAGACCCTCATCGCCGGAGCCCTGAAATGGGCCCCCGCCCACGGGGCGGCCAGGCCCGTCAACCCTCTGGCCCTGGCGGCCCAGAGGGAATGGCTGGGAAGTTCTTACGTGTGGGAGGCCCGCTGATATGCGAACCGGAACCGATAAAGTGACACAACCCCGACGGCGGGGAAAAAGCCTCGACTTCGCCGCCTCCCTTCTGCTGGCGGCGGTGATGATTCAGCCCCTCTACGCCCGGGGCACCCCCGAGGAGAGCTGGAAGGAGGCGGCGGGAAACGAGGTCTGGCGCCATGAATTCGACCTCACCGGCGCCAAGCCGGGGACCCACAACATCATCATCCGGGCCCGGGACGCGGCGGGAAACGAGGCCCTGGAAGGCCCCTACAACATCCGCATCGACCCCTCGGCGGGCCTCCCGGCGGCCCGGATCGTGTACCCCGAAAAGGACACGGTCCTGCGCCGGGATGTCCACATCATCGGGGTGGCGGGAGGCCGTCTGGGAGTGGGGCGGGTGGAACTGAAGCTGGACGGCGGGGAGTACCGGGCCGCCGAGGGAACCGAATACTGGAGCGCCCTCATCGACGGCTCCTCCATCTCCGACGGGCGGCACACCGTGACGGCCAAGGCCCTGGATCCCCGGGGCGGTGCGGGAAAGGAGACCTCCGTTTCCTTCATCCTGGACCGGCAGCCTCCGACGGTGGAAATCACCTCCCACGATTCCGGCGCCCTGATCAGCGGAAATGTGGAAATGACCGGACGGGCCGACGACGCCAACGGCATCGCAAAAATCGAACTCAGCGCCGACGGCGGTGAAACCTTCCGGGAACTGAAGCTCCGATCCACCAAGGGGAAGACCGAGGTGACCTTCTCCTTTCCGGTCCAGAGCCGCCGGATCGAGGACGGGCCCACCATCTACCGCATCCGGGCCACCGACGGGACCGGGGCGGCGTCCGTAACCCCTCTCCTGTTTTTCGTGGACAACCAGCCCCCCCAGCTGGAAATTCTGTCCCCCCAGGAGGATGCCCTGGTCTGCGGCGCCTTCCGGGTTACCGGGACGATGCGGGATGTGGTGGGAGTCAGGAGTCTGGCCGTTGAGTTCAACAAACAGACCCGGGACATCGAGGTGCGTCCCGGGGACCCGTACTGGACGGCCGACCTCAATCTGACGCCGGGAATGGGGCGCACCGTGGAGGCGGTGTTCACCGCGGTGGACAGAAGCGGGAACAGGACGGTGGTGAAACGCCGATTCCGGAACAACATGGCGGCGGCTTCCCCGACGGTGGAACTCCTCTTTCCCGGCGAGGCCGTGCTGGCGGCATTTCCCCCCGACGGGGCGGTTTTCGGCCGGGTGGCGGGGGGTCTGGGCGTGGAGACCATCCGGGTGGAAGGGGGGAAGACCTACCCGGCGAAGCCGGGGTTCCGGATCCCCACCTTCGATATCGGTCAGGGAAGGACGGACCTGCGGATACAGGCCCTGAACGCCGACGGATCGGCGGGGGAGGCCCTGCGGGTCCGGGTGGCCCGGCCCCCCGTGCCGCCCCCCCCGGCGCCTCTCCCCGATCCATCCCGGATCATCGTGGAGACGCCCGCGGCCTATGGTTATTTCAGGGATTCCATTCCCCTCTCCGGACACGTGGAAGACGCCGACGGCGGACGCCTGGAGTACCGGCTGGGTCCCGGAGAACCCTGGCGGGAAATTCCTCTGGGCGCAGGAGGGGCCTTTTCCGTGACGGCGGCCCTGGACGGCATGTCCGACGGTCCTGTCCATCTGGAACTCCGCACCGTCTCCTCCTGGGGGGCGGAGAATTACCCTCTGTACCACCCGGTGAACAAGCATGGGACCCCTCCGGAGATCCTGATTGCCTCGCCCCGGCAGGGAGACGAGGTCAACGGCAGCATCACCGTGTCGGGTCTGGTCTCCTCCGCTGCGCCGGTGGCGGAAATCTTCTACACCCTGGACGGAAAAACCCGCACCCCTCTGGAAAAGGTTCCCTGCTTCGCCGGGGCCTTCTTTTCCTTTCTGACGGACTTCACCGCCCTGGCCAAGGCGAAGGGAAGCCTGGTGATCCATGCGGTGGATGGGGCGGGAAACACCGCCACGGTGAAACCGGAGGTCCGGGTGGACAGCCGGGGGGACCTTCCCACGGTGCAGCTTCACCTGCCCGCCGACGGGGATGTGATCACCGGAGACTTCGTCATCTCCGGCATGGCCTTCGACGACGACGGGGTGGCGGCGGTTCATTACCGGATCGACAAGGGGGAGTATCGAAAGGTCGCGGCGGAGCAAAGTTTCCGCATCGAGGTCCCC
>Ga0302237_1001721_pt1 | contig 14675 bp, 9 predicted proteins | sample AAG_UR_Ala_MG_FD_193530 | JGI IMG/M metagenome (GOLD analysis project Ga0302237, IMG submission 193530) | Enriched activated sludge microbial communities from anaerobic digester in WTTP, New Holstein, Wisconsin, United States - AAG_UR_Ala | ecosystem: Engineered > Bioreactor > Anaerobic >... | reverse complement strand
GCCGGTCAACCTGCCTGAAGGCCGGATTATTGATTGAGCGGAAACGCCGCCTGCTGACAGTGCAGTGTTCATGACGGTCAAACTCCTTGCAGACTGCAGACCGGGCACCTGATCAGGACATGCCTCAGACTGCAGACCGGGCCCCTGACCAGGATAAGCCTCAGACAACATGCCTGAACCCTGACCCGGACAAGTCGCAGATACGGCCACGGATGCAGATACAGAAACGGCCGCAGATTCAGACACAGACGCAGATTCAGACATGGCCACAGACACGGCCGCAGATACAGCTGTGAATACACCCGCACAGAGCAGGGTGCAAACCATTTTGAACCCGCGGAAATGGCTGATAACCATAGAGGATTTTAATCTGGTGATCTCTACCAAAATAAACTAATATTTTCCGGTTTTGGTATGCCTGAAAGGCTGCATCACGATGCAATGATTAATTTTGTCTTTTACCGTTCAGATTATGGAACTTGTATTCGCAACTAACAATAAGCATAAAATCAAGGAGATAAATGATCTCCTTGACGACAATTTCACGATTCTCGGACTTGCTGACACGGGTATCACTGAAGATATTCCCGAGGAAGCCGAAACACTTGAGGAGAATGCCCTCTTCAAGGCAAGGTATGTACATGAAAAGACAGGGCTGAACGTCTTCGCAGATGACACAGGACTTGAAGTACCATCCCTGGGCGGTGCACCCGGTGTGCACTCGGCAAGGTATGCAGGCGAAAGCAAAAGCTTTGATGACAACATCGAAAAACTCCTCCGCGAGATGAAGGATATGACAGAAAGAAGCGCCCGGTTCAGAACTGTAATCGCACTGATTCTTGATGGCTCGGAGTATCTCTTCGAGGGTATGGTTGAAGGCGAAATCATCATGGAAAGAAGAGGCAGCGGCGGGTTTGGATATGACCCCGTCTTTTTAGCCTCTGGATATGACCTCACTTTTGCCGAGATACCCCTGAGCGAAAAAAACAGGGTCTCGCACAGGGCCAAAGCCATGAGGAAGCTTATCGGCTTCCTCAGTGATCAGAAACGGACCGGCGCCGGAAAATGAAAGACCATAAAATGAAACGAATCTGCTCCCTCCTCTGTCTTCTCTTATCCTCTCTCCTGGTATCCGGGCAGGGGAGCGTAGGATCATGGACTGATCACCTCCCTTACAGCAGATCATATTCAATATCCGCCGGCGGCGGGAAAATATACTCATCTACCGGCTCCGCGGTGCTCGTCCATGATCCGGGCAGCGGCACTAACTCATCACTTTCAAGGGTATCAGGACTGACAGAGACAGCTGTCGCACTGGTTGCATGGTGTGAAGCGGAAGAGTCGCTTATCATCGTCTACCGCAGCACGGGGATAGACATCCTGAAAAACGGGGTCATCACCACTCTGCCTGACATTAAAAACAAGTACATACCGGGTCTGAAGGAGATTTACGGAGTGACTGTCAGCGGAAGCAGGGCCCTGCTGACGGCCAGCTTCGGAATTGTTGTGATTGACATCCGTGGCAGGTATGTTGCCGACACCTGGAGACCCGGGCCTGACGGGGAAACAAACAGCGTAAACGAAGCTGTCATACTGGGTGACCGGGTTTATGCCGCCACCGCCAGGGGAGTATGGTCTGCACCGGTAAGCCGGCAGGGTCTCTCCTATTTCGGTAACTGGGAATTGCTTGATGACCTTCCTGAACCAATATCAGAATACGGCATGATAGCTTCTGCAGGCACCGGCCTGATGATATGCAAACCGGGCAAAAACAGACCTGCCTCTTCGTCTGATTCTCTATTTCTTGTCACGCCGGGCCAGCCTGCCACCCTGATTGCCACCGAGCCTGCCGGAACAATCAGGGCTCTTGACAGCGACGGCAACCGCGTGATAGTTTCACTCTCCTCTTCCCTGAGAATTCTCTCTCCGCAGGGTGCTGTCACCCGGGAGATAACAGGATATGGATGGGCCGGAGCCTCTCCGAACGGCGCACTGACCACAGGCCAGGATCTGTGGGTGGCTGACGCTTCCGTGGGCCTGGTATCAACCACCAACTTTACAGATTTCAGGAACCACGCTATCGCCGGTCCGTATACATCCAACGTTGCAGACATTGTCTTTTCAGGTAACAGCTTCTGTGTCACCGGAGGAACGGTTGACAACGCGTGGGGCAACGTCTACAGGCCGCTTCAGGTATTTACCGGCTCGGCCAATTCCTGGAAAAGCCATATACTCTACGGCGAAGCTGACAGAGATGCAATGCGGGCCGCAATTGATCCCGCCAATGAAAATCACCTCTTCGTTTCATCATGGGGCAACGGCCTCTATGAATTCCTCGATGGCAGGCTGGTTCAAAACTACAACCAGTACAACTCCCCGCTGTCAAGCATCATACCCGGAAAGAACTACTCACGCATCTGCGGCCTTGCCTGGGACCTGCCGGGCAACCTCTGGATGACCCAGACAGGAGTGCAGGGCAACCTGAAGGCACTCACCCCTGACGGCAACTGGATTATCACGGAGGTGAACCTTAACATGGATGTGGCTGGAGATATGGCTATTGACCGGAATCAATACATATGGGTGATACTGCCGCGCGGTAACGGACTTCTTGTCTATGACCCGGCAGGAACTCCCTCAAATACTTCAGATGACAGGTTTATCAGGCTGCAGGTTCAGGATGCCGACGGGCAAATCATGAACAACCTCTTTTCGATCGCCGTTGACCTTGACGGAAACATATGGGTGGGAACAGACATGGGACCGGCAGTATTCTATAATACGGGCAAGGTTTTCAGCTCTGAAATAAGAGCCTCCCGCATCAAGATACCAAGAAACGACGGATCAGGACTTGCTGATTATCTGCTCGGTACCGAAACGGTGACAGCTGTTGCCGTTGACGGCGCCAACAGAAAATGGTTCGGGACGCTCAGTGCCGGCGCGTTTCTTATGTCTGACGATGGCAGGAAGGAGCTGGCTCACTTCACCACAACCAACAGCCCCCTCCTTTCTGACAATATCGTAAGAATAGCTGTTAACGGAGTCACCGGTGATGTGTGGTTCGGCACATCCGAAGGCATTATCTCGTACCGCGGCGAAGCAACATCAGGAAAAAAAGATTTCTCCGGTATATATGCCTTCCCCAACCCGGTAAGGGAAGATTTCAATGGCGTGGTCACAATAACAGGCCTCGTCGGAAACTCATCGGTGAAGATAACAGATGTGAGCGGCAACCTGGTCTATGAGACAAAATCCCTTGGCGGGCAGGCAGTATGGGATCTGCGAAACTACCGGTCACAGAGAGTGGCAACGGGAGTCTACCTCGTGTTTTGCGCAAACGAAGACGGAACCCTGGCCGGAGTGACAAAAATGCTGGTGATAAGATAGCCCTGCAGCCAAAGGATGATCAGCTTTCTGTAATTAAACTCCTGATTCTCTCAATCTGGAGTTTTTTATTCACCTCCCTCAGTTGACGGGCCGTAGCTGTAAAGTACTGGTGCCCGGAGATGAACTTCACCTGCATCTTGTTCCAGTCATTCAGATTGGTGATCTTGTCCTGCGCCTTGAGCTCCTCGTAAAGTGTATTGGACACCGGGATAAAATCACTTCGGCCCAGGTAATCAAGGTCTGAGTCACATATTATTTGTTCGAGGAGATCACCGGGCTTCGGCGGAAGCTTGGTTGACATTATGATCCTGCATATCTTTTCCAACTGCTCCTCACTGTACCCGTACGCCGGCAACATCTCTTTCACCAGCAGGGTGCCATGATACTCGTGATCGTCATAAGATACCGTATGACCTGCGTCATGGAACAGCGCCGCCGTCTTCAGAAGCAGTATCTCCTCGTCAGTACACCCCTCAGCCCAACCGATGAGTTCTACCTCGGTGACCACGTCAACGGTGTGTTTGACATTGTGATAAAACAGGAAGTCAGGCAGTTCCTTTTCCAGCTTGTCAAGCACAACCTCCTGGATATCAGTTAGCTGAATGAGGCCGAACTTAACTTTGAATGATTTGTTGGGAACCGCTCCGTTGCTGTCAGCAGCCAGTTCGGGCAGCAGACCTGCCACCTGATACATCTGGATATTACCCATGTATTTTACGGGAAGCTTGCCGTAATAATCGCAATTGAAGAACTCCTTGATAAGCTCATATGTCATTACCGAGATCAGGATTGAATCCTTTTCAGATACACCCTGAATCCGGCTTGCCGTATTCACCGCCCTGCCCTTGATATCATAGGAGACCCTGCTCTTGCCTGAAACGGTGGCAGAGACAGGCCCCGTGTGAATCCCGATCTTCAGGTTCCAGATACGTTTTTCACCCCTCCTGGCGGCTTCAAAATCGCGGAGAAACTGTCTCAGCTCCACCGCCGCCATCACCACTTCCACCGGATTGGTGATATTCTTTGCAGGAATTCCGCCGGCGCACATGTAGGTGTCGCCAATGGTTCTGATCTTTTCAACGTGATATTTCCTGATGATCCGGTCAAACTCGAAGAAAATTTCATCCAGTTCATCCATCATCAATGCCGGGTCAATCTCCTCCGTCATGTTCGGGAAACCCTGAATGCTGGCAAAAAGGACCGTGACCATGTTGAACTTGAGACTCTTATCCTCTTCTTCCACCCTGACCCCTTTCAGCTCATTGTTTTCAACAAGAAGCCTGTATTTCTCAGTGGTTTCAAGAAGCCTCTCCTTCTCACGCTCAAGTTTTTTAACCTGCTCCTCCAGCTCCTTGTTCTGGCGGACAAGCCTTGCAATTCGCCTGAGAAGCCGTTCTTTGGATTCTGATTCCATCCTGGTTGATATGAAACAATTATTCTAATCTAATAAACTCAGACTCTTTGTTTGCAGTATGCTGTTATGAAACTTTAATACTTTTGAGGAGATCTTTCAGGCCATGCTGACCAGGACAAAAGCCATACTGCTCCACCATGTGAGATATTCAGACAATTCGCTGATAGCCCGTTTCTATACTCAGGAATACGGGCGCCTTTCGGTAATGGTAAAGGGAATATCATCAAAGCGGGGAAACGCAAGGTTCAACTACTTCCAGCCTCTGAATATCTTCAATACGGAACTTTACTACTACGAAAACAGGGAGTTGCATAACCTGAAGGAGATGACGCTGGCCTATATCCCAAAAAGGATTCACGGCGATATCCACCGGACCACCATTGCCATGTTCATAAGCGAGCTGCTTTACAATGTAATCAGGGAAGAAGATGTAAACAAACTGCTCTTTGATTTCATTGAGTCATCGGTAATCAGCCTTGATGAGATGACATCAGGAATCAGTAACTTCCATCTCTGGTTTCTCGTTGCGTTCACTGACTTCACGGGAATAGGCCCGACAGGAACTGATATGACCGCCTGTTACTTTGACATGCTCACCGGGCAGTTCACCCCGTTGCGGCCAATGCACACTGACTACCTGAATCCTGCCGGAGCCCGGGTGCTGAACCTTCTGCTGCAGATGCCTGTTGAGGAGCTGGCCTCGCTGAAATTGTCCGGCGAAGAACGCACAGAGCTTCTGGCCGGGATGTTGAAGTATTACAGGCTCCACCTCCCGGGAATCAGGGAGATGCGTTCACTCCAGGTGCTGAGAGATATTTTCAGATAAAAAAGTCACACTTTAGCTATCTTTGAATAAAACTGACCCGATGCCATTCATACCCTCTGTCATTAAATGGATCAATACCAAACGCCTCTCACAGATTGAGCTGTTCAGGAAATACCCTGCCGAAACCCAGCAGGAGGTACTGACCAGGCTGGTTTCACTGTCAAGAGACACCGAATGGGGCAGGGAACACGGGTACTCCTCAGTGACCACCCATGAACAATTCTGCAGGAACGTGGCCGTACAGTCATACGAGGATGTGATTCCGTGGATCGAAAGGCTAAGGGCCGGCGAAAAGAATGTTCTCTGGCCCGGCGAGGTAAAGTGGTTTGCAAAGTCATCCGGAACCACCAGCACCAAAAGCAAGTTCATCCCCATAACGCATGAATCGCTTGAAGAGACCCATTACCGGGGAGCAAAGGATTGTATCGTTCTGTACACCTCTCTCAATCCTGAAACCAGGATCTTCCTTGGCAAGGGACTCACTCTCGGAGGCAGTCACCAGATAAACAGCTTCAGCAACAACTCACTCTTCGGTGATCTCTCTGCAATACTGATTGAAAATGCCCCTGCATACGCTGAGCTGATACGCACGCCACCTGCACGGATAGCCCTTATCGAGGACTTCGAGGAAAAAATGAGGATGATAACCGAGAAGACTGTTGATATGAATATTACCAGCCTCTCCGGTGTTCCATCCTGGTATCTCGTCCTGATCCGGCACATACTTGAAACCACGGGCAAGGCGAACCTGCACGAGGTATGGCCCAACCTTGAAGTCTTCTTCCATGGCGGCGTCAGTTTCGCACCCTATCGCGAGCAGTACAGAAAGCTCCTGCCTGACCCGAAGATGCACTATATGGAGACCTATAACGCTTCCGAGGGATTTTTCGCCATACAGGATGATCTGACTGACAGCTCGATGCTGCTCATGCTTGATTACGGTGTTTACTATGAGTTCATCCCCGCAGATGAATTCGGCACGGATAATCCGCGCACACTAAGCATCGGTGAGGTTGAAAGGGGGGTAAACTACGCAATGGTAATCTCGACAGACGGCGGCCTGTGGAGATATGCCATAGGTGACACTGTTGAGTTCACCAGCCTTTATCCTCACAAGATGAAAATCACCGGACGGACAAAATTCTTCATTAATGCCTTCGGCGAAGAGCTGATAATTGACAATGCCGAAAAGGCCCTCGAAAAGGCATGCTCCGGCACGCATGCGCACATAAGCGAATATACGGCAGGGCCGGTCTACATGGGTGACGAAAGCCGCGGAGCACATGAATGGGTGATCGAATTTGACAGGGAACCTGATGACCCCGAGCATTTCATTGAAATACTTGACACTACCCTTAAAGCCCTTAATTCTGATTATGAGGCAAAAAGGTATAAAGACCTGACACTTGCCCGTCCCAGGATGATAGCTGTTCCCAGAGGAACATTCTACAAATGGTTCAGGGAGAGGGACAAACTCGGCGGGCAGAACAAGATGCCGCGGTTGTCAAACAACAGGGAGATCGTTGAGAGCGTTCTGAAAACAGCCGGCCTCTGAAATCTTTTTATCAACAGTGGAGGACTACTCCCTCCCTTTTTCATATATTTAAGCACGTATTTTAACAGTCATTTCATATGCATATAGCCATAGCAGGCAACATCGGATCAGGCAAGACAACATTGGCCGGACTGCTCGCGAAACATTACGGCTGGCAGGCTCACTATGAGGATGTCGATGACAATCCTTACCTGAATGACTTCTATGAAGACATGCAGAGATGGTCATTCAACCTCCAGATATACTTCCTGAACTCCCGCTTCAGCCAGATTCTAGAAATCAAAAAGGCAGAACAAACCATAGTGCAGGACCGCACCATTTACGAAGACGCATATATCTTCGCCCCCAACCTGCACTCCATGGGTCTCATGTCAACACGTGACTTCGAGAATTACTTCACCCTCTTCAAACTGATGAGCTCACTCGTTGAGCCCCCTGACCTCCTGCTCTACCTGAGGGCATCCGTTCCAACACTGGTCAACCAGATCCAAAAGCGGGGACGCGAGTACGAAAGCTCAATCAGGCTCGATTACCTGAAAAGACTGAATGAGCGGTATGAGGCATGGATCGAATCCTACAAACTGGGCAGACTCCTTATACTCGAAGCTGACTATTATGACTTCCCTGAAAACAATGAACACCTCAGTGAGGTCATCGACAGGATCAATGCCGAGCTGCACGGGCTGTTTTAAACATTGCCTTAAAGAAATCTAAAAAACCATCGGCGCGATGGTTTTTTTTATTTAATTTTGATACTTCAAGTGATGTCATTGTCTAATAAGTCCAACAATATAAAGATTATGAAAAGAATTCTAGCAATTGCCGTTTTGGCTGCTGTCAGCCATCTTATCGCTGCACAGGCATCACCGGACAAAAACGTTCCGGCTGATCCGGCTTACCGTATCGGAAAGCTTGAGAACGGGCTTACCTACTACATCCGTCACAATACGGAACCGGCAGGCAGGGCCAGTTACTACATCATCCAGAACGTGGGGGCCATCCTGGAGCAGGATGATCAGAACGGCCTTGCCCATTTTCTGGAACACATGGCATTCAACGGCACAACTCACTTCCCGGGCAAAACCCTGCTGAGCACCCTGGAGAAACATGGAGTGGCCTTCGGCCGAAACATCAATGCCTACACCAGCTTCGACGAAACAGTCTATAACATCAGTGATGTACCTGTTGATAAACCGGGCCTGATAGATACATGCCTCATGATTCTTGCCGACTGGTCTGACTTTCTGACTCTTGACGAAGAGGAGATAGACAAGGAGCGGGGTGTCATCCTGGAAGAGTGGCGAAGCAGGCGAAATGCACAGTGGAGAATGCTGACACAGATGCTGCCAGTGATCTATGAAGGATCAATGTATGCCAAAAGGGATATCATCGGCGATACTGCCGTGATTAAAAATTTTGATCCGGAAGCGCTGAGAGCCTTTTACCACGACTGGTATCGTACTGATTTGCAGGCAATAGCTGTGGTGGGCGACTTTGACGTTGATGATGTTGAAGGAAAAATCAAAAGAATCTTCTCTCCCATTCCGGCAATAGAGAACCCAATCCCAAGGCCTGAAAACCTCCTCACGGCAAAGAAGGGAACAAAGTACCTCCTTGTTACTGATCCTGAGGCCCCGGGGACAGAAGTCGGGTTAATGATAATTGACCGCGAACCTGACAAGAGGGAAAGGAATCTTGACTACATCCGTGACGGATATGTAACATCGCTTATGAACATGATGATGAGCAAGCGTTTCAGTGAGATAGTGCAGAAAGGAACTCCTCCGTTTGTCTCTGGCGGACTGCGTTACTCTTCAGACCTGGCGAGAAACTACAATTCCCTCACACTCTCTGTTTATGCCAATGAAGGAGAGGAGGCCAAAGGATTTGAAGTTGCCTGTACGGAAATGGAACGCGCACGCCGGCACGGATTTACAGAAGGGGAACTGAACAGGGCTAAAGCTGAGATGCTCTCCACTTTCGAAAATCGCTATAAGCAGAAAGACAAGATCAGCAATGATTCATGGGCTTCAATGATCAAAAATCACTTCCTCACCGGAGAACCCATTCCTTCGCTCGATCTCCAGTATGATTACTACAAGAATATTCTGCCCGGGATAACAGTGAAAGAGGTGAACTCCAGGCTTCAGGAGCTTGTAAAGGATGACAACAGGTTCATTTATGTACAGGGGCCCGATGACAGGGAGTACATGACAGAGGCCGGGGCTGTTGCCATAATGGAAAAGGTGGCGGCAGCAGAGATCGAACCCTATGAAGACATCACAGGAGGAACAGACCTCATATCTGAAGAACTGGAAGGAGCAGAAATAGTCAAAACCGTCTCCCTGCCACAGTTTGCAGCCACCGAATGGACCCTCTCCAACGGAGCCAGGGTGGTGTTCAGGCATGCCGATTATGAAAAGGATAATGTTACCATCAGCGGATATGCTTTCGGCGGATCATCATTCTACCCCGATTCACTTGAACCTGCCCTGAACCTCTTCCCGCAGGTGATCTCAATGTACGGAGCCGGAGAATTTGACAATGTGGCCCTTACAAAGATGCTGGCCGGTAAGAAGGCCTCCGTATCACTCGGCATCCAGGAGACCAGACAGACAGTGAGCGGCTCTTCCACACCGAAGGATTTCGAGACAATGATGCAATTGCTCTACCTTCGCTTCGCCCGCCCCAACTTCAACAGGGAGGCATATGACGCTATCATCGGAAGGTTCACGGCAGTAATCACCATGATGCAGAAAAATCCCGATAAGATCTTGTCTGACAGCCTCTCTATGAATATGACCAACTACCACCCGAGGACATTCCTGCTGACTCCGGAATCAATGAAACGTATTAAATATGACGACATAAACTATATCTACAGGACGGCTTTTGACGATGCTTCGGCATTTACATTCTTCATCACCGGTAACATCGATGAAGCTGTAGCCCGTGAAATGGCCCGGATCTATATCGGATCACTCCCCTCAAAATACCAGTCTGAGACATACCGGAACCTGGGTATGGATCAGCCAAAAGGAACAGTCAAAAAGGATATTTTCATCCCGCTTACCGTGCCAAAGGCAACCATCGTTATAAACTATTCGGCAGATGCTGCATACAATCCATCCGGTTACCTTTCCATGGATGTGCTGAAAGGCATACTTGACCTGGTTTATACTGAAAAAGTCAGGGAAGAAGAGGGAGGCACCTACGGCGTCAGCCTTAATGCCGGGTCTCAGAAAAGACCGGTAGAAAAAGCAACACTGCTGATAGCATTTGAATGCGATCCGGAAAGAGCTTCCGAACTCAAGAATATAATCTATTCGGAACTTGAGGCGATTGCCAAAAACGGCCCGAGACAGGTTGACCTTGATAAAACTGTAAGCAACCTGCTCAAGACCCGCGAGGAGGCTATACAACACAACAGCTACTGGGCAAACGCAGTCAGTTCATACTACCTTAACGGGTTTGACATTAATGACAGCCGCAACTTTGCAGATATTCTCAACAAACTTACCGTTAAGAAAATGAAAAAGGTCACAAGGAAATTCCTCTCCAAAGCAGACCACCTCGAGCTGGTATTCCTTCCGGAGAAGAAATAAAATCAAAAGTCACACGGCCCATCTCAGGACCAGAGATAAAGTCACCAGCCACATGGCCCAACTCAGGACCAGAGATAAAGTCACCAGCCACACGGCCCATCTCAGGGCCGTGTGACTTTTTATAGTCCTCCATATCAGGTAATACTTGTGCCCGCTATGAGGACAGCTGGCTCTGTTTTTTCACCGTGGCTATGCCGGCACTCCTCAGGTCAACCGGGTTGTCCGGCATTCTTCGAAATGAATTCAGACAGAGTTTCCTATTTTCTGTTTACGATCTCAGTTGAATTGTGGGAAAAGATGCTCTCCTTCCTGCTCCCGGGTTCAGTGACCTGCAGTTTACTGAACGTTGCCCCGTGTACATCATCTAACACCACAGCGGTCCGGTAATCCTTCTTTCCGCATACCAGCTTCACATTCTCCATGGTGATTCCCCTGGCATGCCTTATGTAGAAACCCCATGCAGGCAACTCCTTGAACATTGAGAACTCCGGGTAGTTTGCTCCCAGCTCAGGCACCTTGTCAAGCTCATCAAGACCCACTTTCGCGTAATGTGGATTGCCTCCGCCGGGATAATGTATCTCGATATTCTTCAGGGCAATGTTCTCTATCATGGCATCAGGCATGCCAACTATTGATGAAGGAGAGATGTTTCTCGGAAGATCCTCCACCGGACCCTCGTAATTGTAGCCGGCATCGGGCTTTGTAGCCGGAACCTCGGCATAGACATTGGATATTGACACACCGTTCATCCTTCCCTTTTTACCGGCACGCCGTTCACCAATCCTCAGGAAAATGACGTTGCCGGTGTTGAGTGAACGGAGGCTGTCAACCACAATGTTTTCCACAAAACCGCCATCTACTGCAGCAAAAGTGATTGCTGACCTGTAGGTGTCAAATACCACGTTGTTGATTATCCTGACGTTTCGGAAACCGCCATGGCCAACCGTGCCGAACTTGATTCCGTTGGCGCTGGTTCGTACCGTATTGTTATGGATGTACACATTCTGGCATACAAACTCCGGACTGTGGGATTTCAGGCAGATGCCGTCATCCGCAGCATCAAAGTATGAATTGGAGACCACCACGCTGTCGCAATCCACGATATCTACTCCGTCATTGTTCCAGTAACTCTTGCTGTCAACGGTAATATTGTCTATCACCAGGTTGCGGCACTGGTCGTATTGCTGGTTCCAGCTGCCCGGATCCCTGAGGTTGATGTCCCTGACAACAATGTTCCGGCAACCCCTGAAATAAATATTCTGCGGGCGTATGGTCTCATTTGGACGGTCATATTTCAGAGGATCCTTTACCACCCCCTTGTGGATCATGTCAACAAGGTTGGTGGCTACCTGGAATCCCTGGCCGTCAATAACCCCCTTGCCGGTTATTCCGATGTTTTCCTGGTCAAGCGCAAAGATCAGGGCTGTCCAGTTGAAATTCCTGTCATAATCAAAGGGGTTCACAGATCCCACGAGGATGGCTCCCTCCTCAAGGTGGATGGTCACATTTGACTTGAGATAAATCGATCCTGTCAGGTACCGCCCCACGTAGAATACCAGGCGGCCGCCGCCATTCTCACTGATGTAGTCAATACCCTTCTGGATAGAGTTGGTGTTGAGTGTGGTCCCGTTTGACTTAGCGCCAAACATCGATGCGTTGTAGTCCTTCGAATGAAGCGGAAACGAAACGGCCACCAGTGCCGCCAGCAATAAGATTGTACCCTTTTTTATCATGATATAATTTTTGTTTTTAAGGCATTGTGGAAATCGCGTGACTCAAAATTATATGAATATGTGTTTGTGTATCTGACAGATGCGGGTTTCATATCATCTCATCTTCTGTAGCAACTGACAGGTCCGGTTATACCCATCGACTGCAGGGGCTGGTCTTTTGTCCCGGCATTCGTCCAGTACTGTGCAACAGGATTGTCTGTCAGTGATTTCATGTAATTGCCCATTGAGGTTGTAACCTCCACCTCCACCGTGTTCATCCCCGGCTTCAGATATTCTTCTATGCTGAATATCCTCCGGCCGTACCATTTGATGGCACAGCTTACTCCGTTGATCCTGAGCTCAGACGTTCCGTAGACTTTACCCAGGTTCAACACCATCCCTGCCGTATCAGTGCATTCAAGCCTGTTCCTGTAAATCACCCTCCCTGAAAAGTAAACAAACTCAGGCATCTCTTTCAAATCTGTCAGCCGGTCCATCATCACCTCCTTTACCGAGCCGTCGCGGCAGTGCCTGAATTCGGCGCTCCAGCCTTTATCAAGAAGGTGCATGTCACTTCCGCTAGAGGGCAGCGGCCTCCACTCCTCCTCTGCCTCCTCCCTGTCAAAGGCAAAAAGAAGTGACTCAGCAGGGCCGAGATCGAGCAGGAGGCTGCCATCCGGATCAGGTTTTACCCGTTTTCTCCCGCCTGTCTCCGGGTTCCATACGGAACAGTGGCGCCTGCGTGTCAGCCCGGCGGAGAAACGGACCCGTGTGGTGCGTGATTCATGAAGATGCGAATTGACTATGAAAATGTACCCGGAGCCGTCATCAGCACTGTACCTTGCCTGCATAAGGAAAGGATCGGGTCTCTCTATTCTGATCCAGGGATCGATCCGGTACCGCTCCTGAACACTCCTGTACCATCCGATAAAGTCTTTTTCAGGCTTATCAAGACAGATGAACCGGTGCGGATAGGCTTTCATCTTTTCAACAATGAGCCTCACCTCACCATCATTTCTTTCATGGTTGCTCCACCCGGTCGATTTTGAAGGCACCGTTTCCACGCAGAATACTCTGCCTCCCGCTCTCACGAACTCCAGCAGTTTGCGTGCACTATCAGGAGAGAGGCTCTCCACGCTGACCAGGAACAGTGAATTGTACTTCCGCGGACCGTAGCAGAGCTTTTTATTTTCAACCGTGGCATCACGGAGTATTCTTTCCGAGATATAATCGCAACCGCTGCCGTTTTTGGCTATCGCCTCCCATACCAGTGAAAGGTGTTCGGCGTGCAGCACCGACGGGAACGGCTCATTCTGCATCCCGATGAGGCTCCACATATCAGCCATGGGCGGCAACAGCGCAATATCAGCATACATGTCACAGTTCTGCAGCAGCGCCGACAGCCTGGCCTTGTACTGATTCAGCAGATGAAAATGAGGCCACCAGTTGTTGTTCTCATTGTAATAGCATCCGTACCTTATCCATCCCGGCCAGGGAGCCTCAGGCGGTGAGTAATTGAAGCCGTGGAATACCGAATGTGTCACACCCGAAATAATGCTCTGGTCACTGCCAACCTTAAGGTTTTCAAGAGAGGTGTTGAAGACAGTATAAGTGTCGGTCATCTCCTCGCAGCTGATCACCCTTTTACCGGCCAGGTGGGCGGCTGATGAAACGTACTTGTTGACCATTGTGTAGGCCCTGCCGCGACGGTAGTCGTGCTCCGGCATCTCCTCCCCTATCCTGTGCTTCAGCCAGTTCATGGTCCACGACTCTCCTTCCGGGATGTCAATGGGCATGCTGCTCTCCAGCGGGAAAAAGCCTCTTCCGTAAGCCTGCATGCGAGATCTGACCCCCAGGTCTCTGCACCATCCGGTAAAGCTCTGAATGAACCTCTCCTCAAGAAGCTCCGCCTTCGTTGTCTCGAAATCAAACCGCATGCGGCGGATCATCTCAAGGAAAGCAGGTCCGTACTCCACTCCGTACCTGAAATCTGTGACATTGCCCATAGAGCCCGTCCTGAACAGTACAAATGGCAGGAAGGGGTAAATGTCATAGCCCCTCCTTTTGAAAAACTGCTCCCTCATGTCACCTGTCCAGTTGGAGCCCTCAAGCTCCATGCTGTCAGTGAAGAGTGCACGAAGATGGTCAGAAAGAGGCCCGGTCACAGGTTCAATGG
>Ga0302237_1001711_pt1 | contig 14752 bp, 10 predicted proteins | sample AAG_UR_Ala_MG_FD_193530 | JGI IMG/M metagenome (GOLD analysis project Ga0302237, IMG submission 193530) | Enriched activated sludge microbial communities from anaerobic digester in WTTP, New Holstein, Wisconsin, United States - AAG_UR_Ala | ecosystem: Engineered > Bioreactor > Anaerobic >... | reverse complement strand
CTGTTCAGCACATAGCTTTTTCGCTATATTTTCTACTTGTGACCGATAATACACCATCTTCTATCTTTCTCCTCACCTTATATACATATTATGCTAAAAAAAATAGCTAATTCTCTTAGCTATCTTTCTAAACAATAAACTCTCTTCACCGAAATGATTTATATTCATTTCTGTATGCAAAGTCATATTCTAATCTGGATTAAATCTGTCAAGTAGAAATTTCTTCCCCTAATTATAAGACCTCTTACCTAAAACTAAGTGACTAAAGTTAGTAATAAATTGGAAATAGATAAATTATGGTTTAAGTCCGCTAAGGGAGAGCTTAGTTAGAGTCATAATCAAATCATAAATAAGCAGTTAGCGCATCAAATCCAAAAAAAGTTAAAATTTTTCCGCTATTTCGTTTTTTTCTTGTTATAATAGAATATGGTAGAAAAAAATAAGAGGAGGAATAATGGGCAAAATAAATAATCTAATTACTCAGCTTAGCCTTTATTACACAACTCTTCAAAAAGTAGAAGAAAGGGAGGAGGAGGATTATCAAATTCGTGATTACAGGAGAGAAAGAACCTCAAAAGAAAGGAATATTAAAGAAAAACAACCAGCTATTGATAGCCAACTGGTCTTTAATAACTTGTTTCAAATAATATATGAACATCCAGAATTAAAGTCATTTAATCTAAATAGTGATGATATAGCAGTAATTTCATTCTTTTGCTATAAAATTTCTAAAGAATATCAACTGGACTTTTCTTTTGAAGAAATAATCAGAATTTTCCCCGATAAAGATTGGGATTTTAGAGAGCAAATTGAATTCATTCAAAGCCTGATATATAGAGAAATCCTGAGTTTTAGTAATTATCCCTTATATGGCTCAGCTGAGGATATAAATTTCATACTTTATAAACATTACAGTTTAAATAGCCTAATTTTTCATATTCTGCTGGGAAAATCCCCCATCAAAGAATCCAGAAGTATTATTCTTAATGAATATGAAAAGCGACCCTTTATTGAAACAGTCTGTTATGCATTAAACCATTTATTTGATAGTTATAATGAATTAAATCTGATTGATAGTGAATGTACTATGTATTATGGTAGAACCATAACTAAATTATTATCTACAGCTTTGAGGGTTTCCCATAAACTTAAATCGGATAATCCCTATAAGATTTTTGTTCACACCTATGGATTAGATTCTTTCTGGCAAAAGTGTCTGCTCTTAATATACAAATATAACAAATCCGAGAAAATCATTGATTATAGAATATTATCTGCTTTGCTTTCAGAGAATAAAGAGCAATTTAACCACTTTACAGAGAAAATGCTACATAATAACCCGCTGCAGCAAGCGGAATTACTGGAAAAACCAGGACTGTTTAGCTCAAACGGACTTGTTCTGAGTAATTCTGCTATAAAAGAGTTATTTGAATACCATTATGAGGGTATAGATATCAGGACTTATCTTAGTTCTTCACCCTATTTTTCGCTCATTTCACCTGAGCAGACCCTAAATCAACTCATTTTACCTGAAGATAGTTTTCAAAGTGTAGTTTCCATAATAAATCAGTTGAAAAATCCAGATTTAGATACCTTAGCCAGCTGGGGGTTAATTACTGCATCCTTATCGGATGGAAAAGAAACTCTAAATGGATGTAATATTCTGTTGTACGGTGAACCTGGTACGGGAAAAACTTATATTGCTGGAATTATTGCCAACGAACTGAACAAGCCACTATTAAAAATTAATACCGAAGCAGTTAGAAGCCATTACTATAGTGATACAGAAAAATCCGCCAGGAAATTATTTAAAAATATGCGCTATCTACATGAGAAAATAGCACCTGTTTTTTTACTCAACGAAGGTGATAGTCTGATGCATTGCCGAAACACTTTTATAACAGCTACCGTTGATAGTGAAGAAAATGCTCTGCAAAGTGTATTTCTGGAAGAATTGGAAACTTTCCCCGGAATTTTAATAGTAACTACCAATTTGAGAGAAAACCTTGACTATGCGATATTCCGTCGTTTCCGTTATAAACTGGAGATCCCTGTTCCTGATTATGATTGTCGCTTAAAACTCTGGAAATTGCATCTAAATGAAGAAATTCCAGGTTCCGCTAAAATTGATTTAACTTCTTTAGCTCAGGAATTCTCTCTCACGGGAGGAGAGATAAGAAATGTTGTCCTTAATGCCTGTCATCACTTAATATCTAATCCAGACTTAAAAGAGTTAACCTATGATATTTTATATTATTATGCTCGGATGGAATCCAGCAGCAATCTGGATAAGAGGAATAAAGAAATTGGATTTAGAAATTAAGCTATTCGGATATCTCATATTGCTATTTTAATATTTCTTTATTCTTGATAGAAAAAGAAGGGATTTTATATATTATTCCCTATTCCTGATAGTAATAACGCCTTAAAATTGAGTATAGAATTAATTAATAGGGAATCTCTTATTAATGAGAACTAATAAAAATCTATGATAGAAAGCTGAAAAAATAAGTTCCATATTGTCCTGAATAAGTTCAAAAAGCTAAAAGAATTTTTATATCTTCTATAATCTATAGAAAATATATTTATAAAAGCCTCAGATATGAATATCATTAACCATTTTCCCCATCTTTTTTTAGAAAAAAGAAAAAATATAGAAAATAAAGAGAGAATAAATCTTGACAGATATTATGTATAATTATTAATAATCCTATAAGGTCTATATTAAATTAATATCAATAATCAAAGAGCAAAATATAATTTAATGGAGGTGTTAAATGGCGATTATTGATGTGGTCTCCTGGACTCCTGAGTCCAATGATATTTATGCTTGGAAATTTCCACATCAGAATTTAAGTACTTACACACAATTAATTGTAAACGAATCTCAAGAAGCTATCTTGTTTTCAAAAGGTAAGATAATTGGTAAATTTGGACCTGGAAAACATACACTGAACACGGAAAATCTACCAATTTTGCGAAATTTATTTGGAATACCTTTTGGTGGGAAAAATCCCTTCTTTGCAGAAGTATGGTTTGTCAACAAAGTTATGCCTCTTACCATTGATTGGAAGACTTCATCTTTCAGGTATAATGATCCAGATTATCATACGATGGTACCTCTGTATGCAGAGGGAAGATATGGTTTAAGAGTTGATAATGCTGAAGTATTTTTAGTAAAGCTTGTGGGCACATTAAAAAGTTATACAGCAAATGACTTAACCAACCATTTTATTGGAGCTTTAGAAGCTAAAACAAAAAGTGTGATTCTTTCCTATATACAGAATAATAAGATAGGGATTCAAACTATTAGTGGTGCATTAGATGATATTTCAAATTTCCTTAGAGTAAGTATGGAAGAATTCTGGGAACAATTTGGGATGGAATTAACTGGTTTTTTTATCACTACCATTGATATTGCCCAGGATACTGAAGATGGCAAACAGATACTTCAGGCGATAAGTCAGAAAAGTGCTCAAAGCATTGCTGGTTATACCTGGCAGCAGGATCAATCATTTAATGTCGCAAAGGAAGCCTTAACTAAAGGTGGTGATGTAGGATTATTAGGAGCGGTATTAATAACTGGAGGTATCAGTGGTGGTAGTCAAATGGGGCAAATGATAATGACTCCTGAACCAACAGCAGCAGAAAAGGCGGAAAGTCAAAAGCGAACAGAACCAGAAACTGGTGCTAAACCAAAAGTAAAGGAGGTATTTTGTTCTAATTGCTCCAGAAAAATCCCAGTAACATCTAAATATTGTCCCTATTGTGGAGATCCATATCTTGCCTGCCCTCGTTGTGGTGCAGATAATGCAGAAAATGCTAAAAGATGTGTTGCCTGCGGTATGGTATTAAAACCAGAAACAACAGATCAGGTATGCAGTAGATGTGGTGCTCCCTGGAACGGAACAGACAAATTTTGTTCATCTTGCGGCTATAAACTGAGATAACTATGAAAAAGACACATAATAATACCCTATTTTATATAATGGGTTTTGTGGGTGAGTTGCTAATATTTATTGGTTTTTACTTCATTCTTACTCCAGAGCATCGGACTAAAATTTCCTGGTTAAACTGGGCAGTAATCTCTATCATATTTGCTCTGAATTATTTTGGCTCCAGAGTGATGTTTACTACCAAAGATAAATTTGAGGAGCGAATTCCTGCTTTAGGACCATTCGGAGTTATTTGTATTGTATACTCATTAATAGCTCTGTTTGTTATGTATTTATTCCAATTATATCATCTTACCTTCAAAATTCAACTATTAGTTCATTTAATCTTACTTTTCTTGGTGGGAATTAGCATTATAATTATTAAAAATTCGGTGTTATTCGTAAAACAGCATCAAGAAAATGAATCATCATTAAGCTCAAGAATCCTGAAAATCCGAGAAGAGCTGAATTTGATGTGTACTAACATGGATAAAAATCCTAAGGAAGATTCTGTTCAGAAAAAATTGTGTAAATTGCGGGATTCTTTTAGGTATTTAACTCCCGTTGAGAAGGCAGAAGCCTATGAATTGGAAAACCAAATCTTAGATTTGATACACAAGTTAAAAACCGAAGAGAACCAGAATCTTTTATTAAAAAATGAAGAAAATGAAGAGATTCAATCAATCCTTAATAAGCTTGAAATCCTATTAAATCAAAGAAAAACATTAATAAATTAAAAGGCGGTTAGAATGAGTGGAATAGTATTTAATGAATCATCCAATATTTACCAAGACCAGGCAAAAGTGTTATTTGATTATTACAAGCAAGCGGCAGAACTCATTGTCAGTCAGGAGATGGAATTAGAAGATGCCATAAAAAAGGCTCAATATGAACTGGATACAATGCAAAAGGATTATGAACAAGAAATAACACGACAGGAGCAGAATATAAAGCAAAAAACCACCTGGATGTATGTTTTATTTATTACAATTATTGGTGGTCTGATAATGTATTTAATTATAATGAAAAACTTGAAACCGACATTAGAACGCTATAAAGCCAATGCCAATAATAACCTAAATACAAAAAAACAACAGATTCAAGAACTCAAAAATAAATATGCCAATATCAAAAGAGATTATCAAGTAAGTAAACTCGGAGTGGTCTATGTGCCAGTTGCCTCACATATTCCTTTTGAAGATAAAAATTTTATTATTGATTATACTGGCTTCGTTCCAGAAATTCCCTTTACCTTATCTTCATTAAAGCAACCCGATGCTCTGAAAGTCTCGGTCAATAAACTGCAACAACTAATTAATAATGTTCCAGTGGTAGAATCATCTCAGGAGGTAGAAGTTATTGATACTTCCAATTATTCAATATCAATGCAAGAAGCCCCTCTATATGATTTTATGGGTGGATTGGATAGGCATATGCGTAATCTGGGTTATATCCTTAGAGATGTAAATAAAGTATCAGTTAGTCTTCCTATCGTTAGACCAAACAGTAAAGAATATAATTTCTTAAAAAGACACGGAACTTTTAATCCTGGTAATGCGCCTATATTTAAGATATTTGATCTTGAGTCCCATAACGCCAATATTGCTACTTTTGAACAATTGAATGATATGAAAAAAAGTTTGGATGATACTTCTGGTGAATTTGTAGAATTCTTTAAGTCTTTAATGATGCAATTAGCAGAATCAGCCCAGATTCTTGCGCAAATGAAAGTTGATTGCACAAATAAGATTATGGATTTTTCCAATTCTATTTTTATGAATACATTAAGGTCATCATATAATCATTATTCACCTATTCTGGAAGCTGAAGAAATTGAAAGAATTAGAGCAGCAAATTTTAATTATCAAGAAATTGGTGAATCTTATACTCCTTTTAGACTCAATCCCAGCTCAAGAATGCGATTTGATCTTATATCCAATAACTGGGTTGCGGATGATGGTAGCAGAAGTTCCTATCCTTTTGGGATGCATCAGATTTATGAAGAAATTATGATGCCCGTTATTTATAATTTAATGCAAGAAACTCGGATTGAAAGACTGAAAATATACAACCATATAAAGGATCAGAAGCTGGATTACCTGAATCAATGGCACAGAGATACGGAAGATTTTTATGCCAGAAACAGAAGTGAAAGCAATGATTTGATTAACCGTATGCGCGAAACTTTCTCTGAATATTCTTCTGCTCTTAATACTTTGAAAGCTTTACAGGAAACTGAAAATCAAATGGGCGCTTCTGGTTCTTTGGACAGTACAAAAGTAGAAGCTAAAACCAATACTGCCGAAACGCTGGCATCTTTTGAAATGCAAGGCAATCAGTTTTTACAGCAGCAAGAGGAATTTATGGATTATATGGATAGATTAAAAGATGATATTGATGCTCAAGCAGAAAAATTTGGTTATATAGAATGTTTTGAAGCTTCTCTCAGAGATGATGAAGCACGAAAACTGGCAAGAGCTACTGAAGAATTACAGAATCTTGACCCAAGACGTAAAAAACTTGCTAAAGCAGGTGCACATTTTGCCACTATGTCCGAAATCCCTCCTGAACCAAACATAGAATCCCAGACATTTGAAGATTTCACTATGAATTTGGTTAAAATGGCTGATGATGCTCTTAAAAATCTGGATAATGTGATTAATTCTGAAGAAACTGAAACCCAAATAGAAAATGCATCCGAACCAGAAAAAGATGAAGATAACAATATTACAAATACTTTAGAAGAGGTAAAAGAATCTGAATCAGAAGAGAGAGTAGAAACCAAGCATACCGAACCTGATGAGGATGAAAATTTTGAAGATGAAGAAGAAGAGGAAGAAGATGATGACGAAGAAGATATGGAAAGTGATGAGGATATTGAAATTAGCGATAAAAAAGACTTAGGTTTATCCAATGAAAAGGACTTAAATTTAGACCCTAATCACCACTATTCAATAGTAATTACTGATTTAGGTAATGAACCGATGACTGCCATTATTGCTCTTAGTGATATGTTAAATGTTGATATTAATGATATGAAAGAATTTTTATCTCATCTTCCTGTAGAATTTTGCTCTGGATTGAATTTAGATGAAGTAAAATCTTTCATGGATGAAATTGAAGAACTTGGTATTTCAGTAAAGATACAGGAGGATAAGGAATAATGGCAGATTTCAATTTTACCGTTGATACGAGACCTATGGCGGAAAGCATAGGAATCGTTTCCAATAATGTTAATAAAGTTTCTGTTTCCGTTACTGCTATGGAAGCTGCGGTTATAGCTGCAGAGCAGGAAGCAGGAAGATATGTAAGTGAAAAAGTAGATCAGGGATTCTTTTTGTTTATCAGGTCACAAATTAGTCAAAAAGTAGCGCATTTAAATAGTTTAGCCACATCAAAATTGATAACTCTTAGACAGCTTGCATTAGCTTTGCAAGGGATAAAAAAGCAAATGGAAAGAGATTATCATATGATTAGCTCGCGCTATAAAAAATTATTTGCCTCACTGGATAAATCTTTACAGCAAAGAGTTTACGAATTGGATAAAATGCCCAGTGAACTAAGCTCCAAGCAATATCCCAATCTCATTAACCGATTGAGAACCCATGGAACGCACTTTTTGACTAGTCAGAGTGAATTAATACCTGTAATGCAATTGATGGCTGCTGCAAAAATTAAAACTGATACCTATAACCTGATCAATTCAATAAAAAACAATTTACAAGAACAAAATATTTTGAAAGCCAAGCTTCAAACAAGCTTAATCAATGAAAGAATCCCGGCAAAAAAACTCGTGTTTTTACCTGTTATTATCTCTGAAGTTGAGGGTTTGGGAGGACTTGGTTCTATAAAAACAGTTCATACACCGCCAATGGAAGGAGAATTTACCAGTTCTACTCCTATTATCAAAGAACAATCTCTTAAAATGTTTGATACTTTAAACTGGAAAGAAATCTCTGATTTAGAAAAAACTAAAATACTTGAAGAATTGCAATCTTTATGTGAACAAAGTAACTTGGATATAAGAATCCAGAATGAAATTATAAGATTGAGTAATGCCAATAAGTTGCAGATACTTAACGAGAAGGAAATATGAGTTACTCAAGAACATATAGAACAAGTATTAAAATTAGAGAAAGGATTAGCGTAGATTACCCAGCAAGCCAAAATGGAGGAACTCAAACTATCACTTATGAACATGTTGAACCGATTAACATAGATGTAAATGTTGATACTGAGCCATTTGATTATAGTATAGTAGAATGTGATAAGCAGGTTGATGCTCTTAACGGTGCTGTTATATCAATGAAAAGTGCTCAAGTTTTATCAATACATGAAGTATCCTATGATATAGCTAAGCATGTCACAGATGGTTTTTTTAATATGGTCAGCTCTGAAATAAGCCAGCAAATAGCTGATTTACTAAATAAAGTAAATTCAAAAATGATTTTAATGATAGAACAGAAAAAAGCTGCTGCTAATATTCTTGAAATTATGCAACGAGATTATCATCGCTTATCAAGCCATTATCAAGATATATTTGAGAATCTTGATACTGAATTGAAAAGGCGAATTCATACTTTGGATAACCAATCCTTTAAATTGGCTGAAGAAGTGGTGGATAAGTTAATAATGGAAAATACTCTTAATGCTGGCAGTTCAACCATTATAGAAAGTAGTGATATCTCCAATTTACAGACAATTTTAATATCTTCTGTCTTAAAAAATAAAGTAAATGCATTGATTGACTCTTTAAGACAGTACTTGATTGAAGAGAAAAAATTGTCAGAAAGCTTAAAGGATATTGTAGAGGATAGAAAAATTGATCAGGTCATAAATATCTACTTACCTCTACTCATTTTTGAAAAAACCCAAATACCTAATGCAGAAAATCAATTTGCTGTAGTCGTTTGCGATGATATTCCTGAAGCAATTGAATCGGAAATATCAAAAGAACTACCTGAATATTATTCTACCTTGCATTGGTCAAATATAAAACAAGAAGACCGGGATAGGATCTTATTAGAATATCAGGATATGATTAATTCTGAGTTTTCCGATAAAGTTGGAGAAGAATATACTCGTCAACGTGAGCTTATGATGAAATTTATCCAGGGCAATCTACAAACAATAAACTAAAAATGAGGTTATAAATGAAAGAATTAAAGGAAATAACTATTGGAAGTGATAATCTGAATCTTCAGGATAATCTGGTGAAATCAAGTATCTTGCCTCAAGTAAATAAAGAGCTGGCAAGGAATATAATGGTTCAGGGAAATGTAATAATTGAAGGGGCTTTATTTGCAAACAATCTTGAAATAATCAATGGTCCCGCAGAATTTAAGGGAGCGGTATATACCCACCAGGATTTTCATCTTAATAGTGATGCCAGAGGTGATATTCAATTTGACAAAGCTGTTGGTTGTGCTTCTGCAATTGTCTGTCTTGCCCCTGGTGCAAAAATCTACTTTGGAGCTGATGTAAATGGTAAAACGGTAAAGTTAAAAAATGCCTTTGTTGCTGGTAGCGTGATTGCTGAAGAAATCCTCCTTGAACATTGTGTGGTTATTGGTGGAGCTTTTGCTACTAAAACCCTGACCCTGACTGGTTGTATAGTTGGTACCTTTAACAGTCCCGTCGTAACTGCAGGACAGGTAAATTATCTACTGTTTCCTTCAGCTTTTTCAGTGGAACCGATTTCATTAATTCCTGGAACTGAATTTTACAATCTTACCTTAGCTGACCTCAATTCTTTATATAAAGGTGAACCAGAGAGGGAAAATACCGGCAAAATTCTTCTGGAAATGGAAAACGATACCCAAAGGACAGTTTTACTTGATAACAATCAGAATGCCCTCTTGATAAACAGTTATTCTGTTGCTGGTAAGATATTAGCTGCTGATATGGTTGATCTGGAGAAATTGGAAAATCACTTTATATTGAATGCTGCAAGTTTGGGGGGACAACTAATGAAAAGTTATACCCTGGGAGATAAAAGTAATGCTGAATTAAATCCACATAATTTATATGAGTTCTTTTTCGGTATCCTGGATGAAAAAATACAAATTCAGTCTATTAGTGGCGAATTTAGTATTGAGGATATTAAAAGAGCTCTTACCTAATTAAAGTATAAACCTTATTAAATTTAAAGAGTTAATTGCGTTAAGAAAGAGAAATAAGGTTTAGGAGATAAGTTGGGAATTTATGTATGTACTTAAAATACATTATAAAAAGCTATATATTCAAAGTATAAGGTCGGGATACTGAATTAAGTAATTATTAAGTGTTTTTTTAACCAGAATATGATAGGAGGATAATGCCTTTATAAGATTTATTGAAAACTATGAAGTTCTTAAGGTATACACCTTAAAGGTTTAAACGAATATCCTATAACAATGGAGGTACAATGAATTCACCAAAACCAAAATATAACAATAAGACATTAGGTTTTTTATTAATCACTGCTGGGGTTCTTTTTGGTATCATAATCCTACCTTTTGCTTTAAAAATATTTCCATTTATATTTAAAGATTTTTCTTCTATAATATTTTTTATTGTAACCCTAATTTTATTAGGATTGACAAGTATTTTACCCATTTATTTTGGCATAATATTGATAAATAAACCGCAACAAACTCCTAATTACACTGATGCTAATGTTCCAATTCCCCAAAAAAGTAATAGTAATATAGACTTTACAGTAGAACAAGCACTACTCAATGCAGTAAAAGATAACAATATCAAAGAAGTATTTCATATTCTAAGAAATAATCATATAGATTTTAATAGCAGCTTTTTCCAATATGACCATCCTCTATTTATAGCTATAGAACGAGAAGATATTGATATGGTAAAACTTCTTATAGAAAATGGTGCAGATTTAAATAATTCAAGTTTAAGTTATGGAACTTCACCACTTACTGCTTTTTGCTTTACTGTTAATCATGATTGTCAGGAAATAGTTGAATATATGTTAACAAAAAATCCCAGCGAAGATTTAATATTTGATGCTCTAATAATTGGAACTATTCAAAGTAATCAAATATATAAAATGCTACTTAGTCTAATATCTGATGTCAATAAAAAATCCCGGTATTGTGGTATGACATTATTAATGGGTGCACTAAGCTGGAGTCAAAATTTTTCTGAATCAAAAGAAGTTTCCCTTGAACGAATAAAAATGCTATTAGATAAAGGAGCTAATCCATATATTAAAGATAATAATGGTAAAAATGCTTTTAATTATACAAAGGATCCAGATATAATAAACTTGATGTACAAATATGATTATAATAGAAATATTAGAGACAATATTTCTCAAAAATCTAATATAAAAAATGAGAGGAATTACTGAGAGGAGGTTAACTCTAAGGTTGAATTGATCTTTAACAGATAATAACAGAGAGCGGAAGAAAGGTAGACTATCCCTCTGGACCATAATATATCTGAGAGGAAATGACCTCCTTGAGCGATGCGTACAAAACCCATAAAAAAACCATACAGGAGAGCGATAATAAATGCGAGAGCGGTCCATTTTTTTCTTTTTCCACGGACGAGAAAATATATAGTAAAGAAATAGAACCCCATAGCAGAATGACCACTGGGAAAGGAACTTCCTGGACTGGAAAGGTCTATTTCTAAAGGTTTTTCATAGACATATTTTCCTCCGAATGGAATTATATTTCTTGGTCTGGGACGACCCCAATATTCTTTCAAAACTCCATTTACGAGTAATCCCGGTCCTAACAACATTACCAGTATCAGAAAGAGGCAGATGCGACGCCACTTATAGAAATTATAAGCGAAAAAACTAACTATAAAGAATCCGAGAGCTGCAATAGAGAGCACAAGAGCTGGAATCGTGCCATAGCGATACATAAAAGTGCACAAGGCATTATGCATTCCCCACCAATTATTATTACCCAAATAAAACAATCCTGAGAGTTTGAGGTCCCAAAAGTAGTTACGAATTAGCCAAGTTCCGATTACCAGAATAGCAACCGGAATAAGAAAATCCAGCCACAAAACTATATGGCGGTCCCTAAGAACCGCCATATTTATTTTATTTCTCATAGTCTTTAATGAGCATAATTTAATCTTTAATTAAAGTTCTTTCTGAACATAGTTTAAGAAACAGTCCTATTCAGATTTAGTTTCTATATCCTGTTCTTTCTTTTCTTCTGTTTCAGTTTCTTTAGTAATAACACTTTCAGCTTCTTCTTCAACAGCAGGCTCTGGATTTTCTGAAGTCTCGGGTTCTGGTTGTTCCTCCAAGTTAACGCTTTCAGAAACAATTTCTATCTCCTCTTCATAGATAGTCAATTCTTCTTCATCTATACCTTCAGGATTAGGTTCGGGAATGGAAACAATTTCCTCAGTAAAGGGTGGAACTTCTTTTGATTCTGAAACCATATTAAGATCTGGTTCGGATATTGTTTTTTCTGTATCAACGCTGCTTGGTATCTCTGTTTCTTCCTTTTTTTCTGATTCTTCAGCAGAAGGTATATTGTCTTCCTCTGAGGAAGGTTTTGTTTCTTCCGTATTTTCAGCACCTTCCGATGCAGAGACAGTTTTTTCTTTTTCAGAATCTACTGTTTCTGGTGATTCTTTTGTAGTTTCAGGACTTTCTGAGGTAGTCTCAGTTTCTTCTTTTTCAGAATCTGCTGCTTCTGCTGGAGTGGTGGTTTCACCCTGAGCGGGACTGCGTTTTCTTTCTCTGGTTTTATGCTCTGCTTTTTTCTTCAATAACTTAGCAATACGGTCTCGCATATACTGTTCGTGTAGAGCAATATATTCTTCTTGCAATCTGGGGTCACGAGAGAAGAAAAAGGCATTTACCGAAAGAACTAAACGTCTATTTTCCATATCCAGTTCTATCACTTTAAGGGGCAATTCCTCTCCCACATAAAAGGCATCTTCAGTATTTTCAAGTTTGGGTATTGCCAGATGAGAAAGTGGGACAAATCCTTCCACTTCATCTTCTCCAACTTTAATATCCACCAGCACACCCTTTGGAATAAGTTTGCTAATTTTGCCTTTTACTTCGGTATTAACTGGAATAGCTTCAGCTAATTTTTCCCAGGGATCGGGATGCAGTTGTTTTACACCCAAAGCAATACGATGTAGAGCTCTATCTATAGAAAGGACAACTGCTTCAACTTCCTGACCTTTACGAAATACTTCCCGGGGATGATAAATCCTTTTTGTCCAGCTAATATCGGAAATATGAATCAAACCATCTATACCATCTTCAATTTCCACAAAAGCGCCAAAAGGGGTAAGACTCTTTATAGGGCGAGTAATAACACTTCCAATAGGATAATGGTCTTCTATGTAGAGCCAGGGATTGGGTTCCATTTGTCGCATTCCCAGAGAGATACGATGATTATCTTTATCCACTTCCAGAACTATGGCATCTATATTATCGCCAACTTTTAACACCTTTCTGGCATCCATAATCTTTTTAGTCCAGCTCATTTCTGAAACATGAACTAAGCCTTCAACGCCAGGTTCCAGTTCCACAAAAGCACCAAACCTTTGAACACTCACTACTTTGCCAGAAACTTTACTCCCTTCTGGATATTTAATCTCAACATGTTCCCAGGGATGCGGAACCAATTGTTTCAATCCGAGAGAAATCCGTTCGTTTTCAGGGTCAAATTTAATCACTTTAACTTTAACTTTATCACCAATATTGAGCATTTCACTTGGATGATTCAGAGTTCCCCAGCTCATATCGGATTTATGAAGAAGCCCATCAATACCGCCTAAATCTATGAAGGCACCATACTCAGTAATATTTTTAACTTCACCATCAAGTTCCATTCCTACTTCAATCTGAGAGAGGAGTTCGCGTCTTCTTTGATTGGCTTCTTCTTCCAGCACTTCTTTATGTGAAAGAATTATATTATGCGTATTTTCATCAATACGAAGCACCTTAAAACTCATCTCTTTGCCGATAAATTGGTCAAGAATAGGAACAGACTTATTGGATATCTGAGAGCCAGGTAAAAAGGCTTCAATTCCCATAATATTAACTATCATTCCGCCTTTTATTCTTCTATTAATAGTTCCATTGACCGTTTTCCCCTCTTCAGCAGCTTTCTTTATTTGTTCTATATTTATCAAGAAATCAGCTTTTTTCTTGGAGAGCGGAATTCTATTGTCCTGGTTAGGTGCTCCTTCAATTAATACCTTAATCTTTGAACCAATTTTAGGAACTTCACTAAATTCAAATTCATTAATAGGAATAAAGCCATCATTTTTGAAGCCAACATCCACTACCACTTCCTGGTCATTGATTCCCACGACCGTACCTTCAATAATATCCCCGCGTTTAAATTGAGGTATGGTCTCATCAATTCCTTGCAGCAATTCTTGATTGAGCTGGTCAGTTTCTTCATTTGATGGACTTGTAGTTGTAGTGATAGGAATATCTTGTTTGAGTTCCAAGTCGGGAATAGGAGGTGAATAATCTATTTTTAAATTACTCTTTTCCTCTTCTTCATTGGTTAAATTTGCTTCTGTGCTTTCTTCAGGCACGGAATCAGCCGGACTTTCAAATGATTCCGGCATTTCAATGGTCAGTTCAGGTTCCGGTTCGGTTGCGGCAGAAATTTCCCCCTCGGGTGCCGTTATTTCTTCATTAGCTTTCGACGATTCACCTTCGCCAACCAATAAGTTTTCATCTTTTTGGTCAGTTAGGTCTTGTTTTTGATCATGTTCTAACATGATTCCTCCTTATACACCGGGATTTCCTCTATCTGCTGAACAGAATGAGGTTCTCCTTTAATTCTAAAAATCTGATTATAAACTTC
>Ga0302237_1001709_pt1 | contig 14760 bp, 14 predicted proteins | sample AAG_UR_Ala_MG_FD_193530 | JGI IMG/M metagenome (GOLD analysis project Ga0302237, IMG submission 193530) | Enriched activated sludge microbial communities from anaerobic digester in WTTP, New Holstein, Wisconsin, United States - AAG_UR_Ala | ecosystem: Engineered > Bioreactor > Anaerobic >... | reverse complement strand
TGTTGATGTACCCGTTGTTCCCCAGCGTCAGGTAGCCGCTCGCGCTGGCCGTGGCGTTGTCGAACGCGTTGTCTTTGAGCGTCCACGCCGTGCGCGTATCGCCTTTGCTGAAGGTTAGACTGCCATTTAGACTCTTCAGAAAAGAAACGGGCGGATCGGCACTGAACAGTTCGTGGTTTGTCGAGATCATCGCCCGCCTACTACGCCCCAAACCACGGCAATTGATAAGCGCTCTTTCCAACCTCCACAACAGCAACCCTTTCAGGAGTTTAAATGAAATGACCGTGCCCCTTGTGTTTGTGACGCCGATGTGGAATTTGACACGCTGAGCAGAATGGGCTTAAACTCCGCCCGAGAAATGAAACCTCCAACACTGACCATCTCGTTGGCGCTGTCAACCGCCCTGACTGCGCTCATTCTAACCTTCACACAACAGGCTCAGGCGCAATCGACGACTGTCGAAGATCCGCTGCACGGTCGTCGCCATTTCAATGTGCCTCCCGGCGATTTCTACACAGGCCGCTCCCCATTCACCGGGGGAGAGATGGCCCCGGCGGCGCCCAGACCCGCCCGCGTCGTCGAACGCCCCGCGGCCCCAGCCGCTCCGGTCGAGCCGATCGGCGGTTGCCAGGTGATCGACACCGGCTGGGTGCACATGACCAAGACCATGCCGCGTGAAGTCGTGTTGGGTCAGGAGTTCATGTACCAACTCGATCCGCGCGCGGTGGCCTGCGTGGGCAACGTCGTGGTCACGGACCAGATTCCCCCCGGCACGACCTACGTCCGAAGCGAGCCCCAGGCCGAGGTGGTTGGCGATCGTTTGGTGTGGAAGTTGGGCGATATGGACCCGGGACAGATCGTCCCGTTGAAGGTCTGGGTGCGCGCCGATCGCGAAGGCGAAGTGGGCTCCTGCGCGACGGTTTCAGCCGATCCGCGCCTTTGCGCCAAGACGCTCGTCGGAAGGCCGCTCCTGGCTATCGAAAAGACGGGGCCTGAAATAGCCCAACTCAACTCCGATGTCGCCTACAACATCGTCGTGGCCAATCGCGGCAACGCCGTAGCCCGCAACGTGGTGGTGACCGATGACATCCCTGAAGGCCTCACGCACGCCGGCGGCCAGAAACAGTTGACCTTCAATGTCGGCGACCTGGCCCCCAACCAGTCCAAGACAATCCCGGTCACGCTCAAGGCCACCCAGCGCGGCAAGTTCTGCAACGCGGCCTCCGCAGTGGCCGACAATGTCCCGAAGGTCAGCGACGACGCCTGCACGACCGTTGTTCAGCCCGGTCTGAAGATCGTGAAGACGGGCGACGAGCGGCAATTGATCAACAAGACGGCCAACTACCAGATCAAGGTCAGCAATGTGGGCGATACCGACCTCAGCGGCGTGGTCGTGACCGACACGGCGCCGTCGCCAACCGCGATCGTCGCCGCCCAGGACGCCACAGTGAGTGGAAACACCGCGACGTGGAATATCGGCACCCTGCCCAAGGGCGCCGAGAAGACCTTCACCGTCTCGCTTACATCCCCCGAGCCGGGCAACTACTGCAACGGAGTCTCCGTGGCGACCGCTCAGGGCCTGCGTGAATCCGCCCAGGCCTGCACCGAGTGGATCGGTGTGACGGGCGTCCTCGTCGAGGTGGTGGACGATCCCGACCCGATCCAGGTGAATGAATTCACCACGTTCACCATCCGCGTGACCAACCAGGGCTCGACCCGCAACATTGAGGACATCAATGTCAAAGCGATGTTCCAGGCCGAGGCCGATCCGGTCACCGCATCGAGCGGCGGAACCGTCAGCGGCAAGAATGTCTCGTGGCCGGTCCTGCCCACTCTGGCGCCCAAGGCCTCAGTCACCTACACTCTCCGAGCCAAGGGCGTCGCCGCCGGTGACCACCGACTCGAAGTCCAGGTGACCACGCGCAACCGGGAGAACCCGATCATCGAACTCGAAAGCACGACGGTTTACTAACCGTCGTGGCTGTCCGGCCCGCCCCCGATCGAGGCGGCGGCCGGACCCGCCTCTCTCGGGGCCGCCTTCATTCGGGAAGGCGGCCCTTTTCTTTTGCCGGAAACCGCGCCAAGATAACCGCGCTCCGCAAGCCGGATGAGAACGCTGCATTGGTATCTCTTGCGCCAGGTGATGGCGAGTGTCGTGATGACGGTCCTCGTCTTCACCTTCGTGCTCTTATTGGGCAACGTCCTCAAGGAGATTCTCGGACTGCTCGTCAACCGGCAGGCCACTCTGGGCATCATCCTCGAGGCCATCGCCCTCCTCGTGCCTTGTGTCCTGGTCTATGCGCTCCCGATGGGCCTGCTTACCGCCACGCTTCTGGCCTTCGGACGCTTCAGCGCCGATCAGGAGTTGACAGCCGCCCGCGCCAGCGGCATCAGCCTCATCGCCCTGGCCGCGCCGGTTTTGCTCTTGAGCCTGGTGCTTTCCGGGTTGAGCGGTTGGTTCAACCTCCACCTCGCTCCCCAGTGCCGCATGGCCTACAAGGAATTGTTCTATCGCCTGGGCATCGAGAAACCGACCACCCTGCTCGCCGAGAACCAGTTCATCAAAGACTTTCCCGGCTATGTCATCTATGTCGGCAGCGCCCGCGGGAACACGCTCAAAAACGTCGTCATCTACCAGATGGAGACCAACCGCCCACCCCCATCGCCCGACGGCACAGAAAACCCGGCGATCCTCCCTGAAACCCCCGCCCTAACGAATGAGGCGCCGGTTACCGCCATCGCGACGAATGAGCCGCCGACCACCCCAATCGCCACGAATGCCTCCCCCGACACTGCGGACGCCACGAACGCCGCGCCCGATCTGGACGCCCACCCCCCCTCGACGCCCGACTCACCGCCCCGCAGCAACCTCTCCCCATCCATACCGCGAGTTGAACTGGTGCTGAGCGCGCCGGAGGCAACCGTGAGCATCGACTCCACCGACGGACAAGTGCGCCTGTTCCTTCCAGAGGTCGAGGGCGTTTACCGCGATTCCTGGCAGTTGGGCGGAGCCCGAGATCGCACCCTCCTCCTGCCCGTCCGCCTGAATGCCCCTCGCCGCGAGACGCTCAGACTCTCCGAGATGACATTCCACAGGCTCATGCAGGAGTACTACGACTATCGCCGGCGCGGCGTCGATACAACGCCCGTCGCCGTCCAAATGCATCGCCAGGTCGCATTCTCGTTCGCCTGCATCGGATTTGCCCTAATCGGCATCCCCCTGGGCGTGCGGGCGCATCGGCGCGAGACGAGCGCCGGCGTCGCCATCGCCCTGGTCCTGGTCCTCCTCTACTACAGCTTCATCATCCTTGGCCAGGCTTGGGAAACGCGGCCTGAGCGCCTGCCGCATCTGGTCCTGTGGATACCGAACCTGTTCTTCGAGGCCGTGGGCGCCGCCCTCCTCTGGCGGGTCAACCGCCGCGGATAACCCACAAGCCGCTGGGGTCAAATCTCTGGTTTAGATCTGACCCGCTCGCCGGATCAGAGACCGATTGTCCGCCTCAGATCGATGATCCGCGCTGTCGGCACGTGCCGCTCGATGGTGTGCCGGGCCAGATTCACCCAGCGTCCGCAACGATCGAGAATCGCACTGTCCGACGATGCAACGATCGCCGGGGACTCGATCAGCACCTTGTCCGGGTTGTAGACCAACTCGACCTCCCAAGCCCAGCCATTGGCCGCCGCCATCTCGAGCATTGTCCCCTTGAGACGCCCGGTGTTAGCCACGGGCCGGTCCAGCCACCAACGGCAGCCGGCAACCCCCCAGGCGTTTGTCGTCACCCCGATCCAGTGCAGCGCGGGGAGCGTTTCCTCGACGTGGTGGTGGCGCGCATGGATGCTCGCCAAATCCCGAAGACAACCGTCGCAGCCCAGCAGCAGAACTCCGCCCGCCAGCGCCGCCTCCACTCCCGTGAGCACATTCAATCCGTCGATCCACAGTTCTTGCGCTCCGAGTCGGCTCGACTCGACTTCATGCTGCCGACGGCGCTCACGCGCCTCATCCGTGCACGCCGAGCGCGACACCGCCATCCGCTGCCGGGCTGTCAGGGCGTGCCGGTTGCCGACCAACTCCGCCGCGGAATGCGGGGCGTACCCCCGATCCAGCAGCCAGCACAGCTCGTCGATGGCCGCGCGCAACACCGGCCAGGATTTCGCGTCGAACAGACGCTCGTCCTCCGGAGCGGGACCGCGATGGCTTCGTGTGTCCGGCACTCTTCCCTCTCTGTGTCTTTGTGGCGAACCCTATTCGACCACGGGCAGCGTCCTGGATTGAACCACGGAGACACAGCGCTCGCAAACCGTAACCAGAGGTCGGAGAGCCGCTTTAGATGCGACCCCATTGCCGTTCAGGAATCGCGGACGGTCGCCTCCAGGTCCCGGCACAATCGCTCCACGATCTTCTCTTGCGCGGCATTGACCTCGGCATCGGTCAAGGTGCGCGCCGCGCTGCGGTAGGTGAACGCATACGCGAGACTCTTCTGCCCGGACGCGATCTTCTTGCCTTGATAGACGTCGAACAGTTCGACCGACTCGAGGTTCTGGGCTTTGGCCTGCTTGACGGCCGCAAGCACCGCCTCGTGCGTGACGCTCTGAGGCACCACGATCGCCAGGTCGCGCCGGATGGCCGGATAAGCCGGCAACGCTTTGAAGCCCTTGGCCGTGTTGCGGCGCACTAGCAATTGCGCGAGGTCTAGTTCGGCGAGAAACACAGGGTCGCGCAGGTCATAGCGCTTGGCCAGGGCCGGAGCGAGTTGCCCCAAGACGCCCAGGGGCAGCTTGCCCCCGAGCAGGATGGCGGCGGACTCGACGAAGAGCGGGGGGGGGTCGAGCGTCCGGGCGTAGCTGACACCGCGCAGCCCGTACTGTTCGAGGAATTCCTCGACCAGTCCCTTCAGGTCGGAGACATCGAACTTGGCATCGCGATCCGTGCCGCTCCAAAACGTGGGCTGACGACGTCCGGTCAGGGCCAAACCGATCCGCCTGTGCTCGCCGACGCCGTCGTCGGAGTGGAGAAAGACGCGGCCCACTTCGAAGAGGGCGACATCCTGGTTCTGGCGGCTGAGATTGTGCTTGAGCGACTCCAAGAGCCCCGGCAACAGGCTTGGGCGCAGGACATTCATGTCGCTGCTGAGCGGATTGGCCAGCGCCACGATGCCCGCGGGCCGTCGGGCATCGGCGCCTGGCGAGGCCGCCTCGACCAACGCAGCGGCGGAGTCCGCAATGAGCGTCTGCCCTTGTGCCTCGTAGAGACCCAGGCCGCTGAGGAGCTGCCGCGCCAGGGCAAGCTGGTCGTGGATCGGATCGTATTCGCTGGCGCCTCGAGCGCCTCGAGGCAGCGCGGCGGGAATCTTGTCGACGCCATGGAGCCGACACACCTCCTCGATGAGATCCGCTTCACGTTTGAGGTCGGGGCGGAACGTTGGAATGGCAAAGGTGACCGGCTCGGCAGCATCCGAGTCACCCACCGGCCGGGGTTTGCGTCCGACAACCTTGAGCCCGAGTTGGCCAAGATAATACTCGATGTCCGCCGCGAGGATCTCGATGCCGAGCAGTTCGTTCACCTTGTGGTGCCGCAATGTGATCTGCCGCGGCTCGACCGGACGCGGGTAGGCGTCGACAACTCCGGCGGCCAGGCAGCCCCCGGCAGCCTCGAGAATCAACTGCGCACAGCGCTGGCTGGCCCAATCCGTCATGGCCGCGTCCACCCCGCGCTCGAAGCGGTACGAAGCGTCGGTCCGCAATCCCAGGGCCTTCGAGGTTCGCCGGATGTTGGTTGGCTTGAAGCAGGCGCTCTCGAGCAGCACGTCGATCGTCTGCTCGTTGATCTCCGAGTTTTGTCCTCCCATGACACCCGCCAGTGCGATGCCTTTCTCTTCATCGGCAATGAGGAGCATCTCCTCGGTCAGACAATGGTTCTGACCGTCCAGGGTGACAAAGGCCTCGCCGGCCCGGGCCCGGCGGACGACGATCGTCGGAGTCGCGCCCCCTGCGTCGGAGCCCGATACGGACTCGCCGGAGGTCGCGGGACCGCGGGCGATGAGGTGGTAGTCGAAGGCATGGAGCGGCTGCCCGATTTCGAGCATCACGAAGTTCGTGGCATCGACCACGTTGTTGATGCTCCGCTGACCCACACGCTCGAGAAGAGCCCGCATCCAGTCTGGACTGGGCCCGACCTTCACCCCGCGCAGCACGCGGGCGGTGTAGCGCGGGCAGAGGTCGGGCTCTTCAATGCGCACGGCAACCAGATCGGCGGCCCCAACGGCGCCGGACGGCGCCGAGGGCAGTGTCAGCGCCGGCAGGCGCAATGGATGGCCGGTGAGAGCGGCGATTTCGCGCGCGATGCCGACGACGCTGTTTAGATCCGGACGGTTGGGTGTGACCTCGAGGTCGTAGACCACATCGCCCGGCGTGCGGCCCAGGTAGGCGGCAAACGGCTGCCCGACGGGGGCATCCGCCCGCAGGATCATCAATCCTAGCGCATCCTCGGCCAACCCGAGTTCTTTGGGGGAGCAGAGCATGCCGTGTGACTCGACGCCCCGGATTTTGCCGACCTTGATCGTGAACGGGGGCTCGTCGGGCTTCGAAGGCAGGGAGTGGCCCGGCAAGATCAGAGGCACCTTGTCACCAGCCTGGAAATTCTGAGCTCCGCAGACGATTTGGCGTTCCCCCTGTCCGTCGAACACGCGGCAGAGCGAGAGCTTGTCGGCGTTGGGGTGTTTGTCCCGGGTGAGCACCTGGGCTACGACAATGCCCTCGAACTCGCCGGCCAGACGATTGACCCCTTCCACTTCGAGCCCCAGCATGGTCAATCGCTCCGCGAGTTCGTCCGCGGACCAATCGAAATCGACGTATGTCTTCAGCCAATTGAGAGTCACATTCATGGCGCATCGGGGCGCGGCGCCTGCGCCGGGCCCTCTGGACGCGGGAGATTAGGGAGAGCCGCCCGTTGGCGCAATTGAGTTCTGGGCCCATCCCCCGCGTCGGGGATCGCGTGTTTTGAAGATTGCCGATCCGGCCTCCGTCTCGGTAGAAGAAGGCGATGTTACCCGACCTGCTCAGTCATGGCGGTTCGATGATGTGGCTCCTCCTGGTTGCCGGGGCCGTTGCCGTCGCCGTGTTCATCGAGCGTTTGCTGCACTACCATCGCGAGCAGATCAACACCCTCGACTTCATCAACGGCGTGCGCAACGTTCTCAAGCGCGACAATGTCGTCGAGGCCATCTCGATCTGCGACGCCACCCCGGGCCCGGTGGCGCGCCTGGTCAAGACGGCTATTCTCAATCGGGAACGCGGCCGGGAGGGCGTGCGCGAGGCGCTCGAGGACGCGGGACTAGTCGAAGTGCCCCGGCTCGAGGAGAAGCTGGCGCTCCTGGCGACAATCGGCCAGATCGCCCCGATCATGGGGTTGCTCGGCACGGTTCTAGGGTTCATCGAGGTTTTCCGCGTCCTCCAAACCCAGGGTTTGTCCGCGCCGGCCACACTGCTGGCCGAAGGCGTCTGGCAGGCGCTCGTCTGCACCGGGGCGGGTTTGGCGGTGGCCATCCCCTGTTACGCCGGCTACAACTACCTCGTCAGCCGGGTCAACGAAATCGTCGTCGACATGGAGAAAGCGTCGTCCGAGATTGTCAGCCTCCTGACCGATCTTCAGAAGCTCTGAACGCTCGCCTGCGGCACGCCGCGCCTCGAGCCGTGGCTGCCGCCTCTGGCCCATGAGATACCAACGCAACCTCAAGCCCTTTACCGGACGCCTGGACGTCGCGCCGATCGCGGGTGTTCTCTTCATTCTGGTGCTCTTCCTGGTGCTGCAGACCTCGATCGCGCCGGGACCGGGATTGCGCATCCAGCTCCCGTCGGTGGCGCTCGAGGATGAACCGGCCCCGCGGGGGCCGGTGCTCGTCGTGACCGTGGATCAGCACGAGTTGGTTTATTTCGAGCACCAGGTGATTGGGGATGAGGAGTTGAAGGCGCGCCTCGCGGCGAAATCCGAGCAGAGCCGGCACCCCCTCTCCCTGCTCGTTCAGGCTGACGCCTCGGTCAAGCACGAGGCCATCGTGCGCCTGGCAGCCCTGGCCCGACAGGCGGGGATTCGCGACATCGTAATCGGCACTCGCCCCCCTCTGTTTCCACTCGAGATCGACCATCCTCCAGGCAATCCATGAATCCCCACGCGCCGCATGGATTCAAGCGGTGGGATCGAGCCCGATGGTGGGGTTCGGTCGCCGGCGTTTTCCTGCTGCAAGTGATCATCATCCTGGTGCTCTCTCCACGACCCCCACTGTCCGCGACGCCCGCACAACGGCTCGCACGACTTCGTCTCATCACCCAACCCATCTCGCAGGCGCAGCTCGAATCCAGGATGTGGCTGAGCGATCCGGCGGAGATCGCCCTTGTGAGCGCCCGAGGCTTCTCGGGGCCTGTCTGGCTTCAACTCCCGCGCATGGAGAGCGGCCTGCGACACTGGACCGAGCCTCCCCGCTGGTTGACTCAAGATGTGAGCCGCCTGGCCACCCTCCCAATTCTCCCGGAGACTGAGCCGGTCCGATTCCCCCTGCCGGCCGCCCCCGCGGCAACGCCGTTTCTCGGCGCCACCTCGGCCTCGTCGTCATCCGCTCCGCCCCAATCGACCGTCCGCGTCGAGGGCGACCTGGCCCGGCGCCGGAGGCTCGACAGCCCCGAGTTGCCGAGCTGGCCCTACAACGACGTTCTGGCCGCAACGACCGTGCAACTGGTGGTTGACCGCAACGGCAGCGTCCTCGCCGCCAATCTGCTGACCCGCAGCGGGCTGCCGGCCGCCGACCAACGCGCGCTGGAATTGGCGCGCGCCGCCCAATTCGAACAGGCCAACCCGGCATCGGGCGCATCGTCCCTGACCTGGGGACAGATGATGTTCCAATGGCAGGCGGTTCCGCCCGCCACTAACGCCCCATGACAGTCGATCACCTTCTCCTGACCTACGTCGTTGTCCTCCTGACCGGAGTGTCTGCCATCGCCGTTTACTACGAACTGCGGCGACGCAGCTTCGGCCCCACAGGCACCGAAGATCACATCTTCCGTTGCGGCCGTTGCGGCTATGTCTATACCGACGACCCGGATGTCGACCTTTCCCGCTGTCCCCAGTGCGGTCAGATGAACGAGATTTTCGAGTTCTAACGCCAACAATAGCGCGGCGCGCGCAACAGCGCTTCCACGACGAAGAACCCGCCTGCAAGGAACACGAGCGCAATCGAGCTTTTGAGGAAGCCGCGCCGGATCGCGCGACGCAACATCTGTCGCCACGGCGCCGCGTCGCTCTCGAGCCCGGGCAGCGCGAGCCTCTCGGCAAAACGACGGGGAAAGAGCTCGTCTGGACGCGCCGCAATGATCCAGGCCGCACGCAGCAGGTTATCTGCGCGACGGTAATAACCCAGGCCTTCCCAGAGCCGGTAGACCCGTTCCGGCGAGGCGGTGGCCAGGGCGCCAAGTGTCGGCAACTCGCGCATCCAGCGGGTGTAATGGGGAACCACAGCCGCGACAGTTGTCTGTTGTAGCATGACCTCCGCAATCCAGACGGCGTACGGATTCCGGGTGCGGCGCCAGGGCAAATCGCGAGCGGCGGTCGCGAACCAGCGCACCAAGACGCGCGCGAGGCGAGGCGTCCGGATCATAGGCGCGCTCACATCTCGAACTGGTTGATGCGTCGCAGGCTCAGGCGCAGCGGGAGCCAACCGACGGCGGCCGACAGAACGACGAACGCGGCCCAGCTCGGCAGGAGGCCGAAGCCGCCTGGCTCCCCGGAGCGGGTCCAGGGCGAGCCCAGGGCCAGGAGAACGACGGAGGCGACAATGTAGAGGAAACTGAGGACAAGGCAGAACGTGCCGCCGAAGCCGCTGACGATCTTGCTTGGGTTGTCTTCCTTGAAGTTGGGGTGGAGCGCGCCGAGGCCCACGGCGAGCCCGTTCAACGTGAAGGTCATGACCGTGATCGCCACCGTGAGGTAGAACGTGCGGTCCCACGCCAGCATGAGCATGCGACAGGAAAGGATGATCAGGCCGGCGGTGAGCGCCAGCGACAGAGTGCTTGTCAGGGCGAACTTGGCGAGCAACAGACGCCGCAACCCCAGCGGCGCCATCCCGACAATCCAGAGGCGCTTGCCTTCGAGCGAGAACTGCGGATAGACGAAGCGGGTTGTGAGCGTCGCCAGATTCAACGCGCAGGCGCCGAGGTTGAGATACGAGACCAGGAAGACCCAGAAAGGACTGGTCAATTGCTGGCTGAAATGCCGGAGGTTGAGGAAGTAGACGCCCAGCAGCCCGAAGAGCACCAGGGTCTGGCCCCATTGAGTCGTGTCCCGCCAGAACAACCGCATGTCCTTCAACAGCACCGCGCGGATGTCGACGGGGATCGGACGCGCTCGATCTAGGGCGCGTTCGAGCCAGCCGGTCGAGCGGGCGTGGCGGTCGAGTCGCTGCTGCCATGCCCGAAACCACGGCCAGCGGTTCATCGCGCTGCCGCGGCTTTGGACCATCGAGACGGCGGCGTAAAACGCGTTGCCCATGCGCGTGAGCGCGAGTGTGCCGAAGAACAGCACGTGACTGAGGAGGACCAGCGCGAAGAACAACGCGGCGCCCAGTGCGCCTTCAGCCCATTGCTGGACGCCGGCCGAGAGCCAGTAGCTGGGGAGCAAGGGAAAGAGTGCGAAATGGGTTCGCGACAGCAGGCGGTCGAGAACCACCAGCACCCGCGTCTCGAGTTGCTCATCCGTGATGGGATCCGTTTTGAGCCAGATTGCCGTCGCGGCCAGGAGGCTTGAAGCCACGAACAAGGCGGCGATCTGGAACGCTCGGCGATCAAGAAAACGGGCGAGATTCACCGCCAGCCAGGACCCAGCCACGGCAGGCAGCATGATGAAGAGCCCGAGGAACCCGAGCGTCGCCGCGTAGAAATGCCACGGCACGCCCTGAGTCAGCCCGTAGGCGGCCAGCATGGGAGCAATCAGAAACAAAAACGCCCACGACGCCAGGAGCGCGGACTCGATGAACTTCCAACGGAAGATCGACGCCCAGGGAATCGGGAGAGGCAACAGGAACGACGTCTCCCGATTGCGGAACAGGTTGGTGTAGCTGATGATCAGGTTGCTCAACAACAGCAGGCCGAACAAGAACGCGAACAACAGGAAGAGCATCCGCTCGATCAGCACCGCGCCCAGCCCCGGAAAGGAACCGGCGAACCGCAACCCTTTGTAGAAGATCGCGAATGCCAGCGTCGCGTAGCCGCCGAGAAACAACACGATCAGAGCGGTCAGCAGACGCGATTGCTGTCGGATCGTGAGCAGGCGCCGCCAGGCCTGGCGCATGTTGGTCAGAACCAGCAACGTCAACGGGCTCGGCGAGGCGGCGCGAGGCGCCGGGGCGCGGTTCGTGGACAGCGGCCTGTTCATTGGCTGTGAGAAGCAGGCGCGCCCGCGGAGTCTGGGTGCTCCTCGCGCAGATTGGCTTCCTGGCGCGTGAGCGTGAGGAAGGTCTGCTCGAGCGCCCCGGACGTGCCGCTCTGACGCCGCAGTTCGTCGCGCGTGCCGACGGCGATCAGCTGGCCCTCATGCATGATGCCGATCCGATCCGCCATTTCCTCGGCCACGCTCAATTGATGGGTCGAGACGAACACCGTCATGCCGGCGAGCGCGCGCTCCTTCAGAATGTCTTTGAGCACCCGGGCGTGGTGCGGATCCAGGCCCACCATCGGCTCATCGAGCACGACCACTTCCGGAGCGTGCAGCAGGGCCGAGACGATCACAATCCGCTGCCGGGTTCCATGCGAGAGGGCCTCGATCGGCTTGGCGAGGTAGGGTTCGAGGTTGAAACGCGCGACGAGTTCGCGCGCTCCCGCGGCGATCCGCTCCTCGGGCATCTGAAAAAGCTGGCCCGTGAAACGGATGAACTCCCAGGGCGTCAGCTTGTCGTAGAGAAACGGAAAGTCCGGCACATACGCGATCCTGCGACGCGCCTCGAGCGACTGTTCCTGAACGTCGTAGCCGGCGATGCGCGCCGCTCCGGAGGTCGGTTTCATGAGGCCGGCGAGAATCTTCACTGTCGTCGTCTTGCCGGCGGCGTTCGGGCCGAGCAACGCGAAGAACTGGCCCCGGGGCACCACCAGGTCCACCGCGTTCACCGCGACCAGGTCGCCGAACCGTTTGACCAGATGGATCAGTTCGATCATCGGTCAAGGATTCTACAAGGCGGCGATCGCTTCGTTGACCAGCACGATGTCGTCCGGCAACTCGACCCGGAGAATCTCGCCCACGCGGCTCACCACGACCGATGCGCGGTGCGTGTCGAGCAGCCGGGCCTCGATGCGGTAGACGCGCACGCGCGAGTGGCCCAGCGCGAACCAGTCGCTCCGCGCCCCCCATGCCAGCCCGCGCGCGAGAACAGCCGCATCCGGCACCCGCAGATCCCGTGTCAGGGCGGCCAGCCCGGCGATGGCGGGCGGCAGGCCGAATTGCGCCATGAGTTTCTCGGGGCGGGCAAGATCGGCGAAGGCGACGGCCTGCTCCCACTCGCTCCCGGGCTCGCCAGTGCGCAGCACGAGCCGCTCGGCCTCCGCGTCCGCCTCGATCTCCCACGCATTGGGCTTGAGATTCAAACGAACCCGGAACTTCTGCCAGGCCTGGTCGACGCCAAAGACCGCATGCATGGCAAATCGCAGTCGTTTGGGCGATTCATCGAGGAGCAGATTGCCGTCCAGGTCGATCGTGTAGCCCGCGAATGCCCGAACACGGCCCTCGACGGTCTCTTGCTCGGCTTCCGTGCGCGCCATCGCGGTTTCATCGATGGTCGCCACCCAACGGCAGAACCCAATCTTCTGTCCGCGATGGAGAATCTGGAGTGCCGAGTCGTCGGGCGCCGTCAGGATGCGCTCCCAGACAGTGGCGATGGGGACGCGGCCGCCGCTGTTCTGGTGGCTGCTCATTTCCGAGCGCCAGAGCAGGACATTCATGATCACCCAAAACAGGATGACCAGCGGAAAGTACATCCGTTTGACCATGGCGGCGCGGATTACATTGCTGGGATGCGGATGACCTGCCCCACGTTCAGCCGATTCGGATTGATGTTCGGATTGGCGGAGAGAAGCGCGCGGAGCGGAAGGCCATAGCGGCGAGCGATTGTGCTCATCGTCTCCCCTTTTCTGACGGTGTACTGGAGGTAGCCGCGTGGGGCCGGCACCGCTGACGCGGATGAGACCGACACCGAAGGCCTGCGCGCATCAGACAACGGATTGACCGCGGCATTGGGACGGGTCGAGGCCGAGGCAGACAGAGTCGGGTCCGGGCCGGGCACGGCGCGGTTGGACTGCTGTGTCTCCGACGGCGGACGCGGCTGGGCGGCGGCGATTGGCGCTCCGGAGGCCGTGGTTGTCGGAGGCAGGGCGGGGGCGGCGGCCGCGGCGGAGGCGGTGCGCAACGCCTCTCTGAGTTGGGTGTTTTCGGCCCAGAGCTGCTGCACGTGCATGTGCAGAGTCTGGTTGGTCACCCTGAGCAGGTTGATCTCCTTGTCCATGTCATGGACCCTCGAGACCATGCGGTCGAACTGTTGTTGAAAAGCGGGCAACTGGGGACCCAGCGGCACGCTCTTGGCGATCTCCACCTGACAGTCCCTGATCCTCTGCCGGGCGGTCTCAGCGTGGCGCCATTCCGGCCGCAGCTTCAGGAGTCTGTTGAAGTGGTAGATCGCCCCGGCCGGGTCGGACAAATCCTTACAGAGGATCAGCCCCAGCTCCCAGTGGGCCAGGGCCAGGCGTGGATTGGCTTCGAGGGCCTTTTCGAGCGAGGCCACCGCGCCCTGGAAGTTGTACGCCGCTTTCTTGGCGCGGGCATCGAGAATCAAAGGGTTTTTCTCTTCCGACTCCTGATCCGGCAACGGGAGGCAGCCGCTGAGCCAACACGCGCCCAGCAGCAAGCAACAAAGACGAATCGCATCGAGATGCCTCACGGACCGAACCTTAACAGACAACCCGCGCGGTGCAATCCGCGAAACACAAATGCATCAACCCGCCCGGAGCCGGCCGCGTCGGCGGCGCCTATTGCAGAGTGGCGAGGCAAGCCTTGATGGCATCGAAGTTCGGCAGGTCCTTGGGAGTCGGCGTTTGCTCGCTGTAACGAACCACACCGGCCTTGTCGATCACGAACGCGGCGCGGGCGGCGGTCGAGCCGAGTCCACCCAGATCGGCCAGCAGGACGCCGTAGTCCGCAGCCACTTTCTTGTTGAGATCGCTGGCGAGGGTGACCCTGATCTTCTCCTTCTCGGCCCAGGCGGATTGGGCGAAGGGGCTGTCCACACTCACCGCGATGACATCGGCACCGAGCTGCGCATACGTGTTGAGGCCGGAGCTGATATCGCACATCTCCTGCGTGCAGACGCCGGTGAAGGCCAGGGGGAAGAAGAGAAGGACGGTGTTCTTCCGCCCGAAGTTGTCGCTCAGCTTCACATCCACGATCTCTTCAGCGGTTTTGGATTTGAGACGAAAGTCCGGTGCTTTGGAGCCGACTGCGATTGCCATATGATTGCGGTTTTCTGTTCGTTTTGGTTTTGTTGCAGCGCCACAACGCGACAGGGCCAATGTATAGTGGCGCCTCCGGCCACTGTCAAATCACCGCGGGCGGGTGGATGACAAATTGGTTGGGTGATTTCAGGGAAAGCATATTTTGCTGGACTTTTTGGTACAGTATTGTATATGTCATATACAACCAGCACTAAAAACATCTGATCCCCCATTATGATCTCTCCC